>Ga0326728_10001837_pt1 | contig 73279 bp, 54 predicted proteins | sample MB3enrmetagenome_FD_207602 | JGI IMG/M metagenome (GOLD analysis project Ga0326728, IMG submission 207602) | Lab enriched peat soil microbial communities from McLean, Ithaca, NY, United States - MB31MN | ecosystem: Environmental > Terrestrial > Soil > Wetlands > Peat | place: USA: New York...
GATCGCGATCGTGGCCGGAACGCGCACCAAGTCAGGCTCGACAAACTTCATGCGCCTGCACGTGATGGGCGAGCAGAGGCTTGAGGGCGTGCGCTTCCAAATTACCCGCGACCAGGAAGCTGCTCTGCAGGAAGCCGGCGACGGCAAGCGCGGCGCGGCAAAAAAGGCGCCCAGGACATTCCGCCGGTATCCCTCGCCGAATCCGCCGAAGATTTCGAACCCGTAGACGAGCAAAGTGCGCTGAGCTGCTCCGGCGCATTACGGGAAAGGATCGGGCCTGCTGTGTTCCTGAGGAACGCGGCAGGCCCGCGCTGACTCGCTAACTCGCTGACTCTCTATTTGGCCAACTGCCTCAAAACATACAACAAAATGCCGCCGTGCTCGTAGTACTCGATCTCCTGCGGCGTGTCGATACGAACAGTCGCATCGAATTCCTCAACTTTGCCGTCGGCGCTGGTGGCCTTCACGCGCAGCACGCGCCCTCCGGCAAACTTCGCTTTCAGCAGATCGGTGAGCCCGGCAAAATCGAAAGTCTCTTCGCCGGTCAGCCCCAGCGACTCAGCGTTCTCGCCTGCGGCAAATTGCAGCGGCAGAATGCCCATGCCAACCAGGTTCGAGCGGTGAATGCGCTCGAAGCTTTCGGCGATGACCGCGCGCACGCTGAGCAGATTCGGCCCTTTCGCGGCCCAGTCGCGCGACGAGCCCGAGCCGTACTCCTTGCCGGCGAGAATGATGAGCGGCACGCCGCGCTTTGCGTACTCCACGCTGGCGTCGAAGATAGACATCTGCTCGCCTTCGGGAAGCAGCCGCGTGACGCCGCCCTCGGTACCGGGCGCAAGCTTGTTGCGCAGCCGCACATTCGCAAATGTGCCGCGCACCATCACTTCGTGATTGCCGCGCCGCGAGCCGTAGCTGTTAAAGTCAGCGGTCTTCACTCCGTGCTCGGCAAGATATTTTCCTGCTGGGCCGGCAGTCTTGATGTTACCGGCCGGCGAAATGTGGTCGGTGGTCACCGAGTCGCCCAGCACTGCCAGCACGCGCGCGCCAAGGATGTCGCTCACAGGCGCGGGCGTTTTGGTCATGCCATCGAAGTACGGCGCCTTGCGAATGTAGGTCGAATCGGGCTCCCACTGGTACACGTCGCCGGAGGGGAATCTGAGCCCCTGCCAGTTAGCGTCGCCATCGCTCACAGTCGCGTATTCGCGGCGGAAGCTCTCGCTGCTGACGCCTTTTTCGATGGCAGCGGCGACCTCGGCCTGTGAGGGCCAGATGTCTCTCAGATAGACTGGATTTCCGTCCGAATCGCTGCCCAGCGCAGTTGTATCGAAGTTGTGGCCGATGCGGCCGGCCAGCGCGTAGGCCACCACCAGCGGCGGGCTCATCAGGTAGTTAGCGCGCACGTCGACATTCACGCGGCCTTCAAAGTTGCGGTTGCCGCTGAGCACGCTCACGGCCACCAGTCCGTGCTCGTCGATGGACTTTGAGACATCGGCGGGCAAGGGTCCCGAATTGCCGATACACGTGGTGCAGCCGTAGCCCACCACGTTGAAGCGCAGCTTTTCAAGATAGGGCAGCAAGCCGGCTTTCCGGTAGTAGTCGGTGACTACGCGCGAGCCCGGCGCGAGCGAGGTCTTCACCCACGGCGGAACGGTGAGCCCCTTCTCGACGGCCTTCTTGGCGAGAATGCCCGCCGCCACCATCACCGAGGGATTCGAAGTGTTGGTGCAGCTTGTGATGGCCGCAATCACCACCGAGCCGTGATCGAGATAGGGGTCGGGATCGACGTTGAAGCGTTCCTTCACTGTGGTCGTTACGTGCAGCGGCTCGGCAACGGCAACACCCGAGTCCGTCACGCTCTTGGGCTCCCAAGTTGCGGCGGTGCGCGTGCCCAGCGGCTTGGCGGTGGGCGCCAGAAGCGACGGCAGTTGTTGCGCGAAGCTCGCAGCGGCATCCTTCAACAGCACGCGATCCTGCGGCCGCTTCGGGCCTGCCACGCTGGGTTCTACAGTCGCCAGATCGAGCTCGAGGGTCTGCGTGTATTCAGCCTCGGGCGAGCCTGAGGTGTGGAAGAGCCCCTGCTCCTTGTAGTAGGCCTCGACCAGCGCAATTTGTTCATCGCTGCGGCCGGTCAGCCGGAGGTAGCGCAGCGTCTCTGCGTCCACCGGGAAGATTCCGCAGGTGGCGCCGTACTCGGGCGCCATATTGCTGATGGTGGCGCGATCGGCCAGTGGCAGCTCCGCAATGCCCGGCCCGTAGAACTCAACGAATTTGCCAACCACGCCCAACTTGCGCAGCGCCTGCGTCACGGTCAGCACCAGGTCGGTGGCCGTGGCGCCCTCGCGCAGCTTGCCGGTGAGCTTGTAGCCCACCACCTGCGGAACCAGCATCGATACAGCCTGGCCCAGCATCGCGGCCTCGGCCTCAATGCCGCCCACGCCCCAGCCCAGAACGCCCAGGCCGTTGATCATGGTGGTGTGCGAGTCGGTGCCCACCAGCGTATCGGGATAGGCGAACCACTCACCGCCTATCTCTGCGGTGAACACCACACGAGCCAAATACTCCAGGTTCACCTGGTGGCAGATGCCCATGCCGGGCGGCACTGCCGAGAAATTGCGGAACGCCGTTTGGCCCCACTTCAAAAACGCGTAGCGCTCGCGGTTCCTTTGAAATTCCAGCAAGGTATTGGTAGTAAAAGCGCCCACGGCGCCGTATTCGTCCACCTGCACCGAGTGGTCGATGACCAGTTCGGCAGGGATCAGCGGGTTCACGCGCGCCGGGTCGCCGCCCAGCGTCTTGATGGCATCGCGCATCGCGGCCAGATCGACGATGGCAGGCACGCCGGTAAAGTCCTGCATCAACACTCGCGCGGGCATGTAGGCAATCTCGCGGCTAGGCTCGGCCTTCGCGTCCCAGCGAGCGAGAAATTCAATGTCTCCCGCCGTCACGTTCATGCCGTCTTCGCGGCGCAGCAGGTTTTCAAGAAGGATTTTGAGGCTGAAGGGCAGGCGGTCCAGGTTGAAGCCACGCTTCTCGAGCGCAGGCAGGCGGAAAATGGTGTAGGAGCGGCCGCCGGAAGTGAGCACGGCTTGGCTATTAAAGCTGTTCATTTGGGGAAATCCCTTTCTATCCGCGCATCGGGCGGATTGTACATCTCAATCTTCGCTTCACCCTCGCTGTGGGGTGCCCCATCTGGGGACCCTCAGGGTAGGGCGTCTTAGTTTTTTGCCGCAAGGGCGGGAAAGCACGAACGAACGCGGCTACGGCCAACGCGGCTACGGCCTTGGAACTGCCGGTCGTGGACGGACCAATTTCGACGAAACTAGATTACTGAGCGGGAGGGATCAACGTCCACGGTCGTGGCGGCCGCGGCGGAAGCGCCTCAGCATGGGAGGCTGGACCAAAGAGGACTGTCTCTGGCACTGCATACGGTTCTCAAAAAGATTGTATTCCAGATTCGGGCGCCGTGGAAACGCCCATAGACTCGGCCGTTTTACCGCACCGTCATTCTCGAGTCTTTCGCGAACTCATCTTTGGCCTTATCGTCGGCCACGATCGCCCACCCTACCCAGCACTTATCCACATCAACCAATACGAATAGCGTATTCATCGACACCGGTGCGCGCCTTACTCCGGGATCTCCCCCGGGCGGTGAAACCACCGCAGCGCCTTCCATCCCCAAAAACAATCGGTTCTTCGCGCCGTTCCCTCGAAACGCGTACAAGTTCACACCGCTGGGCGGGAAAAACGTCGATCTGTTATAGATTTCGGCGACGCTGCGATTGAAGGCTTCCAGTCTTTCTTTTTCCGCCTCCGCGGGTGGAAATGGACCTATTCCCAGACAAGCCGGATCGATGGCGAAGACAACTCCCTTGGCGGTGCTGTCGCCCGGTTTTGAGTCATATTCCAGCAGGATTCTCGTGCACCGATTTGCAGGCGCGTCCACATCGGGGTTGAAGAGAGTCGGCATTTTAGGATTGACGGCCGCAGTCCAGTCATGCGGGAGCAGGAAAGTCATGCCCAGATCGTCGTTGGTATAAGTGTTCCCGCTAAGCGCGCCGTCAGCAATCTGAGACAGCCTGGTTGCCTGCGGCGACTGCCCGAGGGCCCCAATTGAAATGCAGAAGACAAGCACCGCAGTGGCATCGAAGCGCATAACTACATTCTTTCAGATGAAAGGCAGTTATAGATCTGTTTCGCAAGTGCCTCCAGCAGCTCTCCTGCACAAACCCTGTGCCGCAAATTGCATACGCGAAGAACCTCAGGAATCTGCTTTTATACTTGAAGTGCGAAATGAATCGTGGCGAGGTTTCCCAAAAATCGAAACCCTGGGCCGGCGTTGCGGAGCGGTTTTCCCGCATTCTTGCCTGGATGGCTCGGCGCATGCCGGGCGAGCGGCAGCGGGTACTCGCGCTCACCATTGTGGCCGGCGGTTTGTGCGGCCTCGCTGCAGTTGCTTTCCACATCACCGCCGGGCGCCTTGAATCGCTTTGGATTGAACCCGCAATTCATGCACCGGGGCACGCGTGGATCTGGTGGACAATTCTCACGCCTGCGCTGGGTGGTGCGGCAGCCGGGCTCGGGCTGGTCTATCTCGTTCCCGCTGCCGCCGGCAGCGGCATTCCCCAGGTGAAAGTTGCTTACTTCCGTCGCTACGGCTTTATCTCGTTCAAAGAGACGATCGGCAAATTTCTGCTCTGCGTGTTGCAGCTCGGCTCCGGCGCCTCGCTCGGCGTCGAGGGCCCAACGGTTTTCATCTGCTCGGGAGTGAGCAGCATGCTGGCGCGGGCATTCAGGCTCAGCCCCGAGAACCGCCGGCGGATGACCTCAGTGGGCATGGCGGCAGGCATTGCGGCGGCCTTCAACGCTCCCATCGCCGCGGTCACTTTTACGCTCGAGGAACTGATCGGCAGTCTCGATCAAACCATGCTTTCGGGAGTGATTGTGGCTGCCGCTCTGGCCGCGGTAGTGGAGCATTCGACGCCAGGATTCGGTTCGGCGCCTCTGTTCCACATCCAGCGGTCGTACACGCTTGGCAACGCTTCGTCGCTGGTATGGTATGCGCTGCTTGGGGTGCTGGCGGCGGTAGTTTCAGTTGCTTTTACCGATTCGCTTCTGTGGCTGCGCTTACAGTTTCGCCGGCTCAAGCGCGTTCCAAAGTGGGTACAGCCGGCGATAGGCGGAGCAGCCACCGGGAGTTTTGCGGTTGTGGCGCTCATCTTCTTTCACATGAATGGCATCGCAGGCGACCCCTACAAGACGCTCACCATGGCCCTGACGGGCTCGCTGCCGCTTGCTGCGATGGTTGTATTGTGCTTGCTCAAGCTGGCGGCAACGGTCAGTTCGTATTCAAGCGGCGGCGCGGGCGGCATCTTTGCGCCGGCTCTGTTTATGGGGGGAATGCTGGGCGGTGCGGTAGGGTATATCGACGTGAGCGTCTTTCATCACCCTGCCGACTCCATCGGTGCATTTGCGGTAGTGGGCATGGGGGCGATGTTTGCAGGAATCATTCGCGCGCCCATGACCTCTGTGCTCATCATCTTTGAGATGACCGGAGGCTACGGGCTCGTGCTGCCGCTGATGATCGCCAACATGAGCGCCTTTGCCCTCGCCCTTTATTGGCGGCACACGCCCATATACGAGGCGCTGCTCGAGCAGGACGGCATCTACCTGCCGGGTGGAGGGCATCCGCTCGAATCGACTGCGGATGAGGATGAGCTGGCGAACTACACACCGGGCGGCCCGGCGATGGAGTAACCCGCTACTGCTCCGGCACCTGCATGTTGTAGAGGAAGTATGCGCGCAACTCGAGATAGGGGCCGTGGAAGTCGCGCGGCAGCGGCGGGTAATTGGAGCCCGTGAGCGCGCCCCACGCGGCGCGGTCCAAAGCCGAGTCTCCGGAACGGCCCACCAAATGAACGCTGCCGTCCATCAGCCGCCCGTTGGGCAGCACCTTGAACTCAATCGCCACCATGCCCGATTTGTAAATAGGCGCGTTCACCTCATCGGGAATCAGCGGGTCCCAGGTTCTCTCAGTCTCGTAGTGCCAGCGCTGCAGCCAGGAGCTGAAATCGACGCCCTGCGTGTCGCTCAGGATTCTTATGCCGCCTGCCGCGCCGGGATGCTGGGAGAGACCGCCTGAAGGCTGTTGACTTGCGCCCCCGCCGCGGTTGCGCATCGCGTTTTCCATGTCACGCTTCAACTGGTCAGCGGGATTGGAGTCGTTCATGGCGAAGTTGGGACGTGCCGGAACCGCCGATGGCCGCGGCGCTTCAATTGGCGACTGCGACTGCGGCGCGGGCGGAATGACCGGCGCAGGCTGCGGCTTGGGCTGCTCCGGGGCCTGTTCCTGCGGTGGTGGAGGCGCGGCCTCCTTCGGCGCCGGCGGCGCCTCACGCTGCATCTCGTCCAGGGTCTGCTTGTCGATCACTGGCGGCTTGACGAGGGGCTTGGGCGCAATCTTCGGCTTCCACTGCGGCGAATCGAGGTAGGTGAAGTCGTTTTTATCGTGCAGGTTCGCTTCAACCACCGGTGGGACCTTGAAAACGTAAGTGGGCAGCAGAAACAGCGCCAGAATCAAAGTGATGTGGATCAGCACCGCCCACAAAACGCCCTCGCGCAACCGGGCCCAGCGCCGCTCGTCCTCGAGCTCGCCGATCATCTCCAGCAGTTCGTGGGTGTCGTAGTCGATCCAGCGCGAGGTGCTTCTGGCGGACGAAACCGGCTCTGGCGGCGCGGACTCTGGAGCGGAGGTCTCCGGCGTAGCGGCCGTTCCGGTTGCGGATCCGGCGTGGCTCTCGGGCTCGTTCACTTCTGCTGGCGCTTCGCGAGTGGGCATTCGACGCTCAGGAGCCCGGGGATGCGCTCATAGGCGCCGGCTCCAACTCAATTCCTTCCTGGCTTGTCTTATTCTCTCATTCTCTTCGAACGGTTGCCATCATGCACAGGTTCACGGTGCCGGATCCCAGTGGGAGCGGGTGGTCTCGGCTCGTACAATTTGAATTGACGGTCAAGAACCCTGAAAAGGAACCTGATTGAAGCACTTTTTTCTGCGCCTTGCGGCTTACTGGAAGCTGATCGTGCTTCCCGCGCTCGCCAAGCTGGGAATATGGGGCGCGGGCGCCGTCGCGCTGCTCGATTCTTCCACCATTCCGGTTCCGATGGACGCTTACCTGGCCATTGCCATCTGGAACGCCAAAGGCAATTTCTGGGCCTACGTGCTGATGGCAGCCCTGGGATCGTCGATTGGCAGCTTGTTTCCTTATGTCCTGGGCCGGGCAGGCGGCGAGCTCTTTCTGATGAAGCGCATCAACCGCGAGCGGTTTGACGGCATCCGCGCCCGATTCGAGCGGCAGGAGTTCCTGGCCGTCATGATCCCCTCAATGTTGCCGCCTCCCACCCCCTGGAAGGTGTTCATCTTTGCCGCGGGCGTCTTTGAGATGCGCATTGTGCCGTTCATGGGCGCGGTATTCTGCGGACGCCTGGTGCGCTGGCTCATTCTAGCCTTCCTGGTATTGAAGCTGGGCCCCGGCGCGGCCGACCTGGTGGCGCACCACGCCCTGGCCACGATGTGCGTGGTTGGCGCGCTCGCCGTGGGCGGGTTCGCTATCTGGTGGAGGAGAAAAAAGCGCGCCGGGGCGATCCAATGATCCGGCGGTAAGCGGCCGAAACTACGAAGGGCAGCCCGCAGGCTGCCCTTCTCGTAGACCAGCTCAATCCACTTTACTTCCTGATCTGAACCGCCGCCCGCTCGGCCGGGTTCATCCGATGGACCAGAACCGGGATGCCGAAGGCCGCAGCCAGAACGATCGAGGTTGCCGCCAGGTCGTTGCCATAAAAGGGAATCGCAGCCGCGTAGCAGGTCATCAAGCCGCTCAGCGTGCGCGGATACATGCTGCCGGTGGCCCAGTAGGCGTAGTTCGAAATGATCCAAAACGAGGTGGGGCCGAGGATGGCGCCCGCCGCCACGCGGACCAAGCTGATCTTGGCGCGCAGCAGGATCTGGCCCAGCGCCATGGCTGCCAAATACCAGATCCAGGTGGGAATGTAGCCCTGCCAGTGGAAGGCGTAGTGATACGCGTAGGTGGTCAGGAAATAGTCGCTGGCCATGAGGATGACGAGCGGACCCGCCATCTCGCGCCAGGAGCGCCGCGCGCCGAAATAAATCAGCCCGCCCGTGACCGCCGTAAAGTTCAGGAGCGGTAGGTGCCCCACAACCAGGTAACGGCTCAATACCGCCAGCAGCACCAGCAAATAGGCAATCATCGACTAGTCATCCTTTTGATTCTGAAACGTTTATGAAGCTCTGCGGATTCGGAACCCAATCCCGCCGGATTCTGGGGATACCGGTCGCGCGGTTTGAGGTTTTGCCGGCTCCGCTTCCTTCATTTTGCGGACCCGAATCCCCTCGGGTCAACCTCTAATATTCCACATCGCAAAAACAATTTCCATGAGAGCGAAAAGTACTTTGCTCTTGCGGTCCCACGACGAGGCCTTCATCCGACGGAAGGCGCCTATTCCATCCCGCCAGTCTTCTGCTCTGTGCCGCCCATCCCTTCGGCGGCTTCGTCATGCCCGTCGACGATGTAAACCCAGCCGCCGAGCGGCGCGTTCTGTTTACCGCGGCCTGCGCCCGCAAACCTGTAGGAGAATCGCAAATCTGAGAATTCGACCGTCGTCCATTTGCGGTTGAAGGGCAGGTTTGGCGGCGCAACGCCCGGTATCGGCTCCGGCCCAACATCGCGCACCACGGCCCATTGGCCCCAGTCGAGATAAACGCGGCCGAGAAGCGTTTGTTTGGCTGCTTCAACTGCCGGCGTGTCGGCAGGCTTATAGATCACGTCGAGTTCGGGATCGCTCGTAATTGCCACCGGCGAATCCGGGTTGAAGGTGTCGATCTCAGCCGTCTGGTAAAAATCGCGCGTTTCGAGAATGGCGTGCCAGTGGTAGGGGTTCACCGGGTAAGGCTCGAGACCAATGCGGATCACCGGCTGACGAGTCACTTCGGTTTTAGCCAGCATGGCGAGCGCTTGCTCGTGCTCAAACCAGCGCCAGCCCCACAGTGCAGCCATTCCTCCCAGCGCAAAGATCGCCCAGCCCCGCCCGCGGAACCGTTTGCGCCTGACGCCGATCTCCTGATCGGTGAGCCCGAAGAGCCACGGCATGATGAGCGCCAGAGCAAACAGCCCCCAGATGACCGGCTCGGCGATGAAGACAAAGCTGCCGGCGTACCATCTCGGCTTGAAGGGGAAAAACGGGCGCAGGCCGTAGTTGTTGGTCCAGTCAAGGAGCAGATGGCTGAGCGCGGCCACAAGCGCTGTGAAATAAAGCCAACCCCACCGCACCGGTGGCGCCGGCGCCGCGAGCGGTACCGGAGGCACTTTTACTCCTTGGACCTGGGTAGTGGCGGGCGTAGGTTTTGCCCGGCCCCTGCGAATTCGATCCACGAGCCACACCACTCCCAGCGCCACGGCCGCGATTACCGGCACGGCGATGAATGTATGCGTGATTCCGCGATGGTGTTTCAACTCCTCAACCGGTCCGGCGAATCCCCAGAACACGTCCATGTCGGCGGCCTCGGCGGCCAGCACCGCCGTCAGGGTGGCGTAGGCCGACTTGCGATTGAATCCCGCGCGCCCGATGCACGCCCCGGTCAGAAAATGGGTGACTGGCTCCATAGATCCCAAAATGTCCTTCTAACAGCATCCCACACAAGCGCACCTGGATCAGGCACACGCCGCAGGCGCAACGGTCGTTAGCCCCGAGTTTCAACGTGGAGACCATGAGCCCGAACGGGTACATTAGCCCCGTAGGGGCGGCAGAAACCGGCCGCCGACCGCGCGCGTCCAGGAAGCTGACCCCCATCACAACCGCCGTCGCTCCATTTCTCATACAATCGACCGTTGCAGGAGAAACAAGTGAAAGTATGAAAAGCTTTAGAAGTACCCTTGGGAGCGTATTGGTTTTGACCATGTACCCACTGATCACCTCGGGCGCGTCCTTGGCCGCGGCGCAGACCCGCACATTCGGTCCGCAGAATCCCTTTTACGCGCCAAGCGCGCTGCCGTTCCATGCGCCGCCCTTCGATAAGATCAAGGACAGCGACTATCAACCGGCCATCGACGCCGGTATGGCCGAGCAGCTTAAGGAAGTCGAGGCCATCGCCAACAATCCTGTGCCTCCCACTTTTGAGAACACGCTGGTTGCGCTCGAGAGGTCGGGCCGGCTGCTCGACCGCGTGATGAATGTGTTCAACGGCGTCACGTCTGCGAACACCGACGAGGCACTGCAAAAGGTGCAGGAGTACGAGGCTCCGCGGCAAGCCGCATTGCAGGATGCGATTTATCTGAACTCGAAGCTCTTTGCGCGCGTGAAGGCCATCTACGACCGGCGCGAGTCTTTTAACCTCGATCCCGAGGCGCTCAAGCTGGTGGACTTCACCTACAAGAAGTTCATCCATTCCGGAGCAAACCTCTCGGACGCGGACAAGGAGAAGCTGAAGAAGATCAACGAAGAGGATTCGACGCTGCAGGCTGCGTTTCAGAGCAAACTGCTGGCTGCGACAAAAGCGGCTGCTTATTTTACGAGCGACGCTTCGGCGCTGGCCGGCTACAGCCCTTCGCAATTGGCCGCGGCCGCCCAGGCAGCCGAAGGCCGCGGGCAGAAGGGATGGCTGATCCCTCTGCAGAACACTACCCAGCAGCCCGACCTGGTGTACCTCACGAATCGCGCCACCCGGCAGGCGGTGTTTGAGAACTCGTGGAACCGCGCGGAACACGGCGATGCGAACGACACGCGGCAGACGATCGCGCGGATGGCGCAATTGCGCGAGCAAAAAGCGGCTCTGCTCGGCTTTCAGAGCTATGCGGCGTGGACGCTGACCGACCAGATGGCCAAAACGCCCGAGGCGGCGCTGCACTTTGTAGAGGCCCTGGCGCCCGCGGCAACGGCCAGAGCCGCATCGGAGGCCCGCGACATCCAGGCGCTGATCGATGCTCAGAACGGCGGGTCGCACAGCACGGCAGGGGCGGGATTCAAGCTCGAACCGTGGGACTGGAACTTCTACCAGGAGCAGGTGCGCAAGGCGAAGTACGATCTGGATGAAGCCGAGGTGAAGCAGTACTTCGAGCTCAACAACGTCCTTGAAAACGGCGTGTTTTACGCAGCGCATCAGCTCTATGGGCTCACCTTCAAGGAGCTGCACGATATCCCCGTCTATCAGCCCGACGTGCGCGTCTTCGAAGTCTTCAACGCCGATGGCTCGGCGCTGGCGCTCTTCTACTGCGACTACTTCAAGCGCGACAACAAGAACGGCGGCGCTTGGATGGATGTGTTCGTGAACCAGTCAAAATTGCTGGGCGAGCTGCCCGTGGTCTACAACGTGGCCAACTTCGACAAGCCTGCTCCGGGGCAACCCGCGCTCCTCAGCTTCGACGACGTCACCACCATGTTCCACGAGTTCGGCCATGGGCTGCACGGGATGTTCGCCGATACCATGTACCCCAGCCTCTCAGGCACGCAGACGGCGCGCGACTTCGTCGAGTTTCCCTCGCAGTTCAACGAGCACTGGGCATCGTATCCCGAGGTTTTCGCGCATTGCGCGCGCCATTACAAGACCGGCGAGCCCATGCCGGCCGAGCTGGCGGCAAAGCTCACCAAGGCGCGCACCTTCAACCAGGGTTACATGCTTACTGAGATTCTGGCCGCTGCCGAACTCGATCTGAAGTGGCACTCGCTGGAGGCGACCGCGCCCTTCAAGGACCCTGACGTATTCGAGAAGCAGGCCCTGGAACAATCGCGTCTCTGGGTTAGCGCCGTTCCGCCGCGCTACCGGTCGACATATTTTCTGCACATCTGGGCCAACGGCTATGCGGCCGGCTACTACGCCTACCTCTGGACCGAGATGCTCGACGACGACGCGTTCCAGTGGTTCCTCGATCACGGCGGCCTGACCCGCGCCAACGGCGACCGGTTCCGGCAGATGATTCTTTCCCGCGGCAACACCGAGGATCTTGAAAAGATGTACACGAACTGGCTTGGCGCCGAACCCAGCATCGAACCGATGCTCAAGTTCCGCGGGCTGAAGGGTGAGCCACAGTAGCCGCGCTCTCTACACCAACCAACCACAAAGCCTGGGTGCCCCAGGTCTCGCTTTTGAGACCTGGGAAACCACGAACTTTAACTTGGTTCATCCAGCCACCGCCTCAATATAATTCCTGCTATGACCGACGCCGCGGCAAAACAGATTGAAAAACTGCGCGAGGAACTGCGCCGCCACGAGCATCTCTATCACGTACTCGACGCGCCCGAGATCAGCGACGCCGAGTACGACGCGATGATGAATCAGCTCAAGCGCCTGGAGGCAGGGCATCCCGAGCTCATCACGCCCGATTCGCCCACGCAGCGCGTTGGCGGAAAACCGGCCGAGGGCTTCCGGAAGGCGCAGCACTCGCGGCCCATGCTCTCGCTCGACAACGCCTACTCCATCGAAGAGCTGCGCGACTGGGACCGCCGTGTGCGCGAGCTGGCCGGCAATCTGCCCGTGGATTACACGGCCGAACTTAAGCTCGACGGCCTGAGCGTGGCGCTCAATTACCAGCCCGACGCATCGGGCGGCGCGCAGCTTGCGGCTGGCCTCACCCGCGGCGACGGCCAGACCGGTGAAGACGTCACATCCAACATCCGCACCATTCGCAGCGTGCCGCTCAGCATCTCGGCCGATCGCATCCAGAAAGCAGGCCTCCCGTCTGGAAGAGCTTTTGAAGTGCGCGGCGAGTGCGTGATGCCCGAAGCTGCCTTCCAGCGCGTGAATGAAGAGCGCGAGCGCGAGGGATTGCCGGCGTTTGTCAATCCGCGCAACTCGGCCGCGGGCACGCTGCGCACCCTCGAGCCCTCCATAGTCGCTAACCGCAGGCTGGTGTTCTTTGCCTACTTCCTGCTTATCGATGGCGAGTATTATGCAGCCGGACAGACGGCAACGCTGGAAGCGCTCGCCGCTCTCGGCTTCCGCGTGAACCCGCATCGCGAGCGCGTGGCCAACGTCGATGAGATGGAGCGGATTATTCAGGAAGCGGGCCGCAAGCGCCCCACGCTCGGCTACGACATCGACGGCGTGGTAATCAAAGTTGACTCTCACGCCACGCAACTACGGCTTGGCTATACCGGCCGGGCGCCGCGCTGGGCCATCGCCTACAAGTTCACCGCGGAGGCTGCCATTACGCAGCTTGAGGGCATCACGATCACCGTGGGTCGCAGCGGCAAGCTCACGCCCACGGCAATGCTGCGCCCCGTTTTCGTGGGCGGCGTAACCGTGAGCCGCGCCACGCTGCACAACGCCGACTTCATTGAGCGGCTGGGCCTGCTTATCGACGACTGGGTCAAGGTGGAGCGCGGCGGCGACGTGATTCCCAAGGTAGTTGAGGTGGTCGAAGACGCCGGCCACCCGCGCGGGAAGCTCCGCTTCGTTTTCCCTTTGGACTGTCCGGAGTGCCATAACCCCGTGGTGCGCGAAGAAGGCGAAGTCGACTGGCGCTGCGTCAACGCCGACTGCCCCGCCAAGCTGCGCGAAACGCTGCTCCACTTCGGCAGCCGCGGAGTGATGAACATAGAGGGGTTGGGCGAATCCTCAGTGCAACAGCTGCTTGATCGCGGACTGGTGAAGAGTGTCGCCGATCTCTACCTGCTCACCGAAGAACAGCTCACCGGCCTTGACCGCTTCGCCGAGAAATCCGCACGGACCCTGCTCGCTGAAATTGACCGCTCAAAAAAAGCGGGCCTAGCGCGCGTGTTGATGGGCCTCGGCATTCGTTACGTGGGCGAGCGCACAGCGGAGTTGCTGGCGCAGGAGTTCGGTTCCATCGACGCCGTGATGGCCGCGAGCAGGGAAGAATTAGAGCTCGTTGAAGAAGTCGGGCCCCGCATCTCCGAGGCCATTCTCGACTTTTTCGCGCGGCCGGCGAATCGCGCGCTGGTTGAGCACCTGCGAGCCGCGGGCGTTGAGATGACCGCCGAAAAGAAGCAGCGGTCAACGCAATTGGCGGGACTTACCTTCGTTCTCACCGGCACGCTGCCCACGCTCACGCGCGAGGAAGCCAAAGAGAAGATCGAGGCCGCGGGCGGCAAGGTTGCAGGCTCGGTGAGCAAGAAGACGAATTACGTGGTGGCCGGCGAAGAGGCCGGTTCAAAGCTCACCAAGGCGCAGGAGCTCAAGATTCCCGTGCTCGACGAGGCCGGTTTGCTGGCGGTGCTTCACGGCTGATCGCTGGAGTAAGTTTTGGGCGCTGCACCAGCAGCGGTGTCAAAGCCAGCAGGGCCAAAATCACATCGAACCACATAGGAGCCTCCTTATACCGGCGGCGCTACTGCTGCGACCTCCGCCGTACGATGTCGGGCCGCCGTTCGGCTGCGCGCAACTCGCGCTCCCGCTCGCGTTCCCATGCCTCGGCGCGCCAACCGGCAGAGTTGTAGCGCGGTTCGTCGGGCACGCCGTCAATTGCGGCCACTTCATTGCGCGCCGGCATGGTGACCAGGCCAGCCGGCTGGCGCTGCGCGGGACGCATGGCATAGGCTTCAACGGGAGGCAACAGGCGAACGCTCGATTCAATCTCGTCAAAGCCGGCCTTCTTCGAAGGCACATCTTCATAGGCGGTCTTCGAGGTCAGGCTCGTGTCGGTCGCCATGGGCAGCGCCGGTTCTTCCTCTTCGCTGGGCTGCGCGCGCACCGCAATTGACTTGGCCATGAACTCGTCGACCAGCTTGTGCAGGCAGGTCTGCCCGCACAGATGTTTTGAGCCGGGCCGCAACCGATGGCGCGAACTCCATCCGCTCATCCGCAACTCGCCACCCAGTTCGTAGGCCACAAACCAGTGATTGGTCTGCCGCTTCTCAGATCCGCAAATGTCGCACGATATTGCCTGCCGGATCACCGGAACCTCTCATCGTCGAGCCAGGCCTGCATTCGCCGTAATCCGCTCCGGGCTCCTACAGGTTTAAGGCCTTCCTTCAAGCCCCGACCCTTCAATCGAGCCCCGGCCATCGCAACCCGCCCGGGTCCTCACAACAGCCCCGGACTCTGACAACTTGCCGGGACCACGTTCGGCGCTCAGCGCCTTCTCCTATTTCATCGTGCGGTGGGCAAGAAAAGATTAGAAATGCGATTGGGAATTGAGGTTGAATTCAAATGCGGACGCGAGGAGCCGGATCGTCCTGAAATGGAACATGGGCCGGGCCCAACTCTGCCGCAAAAAAACGAAAGAGCGCGGTCAATGCCGCGCTCCCTGTCAATAAATGAATCGGAATCTCGCCTCGCGATGCACAGCGCTCACTCCTTTGGCGCAAAGTACCCTTTACGCGCATGCACGTGATAGCCGCGGTTGAAACAGTAGAGATAGATGGTTCTGAACGATCCGTCGGTCTTGAAATCGGCCGGCGTGTAGTCCAGCTCATACTGGCTGCGCAGCTCGGTCTCGATATCGCTGAAGCTGGCGGCCATGTCTTCGATGTTGGGCGGGAAGAATGCTTCGCCGCCCGTCTCCTCGGCCAGTTGCTGCATCACCTTGTCGCCCTCCCCGCGGCTCGGCGTCCAGTTGGTGCTTATCGAGTAAATAATCGTGTCGGCACGCTGGCACTCCTTAATGGCTTCATTCAGGTAGACGCGGCTCTGATTGTCTTCGCCGTCCGAAATGAGGATCATCGCTTTGCGCACCGGTTCGGGACCGCGCGAAGTGAGCAGCTTGTCGCGGCAGGCTGTGTACACCGCGTCAAACAGCGCCGTACCGCCGCCCGATTTGAGTCTATTCACGCCCGTTTCGAGCGCGTCCAGGTCGTTGGTCCAGTCCTGGGTTACGTTGGGCGTTACATCGAAGCCCATCACAAAGGCGCGGTCGCCCCTGGCCTTCAATACCTCAAGCAGAAACTCGGTGGCCGACTGCTGCTCAAACTGGAAGCGCGAATGAATCGATGTGGAAGTATCGATGAGGAGGCCCACACGCAGCGGCAGGTTGATCTGCTGGCGAAAACGGTTCACTCTTTGAGGCGCGCGCTGGTTGTCGAGCAGGGCAAAGTCGCTCTGCTTCAGGTTGGGAATGTAGTGGCCGTGACCGTCAGTCACAGTGAAGATGAGCGGAACCTCGTTGACGATAATCTTGAAGGGTTGTGGCGCTGTATTATCTGCCGCGCCCTGTGGCGCTGCCGGAGCTTGCGCTGGCGCGGTTGTTGCGGATGACGGAGCTGAAGGCGCGGGCGTTGAAGGCTGTTGAGAATGCGCGGCGGACGCAAAAATCGCCGCCAGAGCCAGGCACAGAACTTTTCGGTTCATGACATCCTCATTTTAACAATCGCAACCGGGCCATTCGCGGGCGGCAGGGTCAACTCCCTGCGCCGTGTTTTGCCGGGCCTTCGAGCCGCTCGAGAAAGGCCGCAAGCTCATCAGGCAGCGGCGCTTCAAGCGCCATCGCCTTGCCCGTGGACGGGTGCGCGAATTCCAGCCGGGCCGCATGCAGAAAATTGCGTCCCAGCCTGAGTTTTTCACCCTCGGCTCCGCGCCGCCCCGCCACCTTGCCGGATTGCGCCGGTGTCTTCTCCACGAGCTGCCCGGCCGCGCCGTAAAGCGTATCGCCCACTACAGGATGGCCGATCGAGGCCATATGCACCCGGATTTGGTGCGTTCTCCCGGTCTCGATCCGCACCCTCACCAGCGTGAACGGGCCAAAGCGCGTCTCGATCCTCCGCACGACCTCGTAATGAGAGACTGCCGAACGGGCATTTTCGTTAGGGCGCGTCGTCATACGGGTGCGGCGGAGGCGGTCGCGGCTGACCCCGGCGGTAATGGTACCCTTGTCGCGATCGGTCCTGCCCTCGACCAGCGCAACGTAGGTTTTCTTAATGCGCCGCGACGAGAACATCTCGCCCAGCGACGCGTGAGAGCGATCGTTCTTTGCCACCACGATCAGCCCGCTGGTTTCCTTGTCGAGCCGGTGCACGATGCCCGGCCGCAGCTCGCCTCCGGTGGCGGAAAGCTTGCTGAAGCGGTAAAGCAGCGCGTTCACCAGCGTTCCGCGACTGCGCGCGTCGTCGTTCCGGCCCGAGCCGGCGTGCACCATCATTCCGGCGGGCTTGTCGATCACCGCCAGGTCCGCATCCTCGTAAATCACGTTGAGCGGAATCGCTTCAGGCTCGGCCTTGAGCGGCGCCGGATGCGGCTCGCCGATAACTTCGATCCGCTCGCCGCCACGCAGCTTCGCTGAGGACTTTGTCACGACGCCGTTGACGCGCACATCGCCCTGGTCGATGAGCATCTGCACGCGTGACCGGCTCACATCGGCGAGCTGCTGGACGAGAAAGTGATCGAGGCGCTGCCCGCGCGACTCGGCCGGCACAGTAATGGCGCGAGGATCACTCATGCGCGGCTCCTGCATTCGATTCAGGCGCAGGTGGCTCAAGCGACGCCAGCGCGACTTCTTTCTGCCGCGAGGACGGGAGACAGCCTGGCTTGCGTTCTTTCAGGATCCATGCGCCGGCAAACACCATCGCAATCGCGGCAATTTGCGGCCCATCGAGCGCGCCATTCAGAACGGCGCCCCGTCCCTCGGGGTCGCGCCATAACTCGGTGAAGTAAATCGAGGCTCCCATCCCCATCAAGCAAACGCCGGCGACGTCTCCCTCGCGTGGGCGCGCCGGCAGCCAAATCAGCAGGAGAATGGCAAGCGTCAAAAAGGCGAGCGCCGCATAGGCCTGCACGGGGTGCAAAGGAATGCCGAGCGGCGTCCCGCTCCACATCGCAGCTGCGGAACTGGAGTAAGTCACCGCCCAGGGAACGGTTGCGCCGGTACCGTATCCGGCGCCGGCCAGCAAGGCGCCTGCCTGTTCGCAGGCCAATCCCAAGGCAATCGGCGCGGCCAGCGCGTCGGCCGCGGCCAACGCCCGCATCCCGTGCACACGAACATACAAGGCCGCGGAGCCCGCTGCGGCAAGCACTCCGATGCCCGCCACCAGCGGATGATGCACCATGGCCAGGTCCAGTGTCCATTGCGGATGCAGACGGATCGCGCTCCAGTTCACGGCAACCAGCAGCAGCCGTTCGGCAACCAGTGCGGCGCAGAGCGAAAGCACGCACAGGTTCCAGAGCCTGGCTGCATCCACACCGGCCATGCGCGCGGTGCGCTGCGCCAGGAAGAGCGCGGCAAGCACGCCCACCGCTGCCATCGCTCCATACGACGGAATGATGAGATGCCCGATGTGGAAGAGAACGGGATGCACTTCAAGAGAGGATACGGCATCGAGCGCCAGTTGTTCACGTGCTTGCGGGCACTCCCTCGCCGCGTCAAAGTGCGGCTTAGCGCCTCATCCTCGCGCAAAAAAGAAAGCCGACCCGCGGGGCCGTGGGCAATGTGCTGGTGAACCCGTCCTAAGACGGTGGAGCTCTCCGCGGTTCATTAGGCATTCCGGACTGGCGGACACGGCACACAGAACCGATTGTCGAGTTGAGCCCCTGTTCAATGAATGTTGGTTCAACCAGCGTTGACTACCCACCTGCTTTGCAGGCCGGTTTCTAATGCGGATAGTAGGGGTACTCGCGAAGAATTGCAAGTCTTGTAATAGGTGGGCGAAATATGTTAGCTTCTTGTGCCGTAGAAATCGGGATGAACCGGACCAATCCGGAACGAGCTTTCAGTTGCCCGCTCCGGCAGGCTTGACGGCTGCCGGCTCCGCGTTCTTGCGATTGGCCAGTTCCTGTGCCTGCGCAACCAGCTTCTTCAGTTTCCCTTCGATGGCAGCATCGCCTACGTGCTGATCTTCAAGCACTCCGTCGGCATCGATGGTAAGCGTGGCGGGAATGGCGCGGATGTCGAAAATCTGCGCCAGCGGGCCAGTGAATCGCCCATCGCGAATCTGCAACCAGGTCATATGGTTCCTGGCAACAAACGCTCTCCACTTCGCGTCGTCGCTGTCGAAGCTCACGCTCACAATCACCAGCGGCTGCCCTTCAAATTGCCGCGCAATCTGCTGGATGTGGGGCAGGGCAGCCACGCACGGCGGGCACCAGGTGGCCCAGAAGTCGATAAGCACCACCTTGCCCGACAAGCTGTCGAGCGAGATGCGCTGCCCATCGATGGTGGTTGCCGAAAACGGCGGCGCCATGCGCGAGCGCGCCAGATCAATGCGTTCGGCATAACGCTCGGCACGCTGGTGCAACGATGGATCGTTCCTGTCCTGGCTCAAAAAGGATTTGAATTCGTTGCGCGCCGCGTCGTCCTGGTGCAGATACGCTAGCGAAATCCCCATCAGGTAGTGCAGGCGGGAGTATTGCGGATCGAGAGCGAGCGCCGTCTGCAGCTCATCGCAGCTCTCGGTGAAGAGCTCATCTTTCTTCTCCTTGATTCCCCGGCGCTGCAGGGCCAGCGCCAGGCGAAAATGCAGCTCGGCGCGATCCGCATCGTTGGCAGCCAGCGGCATCTGATCGGCAACCACGGCCTGGGCGGTCTTGTAGTCGCCACTCTCAAGGGCAACCTTGTAGGCGCGGTTCAGGCACGTCGCGCAGCGCCCGCCATCCTGCTTGTTTGCTTTGCGATATTCCTCGGCAGCGGCCTCTTTGTCTCCGTGGCGCTCCCACTCCACCGCCTCATCAAAGGTCTTGCGCGCCTTCGGGTCGTTGGGCCCGCCGGCATTGCTCTGCGCCGCAACTCCGGCCGGCATCATCGCCACCAGGACCAGCCACAGGGACGCGAGCGGAACACCTCGCAACCGGATCGTGCTTTTCAAACCCGGCATTCGCGCACGCCTCGGGTGCAGATTCTCTTGCAGTGGAATCTTACACCCGAGGCGATGCGTGCAGACGCGTCAGCTGCGACTGTTACTTGCCGGCCGATCCCAGCGGCGCGCCGAAGCCTGAGCACGGATCCCATCCGCTCGCCGCCAGGTAGCCCTCGTAGTACCCGCAGGTTCCCACGGTGATGTCGCGGAAGTCGGCTGCGGTTTTCCCGCTCGCGTAGATGAGAGTTTCTTCAGCCGACGTGGATGCGCTGAAGTGGCCGGCGTGATTTGCAATGCCCGCCCAAAGCGGCGAGGCCACGCTGGTGCCGCCGATGATGTTCCACGCGTACACGGTCGCGCTACAGGTGTTTTCATAGCTGTTGTAGACCCAGACGCCGGTGCGCGGATTGTCATAGGCATCCACAATGGCGATCGCCTTTGAGCCGCCGGTGGCAACCGTAGTCAAGGTTCCCGGATTGCAGCCCATCGTTACGTTAGCCAATTGATAGAGGCAGGCAAGCGACGCGGGGGTCTCAGCGTAGTATCCCTGGACCGGCTGCACCGGCGTTGACGCTGTGTCCCTGGACACGACCTCATCCTCGCCGAATCCCACCACGCCCTGCGGACGGCCTGCGGGAACGAAGATCTTGTAAAGAGTGTGCTCGCGAATGCCGATATCGTCGGGGCGCTGGATCGCCGAATGAGGAATCACGATTTGGCCGCTGCCCATGCGGGCAGCCTGCTGTGAGAGTTCTTCGTCGCTTTGCGGCAGTTGCGCCACCGCAGCCGTTGACGAGAGCAAAAAGGCCAAGCCAAAGGCCATCAAGAAATGGGGAGTGAAGCGGGTCATGCAGTCCTCCAGGCTCTGCGCGCAGATGAATGGCGCGGCGACGATCGGGAGCAGTCGTCGCTCCCATACAAGAGTCCATATCGGAGGGGAAAGATCAGACCTTAAAAATTTCTAAGAGAGTCTTCCCTAAGGTAACGTGGCAATGAAGAAAGGTCCGGCACGCGCCCCGACCTACGACGCCGGCTCCGGTTCGTCCCCGAGTGCTTCATCGAGCAACATGCTCAGGCTCGAGGCGCGCGCATGGCCCTGCGCGGGATCGGCCGAGCGCGCCTGCGAAAGTTCATCGGCGAGGTTCAACGCCGTCAGCACGGCGACGCGCAGCGAGTCCGCGGTGCGCCCTTGCGCCGCCACGGCGCGCATCTTGGCATCCACCTGGCGCGCCAGTTCGCGAATGTGGGGCGCATTGCTGCCGGCGAGGTGATAGAGCTGATCGTATATCTCAACGGTCACGATTTCCGGCGGATTGTTGGTGGGTTCAGCAGCCATCGGCGCCTCAGAGTCTGTTATTAACTTTCGCGTAGGCGTCGCTGGGAGCCAGTTTTTCCCATATCGCGAAGCGGGTCGCGACGCATACCGGGTGTCTGCTAGCGGCGAGCGACAAAGAGATGGGGAAAATTGGCCCCAGCCCGAAGGGTTGCGGCGTAAATCGCGCCATACTTTGTTGTCGTCCTCGCCTTGGAATAGCCAAAGTCTTCGTCCTCCGTCGCGTCTCCACCCCACGGACCAAAGGCCAGTCCGTGGGGGCCCCGGTTCTGACGCGATTTTCGCTCGCAACGCCGCCTGCGGGAAAGTTAATAACAGACTCTAGATCTCCAGCGAGTCAAGCTGCTCAAGCAACCGCTCCACCCGGCGCCGCACCGTGTCCCGCTCGGTGCGCAGGGCGAAGACCTCGTTCTGCAGTTGCTCGATAAGCGGTGTCTGCTGGTCGAGTTGCGCCCGTATCGGGCCAAGCTGTTCTTCAGCCTTGGCGGCGCGTTCTTGGGCCTCGGCAATGCGCACCTCGGCTGCGGCGCGGGCCTGCCGCTCGTGCCTCAACATCTCCACCGCGCGCAACACCCGCTCTTCAAGGGCCGAAAAATCGTCAGCGCTTACGGCCAGTGCGGCCGGCGGCGTAACCGCTTCCGCCTCCTCCTGCTGCGGCTCGTCCTCAACCTGAGGTCCGAGCTCCTCGGCCGGCACATTCTCCGGCTGCTGTTCCAGCCCGGCGTCTGTCTCAGATGGCCATAGGGATTCCGGAATCATGGTAACCTCCGCGCCTTTTCAAGCGCCTTCGCCCGTACGAGTATAGCCCGGGAAACAGCGGAAAAACCTCTCAGGAGCGCAGACGTGCGCCAACCTTGCCAACAGTCTCGACCACCTGCGCCTGAAAGCTCTGCAATTCCTCCTCGCGCATGGTGCGGTCCGGCGCCTGGAAGGTTGTGCCCAGCAGCAGCGAGTACTCGCCCTTGCCCAGCCGCGCATCGCGAAACACCTCGCGCACCCGCCAGTCGACCAGCTCGGGAATCTGCAACGATCTCAAAGCACCGTCGATCGCCTCCCAGCGAATGCCCTCGTCCAGTACCAGAGAAAAATCGCGCCGCACCGCCTGAAACCGCGAAATTTCGCGCGCGACCGGCTCGCGAACGGCGAGCTTGTAGAGCCGGTCGAGATAAACCTCGCCCACCAGCACCGCATCCTTGAGCTTGCGCGCCGCAGCCTCGCGCGGATTGAGCTGCCCGAACCACCCCACCGTTACGCCCTCGGCGATCACGCGCGCCGCGCGATAGGGGTGCAGCCACTCCGGCGTGATGCCGGCTTCGGCAGGGAAGGTGTCGAAGTAAATCGCCTTCGTCTCGAAGCGCGACAGCAACTGTTCAACCACGCCCTTGATATCGTGGAAGTCGATGGCTCGCGTTCCATGCAACGCCGACTCCTGAGGCAGCGCTCCGGCTGCGCCAAAGGCCAGTGACGGCCGCTCATCCACCTTCTCTGTCGTGCCGCTGAACACCGTTCCCAGCTCGAACAGCCTCACATCGCTCACGTCGCGATTAAGGTTGCCTGCCACCATTTCCAGCATCCCCGGCACCAGCGACGGCCGCAGCACGCCTGCCTCTTCACTCAGCGGATTCCCGAGCGGCACCACCAGCCCCGGCTGCGGCGCAGTCACCGCGCCCTCGGTCGCCGAGCAGAACGTGCTCGAGATGGCTTCATGGAATCCCGCTGCGCGCAGCGCGCCGCGCACGGCTGCCTCTTTCTCAGCCCATGGCAGCGCCTGAACGCCCTCGCCAAACGCCGGCAGCGTGTTCGCAAACCGGTTGTACCCGTACACCCGCGCGATCTCTTCAATCAGGTCGATCTCACGCTCCAGATCGAGCCGCCAGCTCGGCAGAGTAACTTTCCACGAAAGGCTCCCCTCCCGCAAGTCGTCCAGGTCCGCGGAAAGCACGCAACCCAACCCACTCAAAACCCCTTCGACGGTCTCTGCCGCGATGCCCTCCTTGTCCAGAGTGGCGCCGAGAATCCGGTGCACCTCGCTGAGGTGAAGGGTTATTGGCTTTCTGTGGGCCGTCCGCGCTTGAATCGCTTCTACGCGCACGTCCACCAGTTCGCCCTCGGCCCATCCTCCCGCGGCGAGCAGTATCGCGCTCACCAGCGCCGACGCCATAGGAGCCGCATTGAAATCCGCGCCGCGCTCAAACCGGTGGCTTGCGTCGGTGTGCAGCCCGTGGCGCCGCGCAGTCCGCCGCACAGCCATGGGATCGAACCACGCCGCTTCAACCAGGATGTTTTTCGTCTCGGCGGTGATCATCGTGTCCCAGCCGCCCATTACTCCGGCCAGTCCCAGCGCCTTTTTGTGATCGGCCACCACCAGGTCGTCGGCATCGAGCGAGCGCTCTACGCCGTCGAGAGTCTTCAGCTTTTCGCCCTTCAGCGCCCGCCGCACAACGATGCCGCCCTCGACTTTGTCCAGATCGAAGGCATGTGTCGGCTGGCCCATAGCAAGCCAGGCAAAGTTGCTGGCGTCCACGGCGTTCGAGATCGTCTTTTGCTCGAGCAGGCCGAAGTAGGTCTTCACTTCGGCGCCTGCAAACCAGTCCTTTGACTCGACGATGTTTACATCGCGCAACACGCGTGCGGTGAAGCGTCCGCAGGCATCTGCTGCTTCAATCTTCACTGCGAACGGCTGAGCCGCGGGCTTTGCGGCAGGCAAGGCAAATTCGAGCGCCGGCAGCGACAGCCCATAAATTGTCGCCGCCTCGCGCGCAATTCCGTAGTGATTCATCGCGTCCACGCGGTTGGTGGTGATGTCCATCTCGTAGAGCAAGCCGTTGCCCTCGCCCAGCGAATAGATGCCCTCAACGGCGATCCCGCGCAGGGTCAGGTCCTCGGCGAGCTGCGCGTCGTCGACGGGAAGCTCAGGAAGGTAAGATCGAAGCCATTTGGTGAGAATCTTCATTCGAACTGCCCCAAAAACCTCATATCGCCCGCATAGAACGACCCAATCTCGCTGATCCCGTACTTCATCATCGCAATCCGCTCCACGCCCATGCCGAATGCGAAGCCGGAGATCTTTTTGGGATCGTAGGCCGGTTGTTTCTCAGCGGCGAATGCAAACACTGCGGGGTCCACCATGCCGCATCCCAGCAGCTCAATCCATCCCGACTGCTTACACTTCCTGCAGCCCTTGCCGCCGCAGAAGATGCAGCTGATCTGCACATCGGCGCTCGGCTCGGTAAACGGGAAAAACGACGGAAAGAAGCGCGTCTTCACCGCCGAGCCAAACAGCGCCTTCATCGCATGGTCCAGCGTGCCCTTCAAATCGCTGAAGGTAATGTTGGTGTCCACGCACAGACCCTCGACTTGATGGAAGATCGGCGAATGCGTGGCGTCGGCTGCGTCGTTGCGGTGCACCTTGCCGGGAATCACGATCCGCACCGGCGGAGGCTGTAGCTCCATGGTTCGCATCTGCACCGGCGAAGTGTGCGTGCGCAGCAGTAGCCGGTCGCGCAGCGGGCGCCGCTCCTGGTTGGCCACTACCAGCGTGTCCTGCGTGTCTCGCGCCGGATGTCCCGGTGGAAAATTCATGCTCTCGAAGTTGTAGAAATCGGTCTCAACCTCGGGCCCCACCCCGACCGAGTAGCCGAGCGCCGCAAACACACTCACAATCTCGTTCATCGCGCGCGTGATCGGGTGCTCCGCGCCGGTCAGCCGCCTGGTGCCGGGCAGCGTGATGTCGATGGCTTCGGCCTTGAGCGCCGCATCGCTTGGACCCGAGCCCAGCGCCGACTCCAGCAACTGTTCCACCACCGCCTTGAGCGTGTTGAAGCGCACTCCCAGAGCCTTCTTGGCTTCGGGTGGAGCGGCCTTCAGCCACCGGCTTGAAATCTCATTCAAGCGTCCCTGTTTGCGCCCCAGCCACTCGAGGCGAAAGGTCTCAACGGTAGCCTCATCATTGAGGGCAGCCGCGGCCTCGCGCGCCTGTGCCTCGAGCGCGGCGAACGCCCTGTCTAAAGCGGCATCATCGTAAGCCGGCAAATCTGGTATTCCTTCACTCATATGCGTAAACAGCAGGATAAATCACCGCTGCGCGGGATTGCTGCGCGCGGCGCCCCGCTCGCCTCCTGACCAGGGTCTTAAAAAGAGATCTTCGAATCGCGGTTTGCGTCCGTTGCCTTACTATGTTTCCCATGAGAATCAGCCGCCTTGCCCGCACACTCACACCCACACTCGCCCTCACACTCTCGCTGACCGCCGCCTTCGCCGCGGCGCAAAACCCAGCCGCCATCTACCAACAGCAATCGGGCTATATCGACGCCAACGGCGTGCTTATCTACTACGTCGAGTTCGGCAAAGGCGAACCTCTGGTGGTGCTCCACGGCGGGCCTGGCGCCGACCACGCCTACTTTCTGCCCTGGCTGCTGCCCATGGCGCGCACCCACCGGCTCATTTTCATTGACGAGCGCGGCTCGGGCCAGTCCCAGCGCTTGCAGGATGTAACGAAGTACACCATCGAGAATATGGCCGACGACGTTGAAGCTGTGCGCGTGGCGCTCGGCCTGGGTAAGATCGACCTGCTTGGCCACAGTTGTGGAGGCGTGCTGGCCGAGGCCTACGCGCTCAAATACCAGCAGCACCTGCGCCACCTCATCCTCAACAGCACCTTTGCCTCGACCAGCGAGATGAATGCCGTTCTGGCCCGCGAAAAGGCCGCCATGCCGCCCGAAAAGCTGGCCCGCCTCGACCAGCTTGAGGCTGCCGGTCTCTACGGTAAGGGCGCCCAGTGGGAGCACGGCCGCTACCCCGCCGAGTACGAAACCCTCGCCTGGGGCGACGGTTACTTCCCATTCCTCTACGGCGCGCGGCCCGACTCCAACTACGACCCTGCCACGGGCAACGCGCCCACCAACTGGGAGCTTTACCGCGAGATGTGGGGCTCCCACGGCGAGTTCATCATTGACGGCAACCTCAGGTCGGTGGAGTGGGTCGACCGTCTGCCCACCATCCACGTGCCCACGCTGATTGTGGTGGGCGACCACGACGAATGCGACCCCTCGCTGAGCCGCGAGATGAACCAGAAGATCGCCGGCTCAAAGCTTGTCATCCTGCCCAACAGCGGCCACATGAACTTCATCGACCAGCCGGAGCTGTGGCAGACGGCGGTGCGGGGATTCTTGAGCGAATGGCGTTGAACGCAAACGCACAACGGCCCGGAGTCCTTTCGAACCCCGGGCCATTTTTCCGCCAGTCGTGCTGCCATCGCGTGCCCCATCCATTCCGTAGTTTCATCATCGCGGAAAGAATGGGGCACGGAGCGCGGGCGGGGACGTCCACACGACAAACGGGCTGGAGCCCGGCGCTACCTTCTTCAGCGCTGTTTTCAAGTCTGATCCCTCGACTGTTTCGGCCCGCAATCGCCAACGATTGCGGGCCGAGCTGCACTCGGGATGGCAGTGTGAAAAGGGAGTGCAATGTTGGAACTAAGCCAGCGCGACGTGCGGTGCCGCGTGCTTCTTTACTGCCATCAATTCCATCGCGCGCGCCGCGATGTGCTCGGCGCTGACGCCCAGTTCCTTTACCAGTTCCCACGGCGCGCCGGAATCGCCAAAGCGATCATTCACTCCAATCGCGCCGGTGATCACGGGCAAACCATAGAGCTCACGGCTTGAAGTGAGAACCGAGCTCACGCGGCCTGAGAGCGCGCCAACCTGGTGCTCCTCGGCAGTGACGATGACGCCGGTTTCGCGCGCGGCGCGCACAATTGCTTCTTCATCGATGGGCTTGAGCGTATGCATGTTGAAGACGCGGGTTTCGTAGCCATACTCGCGCTTGAGGATCCACGCGGCGCGCATCGCTTCAGGCACCATCGGACCGCAGGCAATAATGCTCAGGTCTTCGCACTCGTCGGCGTAGTGCGAGGCGAGCCGGGTTTCGAATGCCGCGGCAAAGTTTGCGCCTTCGCGGCGCAGTCGAATCACATTGGCCTGGCCGAAGACGAAGGGCGTGGACTCATCGGTAACGATGGGCGTGGCTTCGCGCGCGAAGCGGATGTACTTGGGGCCAATGTGCGAGAGGAGCAGATACTCGGTGGCCTTGCGCGTTTCGATGGAGTCGCAGGGCGCAACCACGACCATATTGGGCAGGCCCATCATGGCGAAGAGATCTTCGAGGGCCTGGTGAGTTGCGCCATCGGGACCCACGGAGACGCCGGCATGAGCTCCCGCAATGAGCACATTGAGGCGCGAGTAGCAGATGGAGACGCGAACCTGGTCGAGGTTGCGCGCCGCCGAGAAGGTGGCGTAGGAGCCGAGGACGGGCAGCTTGCCTTCGCGGGCGAGACCGGCCGCGGCGGCCGTGGCCGATTGCTCGGCGATTCCCATCGAGATCCAGCGCGAAGCGCGCTCGGGATGGCCCGCATAGAAATCGGAGATGGTGATGGAGCCGGAGATGTCGAGGCCGATGCAGACCACGCGTTCGTCGCTGCCGCAATCGGCGAGGGCCTGGCCAAAGCCTTTTCGCGTGGGCTCCATGGCGGTGCGCATGGCTTCGGGTTCGGCGGCCGGGCGCACGTTCCACCAGTAGTTGCGCGAGAAGCGCGGCAGCTTTGCTTCGAGCTGCTCCGTGGCTTGGGACTGAAAGTCGCGAGCCTTCGCGAGAAACTGCTCCACCGGGATGCGATCGGCAACGCCGAGCTCGGCGAGCGCGGCATCGAGCTCGGCGCGATTGGGCGTCTTGCCGTGCCAGCCAGCAACGTTCTCCATAAAGCTCACGCCTTTGCCTTTTACAGTCGAGGCGAGGATGACGGTAGGCTTGCCCGCGCCGGCGCGCGCTTCGCTGAACGCAGCCGCGATTTGATGCATGTTGTGGCCGTCGATCGAGAGAACGCGCCAGCCGAAGCTCGCGTACTTCTCGGCCAACGGTTCCACTTCCATCACGTCCTTCACCCAGCCATCGATTTGCAGGCGATTGCTGTCGACGATGGCGATGACGTTTTCGAGGGCGAAGTGGCCGGCCTCCATCGCGGCCTCCCACACCTGGCCCTCCTGCTGCTCGCCGTCGCCCATGAGGCAGAAGACCTTATGGTTTTTGCCGTCGATGCGCGCCGAGAGCGCCATGCCGACCGCGATGCTGAGGCCCTGGCCGAGCGAACCGGTTGAGATTTCGACGCCGGGGAGCTTGAGCCAGTGAGGATGGCCCTGGAAAGGCGAGCCGAGCTTGCGCAGAGTGACAACATCGTCGAGCGGGCAGAAGCCGGCTATGCCGAGCGAGACGTAGAGCGCGGGCGCTTTGTGACCGGCTGACCAGAGGATGCGGTCGCGATCGGGCCAGTTGGGATTGGCGGGATCGTGATTGGCGGCGTGAAGATAGAGGGCCGCGGCCAGGTCCATGACGGAGAGCGTGCCGCCGGCGTGGCCCGAGCCGGCCGCGCAGAGCGCGACCAGGTTGTATCCGCGCATGAGCCGCGCCGCGTCTTCGAGCTCGGCGATGGAGTACGCGCGGGTGGTTGTTCCGGTGGTTGAGTTGGTAAGCGGCATGAATTTCTCCTTCACGCTTTTTTCGGTCCCCTCGGAGCTGAAGCTCTCTCGGTTCCGGTTCTGTCGCCCCTACGGGGCTTGGCAGTCTTTTTCTTGCGCCTACCCAGGACTGCGTTCGCTCGCACGAACTTGTCCTGGGCTAAATTCCTTGCCTCCCTACGGGAGGCGGTGCATCGGCACGGGCAAGCTCGTGCCCTTTCAAAACCTCGAGTCCTTCCGCGGCCCGTGGAGAGCGGCTCTACTCTCCTACAAGCTGCTCTTCGCCCACAGTTCAATGCGGCGCAGTGCTTCCATCAGGTTCTCCATGGAATTGGCGACGCTGAAGCGGACAAAGCCTTCGCCGAAGCGGCCGAAGGAGGTGCCGGAGAGCCCCGCGACGCCGGCTTCGTCGAGCAGCGAGTCGGCGACGGCTTTCGAACTCCAGCCGGTTTGCTCAATGTTGGCGAAGACGTAGAAGGCGCCTTTGGGCATGAGCGCGTGGAAACCTCGGATGCGGTTGAGCCCGTCGACAAAGGCGCGGCTGCGTCGCTCGAACTCGGTGCGCATCACACCCACAGCGCTCTGGTCGCCGCTGAGAGCCTCGAGAGCTGCGCGCTGGGTAAAGCTCGCGGTGCAGGAGTTCGAGTTGGTCATGAGGCGCGTGATTTGCGTGGCGAGGTCGGAGCGCATGACGCCGTAGCCGATACGCCAGCCGGTCATGGCGTAGGTTTTTGAAAAGCCGTCGAGCAGGATGGTGCGCTCTTTCATGCCCGGCAGGCTCATGATGGAGAACGGCTCGCCTTCGAATTGCAGGCGGCTGTAGATCTCGTCGGAGAGGATGAAGATGTCGCGGTCGCCGATGACGCGTGCCGCAGCTTCAATATCGATGCGATCAAGAACGCCGCCGGTGGGGTTCTGGGGCGAGTTGAGGATGATGAGGCGGGTGCGCGGCGTGATGAGCGTGGCGAGTTCGTCCATGTCCACGCGGAATTCGCGTTCCTGGCGCAGCTGGATGGGGACGGCGGTTCCCCCGGCGTAGTTGATCATCGACTCGTAGATGGGGAAACCGGGGTTGGGATAGATGACCTCGTCGCCCTCGTCGATGAGGGCGAGCATGACGAAGAACATGATGGGCTTGCCACCGGGGACGACGACAACTTCGCCGGGCTCGACCTGGACGCGGCGCGTGCAGCTTACGTACTGAGCGATGGTTTCGCGCAGTTCGGGCAGGCCGGCGGAGGGGCCGTAGTGGGTGTAGCCGCCGCGAAGGGCTTCGACCGCGGCTTCTACGATGTTGGGCGGAGTGGCGAAGTCGGGCTCGCCGATCTCGAGGTGGATAATGCTCTTGCCCTGGCGCTCGAGTGCCTTGGCTCGGGCGAGGACTTCGAAGGCTGTTTCAGTGCCCAGACGCGACATGCGCCGCGCCAGCTTCAATTCGTATTCGACTGCCTGTGTTGACATGATTCACGCTCCGGCCGGCCGATGTGCCGGTTCGAGATTGGAGATTCCAGTCCCGCTGGCCGGCGATTGCGGCGGTTCTCCGATGGTCATGCGAGCCTAAATGCCACAAAATAAGGCGCTTCCGTTGGGAAGACGCCTTGCAGATTTATGGCTTCAAAGCTCGCCGAGAGCGGAGTTCTACTCTTGGCCGGGAAAATTATACGCAGAAAGAAAAAGCGTGGGATGTGATGGGTGAACATTGCGGGGTACGAGAAAAAGAGGGCTGGATAGCGCCAATCGATCACGGCCCCACGGGGAGGGTGCACTCCGCGTATTGGCCCGGCCGGGAATCAACCGGAGCTTAACAATTCAGAGGGTGTTCGGCGAATACGATGTGCAGGGGTTCCCTCAACGCCAGGCTGAGGCAAGAGTAACGGAACTCCTGCCGCAGGAGCGCATCAAAGGGGTAGGCGGAACGGCGCTACTTCAGGTAGGCATGGACCAAGTCAATCAGATCCTCGGCCAGTTCGGGAGCAATCTGCTCCTTCGCGCCGTCGGCCAGGTGGAAGCGGATGTGAGTCTCCAGGACCTCGCCCATGAGGCCGTTGACGCCACCCCGCACGGCGGCGAGAAGCATGAGCTGGCCACCGCAATCCTCGTCGGCGTTCAGGGAGCGCTCGACAGCGTCGAGCTGGCCGCGGACTTTTCTGAGCCGCTGAAGGAGTTTCACTTTTTCCCGATCCATATGCGACATTTTGACGTACTCCTGCTTGACAATACCTACCGGGGGTATAGTATTTACCCAGTGGGGGTATAGAATCCTTTACTTTCATTGTATGCCCGCCCGCTTCGCCAGTCCGACCGGAATTGCGCTGGCCGCTTTATTTGCGCTGACCGGCGGGGCGCGGGTCAATGCGCAGGCAGCCCAGGAGGTTCCACAGGCGCCGCAGCCGCAGACCGGGCTGGCCGAGGCGCAGGCCGCCTCTGATTTCCAGCTTGCGTGGCAAGGCCCGCTACTGCCGCCATTCGTGCCAATGCAGGCCAGTGTATCGGCAACTGCTGCGTCTGGTGCGGCTGCAGATCCTGACGCCGCGGCCGAGGCCCAGTCTGCGAACCCTCCTGTGCTTTCGATGGCGCCGCACTCCGAGAGTGGGCGCTATTGGATTTCAGGACAGGCAAACAGCATCTTGCAGATGCACGGACATTTCCACTCGCCCTACGAGGGGACGAACAGCCTGATCGATGACTTTGAGGCCAAAGCGTCTGAAGTAGCGACGCTCTATCTGGGATATCAACTGTGGCCCAACACCCGTTTCAACACCGACCTGATTGTGGATTTTGAAAACGCCGGCGGAAGGGGAATCAGCCAGGCACTGGGTCTGGCCGGGGAGACAAACCTCGACGTGGTGCGCAACCCCAACCTGAGCACTAGACCATATCTTTCCCGCGGCGAGATTCACCAGATTATCGGGCTGACCAACGAGATGACCGACCAGGACCGCGGGCCGCTTGCCTTGGCGAACAAGGTGCCGGTGCGGCGATTCGAGATCAGGATCGGCAAGATGAGCGTGCCCGACGTCTTCGATGTCAACTCGGTGGGGTCCGACAGCCATCTGCAGTTCACCAACTGGACGGTCGACAACAACGGCGCGTGGGACTACGCAGCCGACACCCGCGGGTACACGGTGGGCGGCATTCTGGAGTACGACGACCGGGTGTGGTCGGCGCGCTACGGCATTTTTGCGATGCCCGTGATCGCGAACGGGATCGATCTTGACTGGGCCTTCAGCCGCGCCAACGGGCAGAACTGGGAGTGGGAGCTACGGAAGGGACTGCTTTCGCCGTGGCAAAGGACCAAGCGCGCGGGCGCCATTCGCGTGCTGAGTTATGTGAATCACGCGCACATGGGCGACTATCGCGAGTCGGTGCAGAATTACCTGGCGGGCCTGGTGCAGACGCCGGACATTACAACGACTGAGAAGTTCAGCAGAGTGAAGTACGGTTTTGGCGTGAACACCGAGCAGGAAGTGACCAACAGCCTGCGGCTTTTCGGGCGCTTTGGGTGGAACGAGGACCAGCACGAGTCGTTCGCTTACACCGAGGTGGGCCAAACGGTGCTGTTTGGCGGCGATTACGTGGGCCATAGCTGGCGCCGGCTCAACGACAAGGTGGGCGTGGCGTTGGTATCGAACGCCATCAAGCGCGACCACCAGAATTACCTGCACTACGGCGGGCTGGGATTTCTGCTGGGGGATGGCGGGCTGACCTACGCCCGCGAGGACATTATCGAGTGGTATTACAACGCGCACATCTGGCGCGGGGTGTTCGGCACGGTGGGCGGATCGCAGATCTGGCATCCGGGATATAACGCTGCTCGCGGGCCGGTGTATGTGTCGATGGTGCGGGCGCATATCGATTTTTGAGCGAACGCGGTCCGGCGCGCCTCTTTTTCATCAAGAACTGAGGCCCAATGTTGCAGACTGATTGATGAGGTTTTCCCGGGAATGCGACTCGAACGAACTGAGCCGGTCCGCGGCGGTAATCCGCGGCCATCAAGAACTCTTCACTTCAGGCTGATTCGTGCGGCTGTTCTAACTGCGGTGCTGGCGGCAATCGTTGCGGCCTTGGCGGAAGCGCAAACGCATGCGCGGTTGGCCGGAATCCGCACGATTGACGTGGCGCAGGTGGGCAGCGGCAATGGCGCCGACGCGATGCGGCTGAGAATCATCGACCGGCTGAAGAAGAGCGCCCGGCTGAAGGTGGTGGAGGGCGCGTCGGGCGCGGATGTGACGCTGCGCGGCGAATCGAGTGTCTGGGCGACGGGGACGATCAAGCTCAATCCGCATTCCGGCGGCGCGACGCAGACGATATATCAGGGATATCTCTCGGTGGAGCTTGTCGGGAGCACCGGGCAAACGCTCTGGTCGTACCTGGCGACTCCGAGCCGGTTCCGGACTGCGAGCATCACCGACGATCTGGCCGACCAGATGGTGACGCGGCTGGTGGAAGCGATAGCGAGCGGCGCGGCGGCAGGGGGAAATGCAAATGAGGAAGCGAGCACGTCGCAAATAGCGCTGCACGCAGCCGGCAGCACGCTGGCCGCCCCGCTCTATCGGAAGTGGATTCAGGCTTCGGGGGCTGACGTTACCTATGACGCGGTGGGCTCAGAGGCTGGGATCGATGCTCTTGCCGCGGGCCGTGTGGATCTTGCCGCATCGGATTTTCCGCTGACCGAAGAGGGTCCGCTGGCGGCCAAGAACGTGATCCAGATACCGACGGTGCTAGGCGGGGTGGTGCCGATTTACAACCTGCTTTCGCTGGGGCGCACGCTCAACTTTACGCCGCAGGTGCTGGCCGGCATCTACCTGGGGACGATTCGCAAGTGGAACGACCCGCGCATTGCCGAGGCCAACCATGGCGCGCACCTGCCCGATGCAGAGATCGCTGTGGTGCATCGCAACGACGGCAGCGGCACCACGTTTGTGTGGACGAGGTATCTCTCGCTGGTTTCGCCGGAGTGGAAACGCGCGGCTGGATTCGGCGCGCGCGTGGGCTGGCCGGTAGGCGCGGGCGCCGCGGGCAACAACGGCCTGGCGGACCTCGTAAACAAGACTCCCAATTCGATTGGATATGTGGAACTGATCTACGCCATTCAGCACGAGCTGAACTACGGAGCGGTAAAGAACGCGGCGGGCGAGTTCATCAAGGCCGATCTGGCCGGCATTACCGCGGCGGCGGCGGGCGCAAAGGTTGGGCGCGGCGAGGATGCAGGCTTCGGAATTCTCAACCAGCCGGGCAAAGGTGTCTACCCAATCAGCACATTTACATGGCTGTTGGCGCCCGTTGACGGGGTGAGCGCAGAGAAGCGCGCTGCGATCTCGGATTTGCTGAAATGGGCGTTGACCACGGGGCAGAAGCAATGCGCATCGCTGGGATACGCGCCGCTGCCGCGCGAGATTGCGGCCAGCGAACTCGAAGCGCTGAAGGCGTGGGCGGAGAGTAAGTAAACCAGCGATCCAAGGTTTGGCGACAAGCGCATTGAGCTGATCTTCTCGGCAAATCTGCCCACCCGGCATCAAAAAAATGAATCTCCAGTCTACAGAGACTGTCTGATTGGGCGATACTTCCAGTGTGCGGCGTCGACTCATTCCGCTGACGATTGCCCTGCTGGTACTTGCAGGCGGGATACTCTGCGCTCAGGAATACAGCTTTCGCAGTTTCGGCGCCTCTGAAGGCCTCACCAACCTCGCCATCCGGAGAATCTATCAGGACCGCGCCGGTTTTATCTGGGTGAGCACTGAAAACGGCCTCTACCGCTATGACGGCGACCGCTTTGATCCGTTTGGGCCAGCGCAAGGCATCCCGTCCAATTTTGGAGCCGCATTCGGCGAAACCCCTGACGGGCTTTTGTTGGCCGGTGGAAACTTCGGGCTCTACCGCCTCTCCGGCAACCGGTTTGAAAAGCTCGCAACCCCTTTCAAAACGATATCGAGACAGCAAGGCATCCAATCGGACGGCAAAGGTCACACATATCTCGGCACCGACGCCGGACTTGTCGAAATGGATTCCTTGCCCGGCAACCATGAAATTGCCTTTCACAGCTTTCCGCAGCCTAATGGAACATCCGGAATTCAGGTCAATGCGATTTTCTTCGATGGCGATGTCCTTTGGTACGGTTGCGGGCTGGAACTCTGCCGGATGGATGCTCACGGAACCAGGGTTTTCTCGCGAGAGAGCGGGCTTTCGCCTGCGCGAATACTCGGCATCCGGAAAGATCCGGCAGGGAATCTCTGGGTTGCGGCGCAAGGTTCCGGCATCTTCGTCTGGCCCGCCGGCAAGGCGAAGTTCGAGAGGCCGAGTTTGCCTGTCCCGCCGGCGAACATACGGGAGGCACCCAGTCTCGATCGAGATGGGCGGCTTCTGTTGCCCTCGTCAGGCGGGTTGCTGATCAAGGACGGGAAGGAGTGGAGAAGAATCAGCCGCACCGCCGGACTTCGGGGCGCGGTAAGCACCGTCTACCAGGACCGCCAGAATTCTCTCTGGATCGGCTTGGGGGGCCGGGGTCTGGTTCTCTGGCGCGGCTACCGGGAGTGGGAGAATTACTCGACCGAGAGCGGTCTTGCCGCCGAGTACGTTTACGGAATTCTCCCCATGAAGGACGGGTCGCTATGGGTGGGCACGAGTTCGGGGCTGTTTCGGAAGGAGCAGCCAGAATCCAGTGGAGCATTCACCACCGTGCGTGGATTCGATGCCGTCGTCGTGCATAGTTTAATCGCCGCACCCAACGGAGACATTTGGATAGGCTCCGAAGGCCGAGGCGTTGCTCGCATACAGCCCCGCACACTTTCGGCAACGTGGTTTGGCGATGCGGAGGGCCTTACCGGGAAAGATGTCTTTGACCTGCGCATTGACCGCGAGAATCGACTCTGGGCTGCCACCGAGGCAGGCCTGTTCATGGCCTCAGCACCTTACCGGAGATTTTCCCGCATCATCGAATTGCCGGCTACGCGGGTATTTGCTGTGGTCGAGGGGACAGACGGGACATTGTGGGCTGGCGGCGACAGCGGCCTCTTCGCATTCGCAGCCGGCCGCTGGAAGACATTCACTCGCGACAACGGCCTGAGCAACACTGAAGTGCTTTCCCTGGGCACCGGGCCAAACGGCGTCATCTGGGTGGGCTACGACTTCGGAGGCGGCATTGATCGCATCCGTCCCCAGGCTGGTGGCATGGTGATTGAAAAGAACGTGCAACGGCCAGGTACCGAAGGCTTGATTTATTTTCTCGAGTTCGACTCCAAGGGACGATTGTGGGTTGGCACTCAGCACGGCGTGGACGTTTGGGACGGCGCCCGCTGGGCCCACTACGACATGAACGACGGCCTGGTCTGGGACGACTGCGACACGAACGGATTCGCTCAGGGTCCGGATGGCGCCATCTGGATCGGAACCAGCGGCGGACTTTCACGCTTCAAGCCTCTCCCGCGTCAGGAAACCGGTGCTCCTCTGAAGGTTGTATTTGCCAGGCTTACCGTTGGACAAAACGATGTCTCAGGGCTCGTCAACCCCGGCTTCGGCATCCGGTCCAGCCCGCTTGTAGCGAGGTACTCCGCGCTCAATGCGGCTCGCCAGAACGAAGTCGTCTTCCGGTACCGGTTGGGAGGTGCAAGCCAAGGCTGGACGGAAACTGATCAGCGGGAACTGCAGTTCGCCAACCTCGCTCCCGGCGCCTACCGTTTGGAGGTCCAGGCAAGGGAAAACGATGGCAGCTGGAGCGGAAGCACTGCCGAATTCCCATTCCGCATTCTGACTCCTTGGTACGCATCCTGGTGGTTCATCGGCATTTGTGTATTGATCCCGCTGTCGGCGACCAGTGCAGTTTTGCGGTTGCGCTTCGTTGGCGCGAAGAAAAGGGAACAGGAGTTGGTCAAGCTGGTTGCGGAGAAGACCGCCGATCTAAGTCTTGCCAACGAGGAACTAAAGAAGCTGTCGTATACCGATTCGCTCACTGGGTTGGCCAACCGGAGGATTTTTGACCAGACACTCGAGAGGGAATGTTCCCGCGTAAGGAGAACCAATTCTCCTCTGTCGCTGCTCATGATCGACGTCGACAATTTCAAAGCCCTGAATGATTCAGAGGGCCACCAGAAAGGCGATGAGTACCTGATTCTGCTGGCAACCGAACTTAAGCGTAGTTGCAAGCGCCGGACGGACACTGCAGCCCGCTACGGCGGCGAGGAGTTCGCCATCATCCTCGCGGATACCGACGCAGCCCATGCCACTGAATTTGCCGAGTTAGTTCGGCTCGCGGTGGCTGCTCTCGGCCTTCCTCATCCCGCATCCCCGACCGCACCGTTTCTCACCGTCTCCGTAGGAGCTGTCACGGCCACCAGGGACGATTGCTTTACACCTGAAACCCTCATAGCCGAAGCGGACCATGCGCTCTATGCCGCGAAAAACAACGGGCGAAATCGAGTCGGCGTGGCCCAGCAGCAGCACAAACCTCACACCGATTCGTGAAATGCCAAAATCGGACGAGGGCAGCCGAAATGCTTCGCCCAAACTGCGACCCATTGCATCGTGAGCGCCTTCCATGGCTCCCAGAAGTACATGAGAAAGGCAAGACAAAAGGCCGCCACCAGCGATGCAGCGCCGATGACATGGAAGCGGATGAGCCGGATGCGCTGAAGGCGTGGGCGGAGAAGAGGTAGTCTCCGGCCGGCTTTTGAATCTGCGCAATCCCGTAATCTTCGCGGAATTGTCCTGATCCGCCGTAAAACGATCTTCAAGGCCCGACCCGGCACACAATCCCTCGGAAATAAGTGCTCCTGTTTCGCGGACCGGGCAGCATAGACGTAGAATGCTGCTATCTCCTCGTTCGAAAAGAAACTGGCAGTTCAGGGAATGCCGGATCCCGGCTCAGGGAATCCGAGGTTCACGCGGCGACCCAGCGCATGGCGCGGGCAGGCCCTAGCGGATATCCTTCAGAATCGGTTACAACGCAATCCTTGCGAAACAGCAGTCAGCCACCCCAAACTCCTCACCGTCAAGCCTGGAGACGCATATGCAGCACAGCACTTATCGATCTTTCTCTGCGGCGGCCGTCATTTTGCTTTGCTCTGTCCTGGCTTTCTCGCAAAGCGAGACTGCGGACCGCTTGACCTCGCCCATCGTTGCCGCGCAGCGAACAGTCACGAACGGCGTGCATCCACTGGCTACGAAACAGCACGACCTGGGCAGAGTGGCCGGCGCGCAAGTGTTTCATCGCGTGGTTTTGTTGACGCACCGCAGCGCCGCACAAGAAGCAGCCCTCGAGCAATTGCTTCAGGAGCAGCAGGACCCGGGTTCGCCGCAATATCACAAGTGGTTGACGCCCACTGAATTCGGCGAGCGCTTCGGCCCCAGCGCGAACGACATGGCGAAGATCGCCGGATGGCTGCAGTCGCAGGGCTTCACGGTGGAAACGCCGTCGAATGGACGCGAGTTCCTGCTCTTTACGGGGACGTGCGCGCAGGTGGAGTCAGCATTCCAGACCGAGATGCATCGCTATCGCGTGAATGGCAAGACATATTTTGCCAACGCCAAAGCTGCCAGCATTCCCACGGCGCTGGCGCCGGCGGTGAGCGGGGTTGCGAGCCTAAACTCCTTCACTGAGTTCACGCCCGAGTATCACCTGGCGGCGAAACCCCAGATCGAAATCCAGAATCAGGCACTGACCGGCCCTGCCGATCTAAGCGCCATATACGACGCCGCGCCGCTGGCGAAGGCGAATGTGCTGGGGCAGGGACAGTCAATCGCGCTGATCGAGGAGAGCAACATTGTTCTGCAGGATGTGACGGACTTCAGGACAATCACAAATCTTCCGGCAGCCACGGTGAACGTGATCGTGAACGGTACGGATCCCGGCCCGCTCTACGGCGAAGAAACGGAAGCCATCGCGGACGTGGAGTACGCCGGCGCGCTGGCGCCCGATGCGACGCTGAATGTGATCGTGACCGCCAGCACCGAGTTCAACCAGGGCATCGACCTTTCGACGGCATACTCGGTTGATAACGACATCTCGCCTATCACGTCGCTGAGCTACGGAGGGTGCGAGACGCTGAACAATACCTTCGCACCCAACTCCGTGGCGCTGTATAAAGCAGCCTACGAGCAAGGCGCGGCCGAAGGCATCAGCCATTTTGTTGCTGCAGGCGACTACGGCGGCGACTCCTGCGGGTATACCGGCTTGAGCCTAGGATACGGCGTAAACGCGATCGGCGACTCCCCTTGGAACGTGTCGGTGGGCGGCACTGAGTTCATCATGCCCGATCCGAATGTTTACTTTCCTCCGCCCGGCTACACCGCGACCGCCTACATCCCGGAGAGCACATGGAACGACTACGAGAATCCTGAGGATGGGCGGCCGCTGGCGGGCGGCGGAGGCGTCTCGATCAACTTCACCAAGCCGGCATGGCAGACGGGCCCCGGGGTTCCGGCGGATGGCGCACGCGACGTGCCGGATGTCTCGCTGGTGGCGGGCGACAACCTGGCTTACATGGTGTGCGAAGCCGATGCGGGCGGCGGCTGCTCGCAAGGCTATGCGCTTGGTCTGATCGGCACTTCGCTGGCTTCGCCTTCGTGGGCCGGCATCCAGGCGCTGGTGAACCAGCAGAACAACGAAGTGGGCGGCGCGGGCAATCCCAATCCGGTTTACTACCAGTTGGCAGCGGGATCGAACTCGCCCTTCCACGACATTACCGTGGGCGATACTAATGTTCCCGATAACTGCTATTACGAGTACTTTTGCTACGCGGGATCTGGCATGGTGGGCTACGAGGCGACACCGGGCTACGACCTGGCGACCGGGCTCGGGAGCGTGGATGTGAACAAGCTGGTGACGAACTGGCTTCAGCCCACGGGCAGCGGCGCGGCCACCGTTTCGCTGAACACCGGCGGCGTGACCAGCATCATGCATGGCGATCCGCTGACTGCAACGGTAACAGTAAATGGCAGCGGCTCGACAGTGCCCACAGGCGACGTAGTGCTGATGGCAGGTTCGCAGGGCGTGGATCGGATCACGCTGGGCACAACAGGAACTGCGACGGAGACGTTCGGTGCAGCATCGGGGGTCGAACTGCCCGGCGGAGGCTACAACCTGACCGCGCACTACGCAGGCGACGCGAACTTTGCGGCGGCGAACTCGAACGCGGTGGCTCTAACCGTCAGCCCCGAGCCGACCACAACGCAAGCCTCGGCCAGTGTAACCGGCGCGGTCTCGTATGGCATGCCGATCACGCTCATGGCAGCAGCGTACGGCAACAACAGTGGAACCGGCTATCCGGTTCCGGGCACATACACATTTACAGAAGGCACAACTACGCTGGGAACCGCGACGCTTGCAGCGACAGGTGAGGGCCTGGCCTTTGTGACGAGCGGCGCGATGGCGAGCCTGGCCTGTTGCGTGCAGACCGCGCTGGGCGCGGGTACGCACCAGATCGTCGCGGCCTCGCCGGCGGCGAGCGCAAGCTTTCAGGCCAGCGTTTCTGCGCCGGTTACTGTGGTAGTGGCCAAGAGCCAGGTTCTGGTATCGCTCACTCCCAGCTACAACAATCCGGCGGTGAATACGGCGGACAATCTGGCGGTCAACGTCCTGCCGCTTTACGAGGTCAACAACGAGTTATACCTTTCCGGCGTTCAGGTCACGGGCAACGTGGACATTTACGACACCAGCACGAATCCGGAATCGAAACTGGGTACCGTGGCACTCTCGGATAACACCGCAACGCTGCCCGTCACCTTCAGCACTACGGGTCTGCACCCGATCGTCGCGCAATACGACGGCGATGCCAACGACCTCGCCAACTCTTCCGGCGCAGTGGATATTACGGTAGGTACAAAGGTCCCGACGACCACAACCATCAGCGGCGGCTACGGCTGGACCTACGCCTCCAGTCCAATCACGCTGACTGCAACGATCGTCGGGGACTTCACCGGCATCGCGCCCACCGGTACCGTGACCTTCACCGACGCTTCGGGCAACAACGGCGCGGGCGCAACCATCGGCACAGCGCCGATCGGCGCGCCGGTGAATGGACAGGCCCAGGCTACGCTGAGCACAAGCACGCTGAGCGCGGGCACGCACGGCGTTACCGCGACCTACTCCGGCGACGCGAATTACTCCGGTTCGACGTCGATGGCCACACAAGTGTCCATCATTGCCATGACGCTGACGCCGAACCCCACATCGGCCACGGTGACGGCGGGACAAAACACCTCTGCGATCCCGATTTCGTTCTCGACCAACCCCATATTCACCAACTATTACTACTGGTGGGTGAACCTATCGTGTTCCGGCTTGCCCCAGGGGGCAGTGTGTGTCTTTACGCCGGGATCGTTCGAACCCTCTTACAACCCAACGACCGGCATTCTCTCGGGCTCCTCGTCCTTAAGCATTTACACCAACGGTCCAACGCTTCAGCAAGCGGCGATTACGCCTACCCTGAAACCATGGGGTGGATGCGGGACGCTGGCAGTGGCTGGACTTTTGGCGCTCGGCTTCCGCCGGCGCTGGCGCCGGCTGTTCTCTTCGCTGTCAGCCTTGGCGTTGCTCGTCTTTTTCCTGAGCCTTGGCGGCTGCGGCGGCGGGAGCGGCGGGCAGAACAACATCGCCAATGGGGGAACGGCGGCGGGCACCTATGCCGTTACGGTAACCGGGACCATGGTCGTACAGCCCTTCGGTACATACACGACGACGACAACCTTGAACCTGACGGTGACTGCGGCGGGACAATAAGAGAAGGGCAAAGACGGAAGGCGGAGTAGAGAAACTGAGGGCTCATACGCCGGGGCCCCGCAATCCAAACCGAACTCGGCAGGGAGGGAAGGTCAGCTACCACGCCCCGGTTTCGAGATACTCGTTGATCGACTTGGCAGCTTTGCGGCCGGCGCCCATGGCGAGAATCACGGTTGCGGAGCCGGTGACGATGTCGCCGCCGGCAAAGACGCCGCGCTTGCTGGTGCGCATGGTTTCGAGGTCGGCGACGATGTAGTTTCGGGCGTTGGTCTTGAGGTCGGGCGTGGTGCTTTGGATGAGCGGGTTGGCGGTGGTGCCGACGCCGATGATGGCGACGTTGGCGGGCAGCACGACCTCTGCGCCGGGGATGGGAACAGGGCGCCGGCGGCCGTCGGAGCCGGGCTCGCCGAGCTCCATTTGCTGGCAGCGCGCGGCGGTGAGCCAGCCCTTCTCGTCGCCAATGAATTCGATGGGGTTGGTGAGCATGCGAAATTCGATGCCCTCCTGCCGGGCGTGGTGTACTTCTTCACGGCGGGCAGGCATTTCGGCTTCAGTGCGCCGGTAGACGAGCGTGGCCGTGCGCGCGCCGAGGCGGCGGGCGGTGCGCACCGCATCCATGGCGGTGTTGCCGCCGCCAACCACGATCACGTCGCGATCGCGGCAGTCGTAGATAGGCTCGTCGTACGCGGGATCGTAGGCGCGCATCAGGTTGGTGCGGGTGAGGAACTCGTTGGCGGAGTAGACGCCGTTGAAGTGCTCGCCGGGAATGCCTAGGAACTGGGGCAGGCCCGCGCCGGTGGCAACGAAGACGGCATCGTAACCCTCGACGCGCATGAGCTCATCGAGCGTGACGCTTTTGCCCACCACCACGTTGGTCTCGAACTCGACGCCGAGCGCGCTCAGGTTGTTCACCTCCTGGCGGACGATGCGCTTGGGCAGGCGAAACTCGGGAATGCCGTAGACAAGCACGCCGCCGAGTTCGTGGAGAGCTTCAAAGACGCAGACGCGATGCCCTTTCTGGATGAGGTCGCCGGCGGCTGAGAGACCGGCAGGACCACTGCCCACGATGGCTACGCTTTTGCCGGTGGGCGGAGCGATGGAGGGCAGGCCGAGCTGGCCGCTCTCAAGCTCGAAATCCGCGATAAAACGCTCGAGGTTGCCGATGGCCAGAGGCTGGCCCTTGCGGCCGAGGACGCACCCGCCTTCGCACTGATTCTCCTGCGGGCACACGCGGCCGGTTACGGCGGGCAGGGCATTGTCTTCGCGCATTTTTGCCGCGGCTGCAAGGTACCGGCCGGAGTAGATGAGCGCAACGATCTCCTTGATTTTGACGCCGACCGGGCACTCAACCTGGCAGCCGGGCTTGGCGCAGGAGATGCAGCGCGAGGCCTCAGCGTGCGCGTCGGTGGTGGGCAATCCGAGATTGACTTCAGCAAAACTGCGCGAGCGGATTTCGGCGTTGAGCTCGGGCATGGGAGCGCGGTGAATCTTGATGCGCTCTTTCAAGGGGAGGTAGTTCGCATCAGGCATGGGACACCTCACCCTGAGACCCGCTCTGAATCTCGAGCTGGGCGCGCATACGGGCAGACTGACGCTCGCGTGTGTCAATACCGGCGCGCAGACGAGCCAGCTCCTCTTCCTTGTGAGCCTCGAATTGTTCGAGAGACGCGCACTCTTTGGCGCGGTACATGGTGTTGCGCTGCATGAGGACTTCGAAGTTGACCTGCGCGGCGTCGAACTCGGGTCCGTCGACGCAGGCGAACTTGCTTTGGTTGCCGAGCAGAACCCGGCAACCGCCGCACATGCCGGTGCCGTCGACCATGATGGAGTTAAGGCTGACCACGGTGCGGATGCCGAGGGGCACGGTGATGCGGGCAACGGCGCGCATCATGGGCACGGGGCCTACGGCAAGGACGAAGTCGAGCTTGCGGCCCGCCTCTATGAGATCGTTGAGCTTTTTGGTGACCAGGCCCTGCTCGCCGTAGCTGCCATCGTCAGTGAGGATGTAGGCTTCAGAGCTGGCGGCGCGCACCTCGTCTTCAAAGATGACCATCTCGCGGGAGCGCGCGCCCTCAATAAAGATGACGTGATTATCGGCGTCTTTGAGCGCGTTCGCGGTGGGAAGCGCCATGGCCGTGCCAACGCTGCCGGCCAGAATGACCGCGGTGCCGTAGCGGGAGATTTCAGATGGAGTTCCGAGCGGGCCGACGATGTCGAGGAGGGAGTCGCCGGTTTCAAGGCAATTGAGCAGGGAAGTGGTTTTACCCACGGCCTGGACGACGATGGTGACTGTGCCTGCGGCGGGGTCGGCGGCCTTGATGGTGAGCGGGATGCGCTCGCCCTCTTCGTAGAGCCGGAGGATGACGAACTGGCCGGGGCGCTGCTTGCGGGCGATGCGCGGCGCATGAATGACAAACTGCCTGATGTTCAACCCGACGGTACGGGCGTCAACGATTTTGAACATATCGCCATGACCCCCTACATCGGCGCGCGCAAGATGATTATTGAGGATGTCTGGCGGCGCGAAGTGTGATGGAAGTCACGGGGGGAGAAAAAGGTACGGCAGCGCAAGGAGTTGCGGGACGCCGATCGTCGACAGCGGAGGGTGTCCTGCGGAGTTTGACGAATCGACGCGGAGCAGAGAGAATAATAGAGTTGTTTCCCGCCGATGTGGGCCTGTGGCGCAGTTTGGGAGCGCGCTTCCATGGCATGGAAGAGGTCGTCGGTTCGATCCCGACCAGGTCCACCAAATAATCCCACCCAGAATCAGCAGGATGCGAGAGCCGTTCGAGGAAGAAACACGCTCAAGCGAGGGCACAATCAGGGCGCCTCTGCGAGAATACTCGCGGCATAAATCCCCGCAATGAAAAAACCCGCCGAGCCGATCGGCGGGTTTCATATTCCCTGTGCCTTGTTCAGCTCTCCTGCTTCTCCACCAGGAAGAGCCCGCTCACATGTTCCTGAGCCGCACGTTTGGCTTCTTCTTCCCCTTGCGCGCACAGCGCCATCGTTATGCGAGGGTCGGAATGGTGCAACAATTCCTGCACCGAGCTGGTCTCGGTCGTTCGGCAGGAGTCGACAGGTGACTGCATCCCCCAGGCCCATTGGAATTTTAGCCGGTCAAGAGCGAACGGGATCAAACCCACCAAGGAAAAACCGACTTCTCATGATCAAGCGTGGATAGGCCGCGACTTCATGAAACGGGCTGGATTGCCTACGCATATGGAATGGGGCGCGACGTCTTTCGTAACCACTGATCCCGCGCCAATGACCGCGCCGCGGCCGATCGTCACGCCGGGCAGAATCACGCAGTTCGCGCCTATCCAAACATCGTCCTCGATCACGATTGAGACCCTGGACATATCCCAAGGAGCATCGATCATGTATTCAGAGGTGTCAACCGTGTGATTGCTCGCTACCAGCGTACAGAACTGCGCAATCAGGCAGTAATTGCCTATGCGTATGTCGCCGCCCGCCGCCCGGAGGTTGTTGTACTCATTAATGGCGACGCGCTCGCCGATGATGATGTGACTCTTTTTAGCGCCGCACGCTTTGGCAATCAGAATCGAACCCGCGCCGACCGAACTGCCCGCGCCCGCGCGGATTTGGCAGCCGCGGTCTTGGTCTACGATGACGGAGGGGCCGAGCCATAGGCCATTTGAGAGCACGCGCAGACGTCTCCATTCGCTCCGAATTGCGAGCATCGGCGCCCGAGCCAAATACCGAAGAGGCAGAAGTAATCTGGAATATCGCATGGCAAGTCAATCTTATGAGAGTCCCCCCAGCTTTGCCCGGGAGGCAGTAGCCGCTCGACATTTGGGGGCAATCCGTCGTTGTTGGATGGATCGAGATGGGGCGAGCTTTCCCGCAGCGGGTTACACAGGGAGGTTTTGTTTATCGGCCTAACAGGAATGGCGCCAACGCCGCTGCAAGCTTAGCCTGCCCCGCGGTTGTTGGGTGGACTCCGTCGGCGCTCAGATCGCCGGTAGACAAAATTGCCGGGCCGCTAATTAGCGTGACCCATTGCCTGGATGCTGCTGCACTACTAATTTGTGATCGATAATTGCTAAGAGTATCGACGAAAATATTAGCTACCTCGCTAGCTCTTGGAATGAGGGTGACACAAACTATCCTAGTTTCGGGTAACGCGGCGTGTAGTTCATCTAGCATGGAAGCATAAGCCATGCCGAAGGCCTTCGCGCTCCAAAGGTCCAGACCATAGTCATTGGTGCCAATGACTATTACGACAGATGCGGGTGAGTAGCTCGCAAACCGTGCCGTGATACTGTCTTGCGCTGCGCTCGTCGCCGCATCGTCCTACAGCGCTCGGTAACCCCATCCCTCAACCATCACCCGAAGCCCGTAAACGTCGCGCAAGAGAACCCCATAAGCTTCATTCGTTGGATATTGGGCATTACCTCCATCTGTAATCGAATCGCCGTAGAGCAAATTGCGAGTTCCTGTAGTTGGAGCAACTACGAGGAATCTTGAAGCAGAAGGATATGCAACCGCATCAATAAATCTTCCGAGAGTTACCCCGGAAGGATTACTTTGCACGCCGGATCGAGGCTCTACAGTTCGCAACGTGCCAGCCGCGCCTAAGTACACGCGGAACGTTTGTTGAATATTCGCCGTAAAGGCTAGAGGCTCCTTATCCACGCCATCGACCCTGAGCCCGATCTGCGCATAGTCCGGAATTAAGTTGTACAACGTCGTCGTGCCGGTCACGGTGATATCATCAGAATCTGTCTGGAATGTGAAACTGGCAAAAGTGGATTGCCGGGGATCACCGATATTAGGGTAGCCTTTGTCTTGCAAATCGGCGGCTTGCACTTTATATGTGGTTAGATTCTGGAAGACAATAATGCCGCTGCACCCCGACAAGATGCACCCGATGAAACACGCACCTAGTATTAGCGGTTCCCTGAATAGAGTGAGAAGTGTTTTCTCGAGTGACCCCGCAGCAATGCTATCGTCTCTCATAAAACATTAATTCTCCTGCTCAATCGATTCAAGAGTAATTGTGCTCATGGTAAGTCGCCGCATTACCTTGCATGCACAGCCTATTTCGTGCCCGGGAAATGAAAGAAAACAGTCGAGGCGCGAAGTTCACAGCTTTGCGAACCGATTTCCGGAAGGCACTCAATTGGTGAGTAACAGAGCACAGACTACGGGGGACAATCCCGTCAATCAAGAGTTTCAAGTGGACATTTCAAGGTTCGATCGAGTTGGCGTTTCGATGCCCTTTCACTTCAACTTACTCCCGCTTCTGGAGCGCCCCAAAATCATTGGCCAGTACTCCGATAACAGGAGGGCAATCGAAGCGGGAACGAAGGGAAGATACCAGAGTACAAGGCAAAGGTGGGTGTGGATCTGTGAATATCCCTTCGCCGCGGCATACCAGGATATGGGGGCGATAAACGCAACCCCCACCCAAGCTAGCTCCCAGCGAGCTTTCCTCAAATAGATCACGCGGCCCACCAGAGCGATCAGGACTAGAAAGAGAGCAGGGGACACGCAATATCGAATAAGGGAAGCGAAGCCTGACTCATGGAGCGATTCCATCCGCCGGAAGGCTTCAGAGAGGTGCTTTGCCTTGATGCTTAGGAAGGAACTCGTGAGAATAGACTTGTCGGATGCATTCAGTCCGTTTCCAGACACCCACGGCACCATATCGGTGGCCACAAGGTAACGCGCAACTACGCGGAATACACTGCTCTGCAAGGAGCGCTTATACACCATCACGCAATCGTCATAGTTTTCAGGTGGTCCCATTGCACAAACCTCGCGTGAAGTCTTATCTGGATCTTTGGAGTAGAACCTCTTTTCGAAGGCCTGCACGATCACGCCGAGTCCACTCGTATCCGTATTCGCGCTCTCAACAGGCCCACGATTCGCGGTGTTCGGCATAGGCGCGACTCTATGACTCAGCAAGGTGATGTGAAGTCCCATTGCGAAAGCGAACGCGAAAAACATCGCACCGCCAGCAACGGCCAGTTGGCGCACAATCTCCCTGGTTGAGAAGCGGCTTTTCGATTGATAGTACACGAGGGGCACGATGGCGGAAAGACAGACAGTCGAGATGAAATCATAGCCGCACAGACACTTGATTAGGGTGACAAGGAAAAGAAAAGAGGCTAAGGAGAAGCAATTGGCTCTGGTCGGACGGCGGTCTCCAATCAATAGACTAACCAGGCAGGGCAGGAACCAACTGGCCTCGACCCAGAAGAGATTTCTGGCAAAACATACTACCCACGGGCTTAACGCCAGGGTCAAACAAAAACCGACGGCTGCCGGCGTTGGCAACACCCGGCGCAACGCGACGAAGTATCCCGCTACGATCAAAGCCATTAGGAAAGAAGCAGTCGCTTCGAGTTGCCAGACAGACAAACCGCAACCTGTGTGAAGGAAATTGAAGGCGTAATACTGAAGGCCAAACTGCGAGCGATAGGGATAGAACGCCCGATTGTCCTGAAGCGTGTCAATATGAAGCTGTTCGTCCAGAAGAGAAGAGGGATCTGGAGAAGGTCGTTCATACATGCCCATGCCGTTATAGGGCGCGAAACGATGGTGGACTATGCCGTCCAACACTAGCGCGTCTGAAACTAACTCAAACGCTTCAAATCTGGATTGAGGCATAACTCTGAACAAATTGATCTGAAACGAAAGAAACGAAATAACCAAAAGGGTCAAAGCCAAACCGTAACGATTCACGACGATTATGTTCATGTCAATTCTGTTCCTTCGCGTCCTACGGGCCAATGTTTTCAATCGATTCTCACCAGGCGCACCGCGATATTCGCGGGCTGCAGATCCTTCAGTTTGATTCAGTGGGTCGAAGGTTGTCGGGACGCGTCGGCGATCAGTGTCCCAGAGGAGACGGCATAGTCGGAGAGAATATCCGGCCAATGACTGGAATATCAATGAAAAGAAGAGCGATCATAATTACCGAAATGAGAATGGCTTCGGTCATCAATAAGGGCTCGCGATAAAGTTTCTCAGGATGCTGAACAGCGCTATGAGGACGAAAGGCAAGTCTAAAATACGTCCCCATCAAAAGAGCTATCAAAGGGAATGCTAGAATCAGTTCGAGTCGATACCGCATAATGAACGCACCAAAATATAGCATCGCCGCGGAGGCGTAAATCGTCACCGAGGTCAGAAGCGAGATTTCAGAGTAGTGCCGAAACGATCTGCGATATTCTCCGGCCAGCTTTGAATCGCCAATCTCCCGGTACTCGCTGAATCTCTTGAGCGCCATAAGATAGCATCCTGCCATCCAATAACACGCGAGGAGAGAAACAGGAGGAATAAGTGCGGAGGTCACCATATACCACCCAAGAAGCATGCGCAGAGGGTTGTTGACCGACTCCGTCAGGACGTCGATATACACTCTATCCTTTGTCCGAAACGGCGGGATGTTATAAAAGCACCCCATAATCCAGAGCGTGGCCGCGCTAACTGCAAAAGGCAATGATATTGTCAATGCGAGCGCGATGCCCGCAATCATCATGACTATCCATTGTGCGTAAGCGAAAGGGACACTGATTAGGCCTTCGGCAGCTGGCCTGTTCTTCTTTATGGGATGCAATCGATCGAAAGGGGCGTCCAATACTTCGTTAATGACATAGTTACTACACGCAATCAAGGTGGTTGCAATGAAACCCACCACTATATTCCTGTCCAGTGCCGGCGAAGGCAACGGGGGCCGCAGCACACTAAGCGGGACAATAATCCCCGGAAGAACGAAGATGTTCTTGATCGAATGATCCAGCCGCATGATCTGAAAATGACCCCTGAGGCGGCTTTGCAGGGTGAGATTCGCGGGTGGATTGAGAGAAGTGAATTCTGTTTGATGGGACACGGGATACCTTCATCGAGCGAAAGTTAGACTAGCGAGTGAGCGACGATCATCTGCGCAGGAGCGATGCAAACGCGGGTCAATCCTGCTTTCGCAATTCGCGAATGGGCGCAGGCCATAGATAAATGGCAGCCTTCAACTGCGCGGTAATGGCGCGCAGAATAAAGGCGCGAACGCGGTAAAACGCGGCGTCTTCTCTATTCAACTGGAGCCTGCATCGCGACAGCTTGTTGTTCAACGCCACGCGGTTGAATCCCTTCATGAGATGCTTGTTCATCTCATAACTGGTGACAAGCACTTGCAGGCCCCGGTCAAATCGGGCGAGTTCCTTTGTCATGCTGCCGGGAGCTCGCCGATACTTGGCGACCACGCAATCCGTAAATCCCAATTTTCCCCCCGCGGCGAGCCGGAGGTATATATACACATCTTCGGCTTTCAGGCTATCGGGCAGCCGGCCCACGCTTCCGTTTTCACAAACCGCAGCTTTTCTGATCATCATAACGGGACCAGGCGTGAGCCAGTCCAGAACCAACTGGGCCGCGAGCAGTTTTCGCGACGACAGTTTAAGGAAGATCTTCGCCCTTCGCCGGGATATGAACTCTTCTTGTATCACGGCGCCGGACTCTGAAATATATTGAGCATTTCCGAATATGCCGTCGAGGTTCTGATTCTGCTGGAGGAATTCTACTCGGCGCGCAATGGCGGATTCTACAAACATATCGTCTGAGGCAATGTACGCCAGATATACGCCCTTCGCTCTGTCAAACAGGTACTGTAGATTTCCGGCTATGCCGAGATTTTTGTCTTGTCGCATAATCAGCGTGCGCTCGAAGCGATCTGCGTGATCGTGCGCCCACTGTTCGGCCAGACGAAAGGTGCCATCCTGCGAGCAGTCGTCGCTAACGAGCAGCTCCAATCTTGGGTAGCTTAAATTGTAGATGGAGTCCAGACAATCAGTTACATACTTCTCATGATTGTAGGAGGGAACAAGAACCGAAACCAAAGGATAGGAGGTCCCATCCGGAGAGGAAAGAGCGCCGTTGTCGATTGCCATGCCTATCTATCTCCCATAAGCTGCCGGGCCGCTGCTCCGAGTCGGCCTATTTGGCCGCCGAGATTGCTCATGTGAGTGATTCTGCCGAATGAGAAGATGGCGAACGCAAGGGCGGCCGCCACGCCCAGCGCCATTCCCCATCTTACGGCCACTGCCAAGAGGCCCGTGCCCGCGCAAAGCGCAAACGTCGCGATGGACAAGAAGAAAACCGACTTCGACCAGCGGAAGCCAATTCGCCTTCGAGCCAGCCAATACACCAGCGGCAAGCAGAGCGCGTAGCTTGCCAGATAGGCTATGCCTGTGATCGGCAACCCCAACAACGGCGCCAGGCCCGTGATAAGACCTGCTGTAACGAGATTCGAGACAGTTTCAGTTGCGAAGAAGGCCTTGCCGTCTCCCGCAGCCAGTATCAAAAAACCCAGAGGCCAAGTTGCCACTTTCAGGACGTCGCCCAATACCTGCCAGCGCAGAATCTCAATTGCTGGTGTAAATGAGGATGCATAGAGCAGATGGACGACCCATGGGGCCACCGCCATCATGGCGATGAAGACGGGCGCGCTCAAGAGTGTGGCAATCTCCGCTTGCTCGTTCATTAGCTTCCCGGCGGCTTGGTGATCATGGATTACTCCAGTCAGCCTGGGATAGTAGTCGGTTCCCATTGCCGAGAGCACAAACGTAACGTACTGCATTGAGATTGTCCAGGCTGCCTGATACTGGCCTAGCGACTGCGCACCTAGAACCTTGGCGACATCGATCCGTATCCAAAGCTGCGTCAAAGACCCAACTAGCCCAGCAGCCACCATGGCCAAGCCGAGTCGAAGGAGCATCCTCCATTCGCGCGTTAACTCCGGTAGGGTAACGGTCTCTGTTCCGGACTTCGGCAGACGCGAAACATAAATGTGGCCGAGTACAAAGCTTGCAAGCGGAACAACTAGTATGTAAGCAACCAGCCCTGCCTTCCCCCACCGGCATAACAAGCCGATGCCAAGAGCAGTGCTAATCACGGATCCAAAGACATTGAGACGGGCTATATCGCCGATGCGGCGCATGCCCTGGATCAACGCCGCCTGCGATGCACCCGCGACTGAAAGTGCCACTCCTATCGATAGCCATCCGACGGCGCTGGAATAGGCGGAACTGCCCAGCGCATACACGGCGAGAACCGACCGCAAAGACCACACAACCAGCCCACCAGCGCCGGCAAGGACCATGGTGCCCCAGAACAGGGCACGTCGCGCCACCATGATCGCGTGCATATCGTCTTTACTGCAAGCCTCCGCGATCTGGCGCGTGCCCACAGGTCCCAAGCCCATGGTGGCAAACGTGGAAGCGGTAGTCATCAAGCCGGTATAAAGGCTGGCCAAGCCCACACCCGCCGGTCCGAGCAATACGGCAAGAACCTTAGTGCGCAATACTCCTATTGCAATGTTGATGAACGAAGCACCGCCAATGATGGAGGTGCCTTTTAATATACGATTATAGGAAGCGGCTGAATCATTCACCTTCTATGGTCCTCAACACCTTGGCGGGATTGCCTCCCGCTACAACGCCAGGCGGTACATCTCGAACTACAATGGCGCTGTTTGCTATCGCAGAACCGTTGCCAATGACCACTCCCTTCATTATCTTTACGTTGGAGCCGATGAATACGTCGTCGCCGAGCACAACAGGCTTGGCTTTCTGGGAATTTGACGTGGCCCTCTCCGATACTTTAAGTCCATGAAAATCGGAATCGAGAATCTCAACATTTGCGCCGACAAAGCATCTCTTGCCAATCGTTATTGATGTGTGTTCGGCAATCGCCACAAAATTATTGTTAATGTGAGTACCTTCGCCAATGCGGATAGATGAACCGCTGTTTCTGGCCTCAAGATGAATATAGCCACTCATAAAAAATGGCGAAGGGAAAAAGCCGAGTCTGACTCCCCTCTCGAATTGGACGATCCCCTTGCCCAAGATGAGAACAGGCTGCGCTTTGTGGGCCCTCCCCCTCGATCGACCTGATGATAGCGCCTCATAAAACATAATGCGCGCCCATTGCAGAGTTCTTATGACGCAACTAGCTACGTGCCTATTCATGTACGTCCTTGCGAAGTGTCTGAACGACTGCTTCAACATCTGCTGGTTGAAGTTGCGGTCCTATGGGCAAGCTTAGAAGGCGGTTGGCCATTTTCTCCGCAATCGGGAACCGACCCGGCCCATAACTCGCGTCGCGATATGCCTCTTGCAGATGCGGTGGAATCGGGTAATGAATTAACGATCCGATGCCCGCCTTGCGTAGGGACTTTTGTATTGAATCTCGTTTTGCATGCTGCACAACGAAAAGATGCCAAGCAGGATCAGCCCATGCAGGCACGTGGGGAAGCACCAGTCCCGTACCCGCCAACTCTGCGGAGTAGAGCGCGGCAATCGCTGCCCTGCGTGCATTCCACTCGTCAAGATATTTGAGTTTTACCCGAAGTGCAGTGGCTTGGACCGGGTCAAGACGGCTGTTATAGCCCTTCACTTCATTCACGTACTTGACGCGAGAACCGTAATTCCGCAACACACGAACCCGATCCGCGATTTCGGAGTCGTTCGTTGTGATGGCGCCGGCATCTCCCAGGGCGCCTAGATTCTTGCCAGGATAGAAGCTCCATGCCACCACATCCCCGTGCCCGCCGATGCGTTTCCCCTTGTAGCGGGAGCCGTGGGCCTGAGCCGCGTCCTCGAGCACACGCAATCCATGTTTCCGCGCCAGCGCAAGAATAGGGTCAAGATCCGCAGGCTGTCCATACAGATGCACCGGGAGAATAACCTTTGTGCGTGGTGTTATGGCCGGCTCAATCTTATTCGGGTCCAGATTATATGTTGACTCCACTGGCTCTACAGGAACGGGAACGGCGCCACACCGACTTACCGCCAACCAGGTGGCGATGTAGGTGTTTGACGGGACAACGACTTCGTCGCCGGCGCCAATCCCCATGGCCACCAGCGCCAAATGCAGCGCATCGAGGCCATTGGCAACGCCCACGCACTGCTCGGTTTCGGTAAAGGCCGCGTATTCCTGTTCGAAGGCCTCCACATCCTGTCCGCCAATATACCAGCCGGAACGCAGAGAGGCCAGAACTGCCAACTCAAGCTCAGCTTGGATCTCGCGGTACGCTGCTCCCAAATCCAAAAACTGAATCATCACTCTTTCCCAACCAATTTCAAGAATTGAGCGTAGTCGCGGATGTAATCGTCTGCATCGTAGTATTCAGAGGCAAACACAAGAAGTGTGGCATCGGCAGAGTATCGATATTGTATTCCCCATGTCATCGGTGGAAGATAGAGTCCTACATTCGGCCTGTCTAACAAGAATTCCTGACGACTTGTTCCGTCATCCGCAACAACCGAGCAACGCCCTCTGACACAGATAAGGAACTGCTTGCACTCATGGTGCGCATGCTCGCCCCTCGTCTCCTCGCTGGGGACTTCGAAAACCAGAAAATAGCGTTTTGGGGTGAAGGGCACTGTCTTCTCAAACTCGCCCACACTCAGGTTGCCACGCATATCGGGGATTAGCGGGAAATTATGTAGCGTGACTCCACTTACGGAAGAATGGAGCACTCCAATTGAACCGTGTTGGCCTGTCTGAGCTAGATTCGATATGTCCTGCTTTTCGGTCTCTGTATAGCCGATTATCCGCGCCGGATTACCTATAACGACGGCGCGCGGCGGAACTGATTTCGTCACAGTCGCCCCGGCCCCGACCATTGCTCCCTGCCCGATCACAAGTCCTGGAAGAATGATCGCACCAGCTCCAATCGATGCGCCAGCTTCAATGATCGTCTCTAAATACTTCGCTGGTTGCCCCGTGCTTCGTGGAAATACTTCATTCGCAAAAGTCGCATTGGGACCTATGAAAACATCGTTCCTCACTCGGAGGCCGTCCCACAATTGGACTCCGCACTTAATTGTGACTCGATCCCCGATTGAGACATCGTTTTCGATAAACACATTCGCGCAGATGTTGCAACCTGCGCCGATTCTTGCTCCGGGAAGTACAACGACATACTGCCAGATCTGGGTGTCAGCTCCAATATGTACACTTGTAACATCAGCCAGAGGATGCACAAAGGCATTACCGTGATTAGTTTCCATCGAGCGAGCCCACCTTGCTATCGTTCTTGAGTATAGAACAAATCCAAAACGCTTCCGGGCCTTTCGACGGAGCGGATCTGGAGTTGAAAACGATCACCATTTCCCGAGGAACGGGATGCGGCAAGAGAGACAAGGAAGAGCAGATTGCAAACCACTCTTGCCATTTTCGTGAAGAATCCGAGGGGTTAGTAGCCTCGCGGGTCTTGAATTAGTGGAAGATCGATAATCTTACAAAGATCAACATTCAATTCGCTCCCCATCTCAAACGGTCGTTTCCTGTTCGTCCGAGCTGCCCCGATTGCCACTTAATGCGGCGTTCTCTTGGATTACGAATGCGTATCATAGTCAATGCGACTAACCTGCAAGTATCACTGCTGAATGCAATCAACCGGTTTTTCAATAAACTCCAGCATCAGCCCATTGCGAAAAAGAACAAAACAAATTAGGCGTTGATCAAACGCCACGGAGGGCAAGGGGGGCACCGTCACCTTGGCGCGCTGACTACGAGCCCATCTCATTGCATCTTCAATATCGGCGACCCTGTACGCGAAATGATATATCTTTATCCGGGCATTGAGCCAAGGTGTCAAGGTAGTAGCGCCAGGGATGTTTTCCAGCAATTCAAGGTAAGGTCCCGGACCCCGTAGAAAACAGCCGGTCACGCCCTGGATCGGATCAACAAATACTTCCCCGTCTTGATAGTAGCCGAGCGCGGCAAACTGGCTCTGCTCCTTCTCAATCGACGCGGTAGCCAATCCAAGATGGTGAAATTCGTATCCTTTGGGAAGAGAGATCGAGCTCATACTCCGTTCAGCCACGTTGCACCCTTCGCGCCGTTAATTCAGCTAGTCTTTTCAATCGCGGCCCGAACTCGCTCCAAGCTTGGCGAGTGACTTGGTGCTCTACGGCATCCACATGTTTTCCGCCGATCTCGAATTGGCCGGGAAGCAGACGGCGATCGGTAATCCCGCAGGAGTCGTGAAAAGAGACAACCTGCTGATTGTCAGCCACGGTGCGACAATATACTCTTTCCAACCCCAATTGTTCAAAGGCGCATCGATAGATCAGCCAGGCGCTTTCAACCGCCGCCAAGGAACCGGGCTTGACAATCCAGCGGCCCCATTCTCCGCAGGCCGATTTGTCATCGATGTCGTAGATGGAGATTACTCCATCTGGAACCCCTGTATCCAGCCGCTCGATCACGAAGTAGTAATCACCGGGTCGCTCGTAGTAGCGGGCAAACCAGGCCAATTGGTCTTCAATTATCTGGGAAGTCGCATGAATGTGTTGATTCCGCGTCGCGTCGCCCCGCAATTCCAATACCAAGGGCGCATCGGCATCGGCGATTGGCCGCAGACGAAAAGCAAGACCCGCGAGAATGATGTTATGCCGCATGCAAGGTCATCGCCCGGCTGACGATCTCCGCCACGCTGTCAAGACCGGCCATCTCTTTTTCTGAAAACTCGATGCCCAATTCGTCTTCCACTGAGAAGATGATCTCTATGTGCTTGAGGGAATCCCATTGCGGGGTATTCTGGCGAGACGTGTCGGCGCCGACCTCGCATTTCAACACAGCGGCAAGCGCCGCGATTACTGATTGTTCAATTTGCTTACGATCCATGATGAGATCTTATCCTATACTCAGCGAAATACCTTCGACGGCAACAAAGTCTAAAAGGCGCTGTGCTGGCAGCGAGTGAAGCCCCGGGGGCGGTACTTCGCTTCGTTCCAGAAAGCGGGCCAGCCAATCCAAAGCGGGCTGGTTGCGTGGGCCGTGCCGCACCCGAAATGCCACTTCGCGGCAGCCGTTGAAGATGGGCATACCGCGTAGCGCTAAGACGATAATCGTGCTTTCCAGTTGCCGACCCATGGCGCGGCAACTGACGCACAATTCCTCCACTACCAATTGCTGGCCCACGCGCTCCGCGATAACAACCGCGATCACCCCGCTGTCCGAGAAACGATCTGTGAGCTGAACACTTGCGACGCAGGCATTATCGCGCTCCAAAAGCCCCGCGACTTCGGCTTGGTTGAAGCGACGCAGCGCCAGATTCAGCTGGTTTGTTTTAGCACATAGCTCCGCCAAGCGGCTAAGTTGTTCGCGAGGATTGTTCCGGAAGATCAACTCGACCTGGAGACTGCGGAAGTAATCCTCTGGAGTGGAAGAGCTTTGCGCTAGAACATCCCGCTGCACGTTGGCCTTTAGATCCTGAATGCGCTTGGCATCTTCGCTTTCGGCCTTCCAGCGCCATAGGCCGGGGTAAAAATGAATGACCTGCTGGGTCAGGCTGGCGTCTGGATGTGCAAGAACGGTATGCAGTTGTGGTAGCTGCATGGATACAGTGGCAAGTTCGCCGGGATTGTCGTCGACAAACAAAATGCTGTCGGGCGCAATGCGCAGTCCCTTGGCGACGCGTTTCAGCGCCTCGGATTTGTCGTCCCAGGAGACCTCGATGGCCGAGAAATCTTCCCAGCGCAAAAGGTAGTCCTGACGTTGGGCAAACAGCTCCTCGACGTCTGGCCTCTCATTCCTTGACACTAACGCCAGGAAGACCCCGCGCTGCTGTAGAGACTTAAGATACCCTTGAAACGCGGCATGCCCTGCGGTCAGTTGCACACCTTGGATGCCGTCTTCCCCCAGCACGCCACAGTGCAGGGTGTTGTCCAAGTCGAGCGCGATTGCCTTCACCGGGGGGAATACGGCGGCGGGAAGCCAATGACAGGCGATTTTTCGGGCAAGCACCAACTGCGCGGCTTTACCTACTGGCGTGCCCGCTAAGGCCGCCGAGCGGGAATCAAGCAGAGGCACCTCGGCTTCGGCGCAGGCCGCCCCCATATCGGCAAAGTAGACGGCTGGGAGACTGTCCGCCAAGGTCTGCAAAGCTACCGCATGCGCGCTTCGCAGACCCCATGTGGCCAGGATAATGGGAGCCACGGTACCGGCTCGCAACATCCTCAATCGCATTCCCAGCCATGGCAACCAGTCTTCAAAAGCGGTGTTCGCTAAAAAGCGGCTGCTGTCGAGCCATAGTAGTTCAATGTCCGCATCCTGGCGATTGTCAAACACTAAAGTGTCATCGTAACCGCCGGCATAGAAAGCCGCTTGCCAACCGCGATATGTGCAGTATGGCTCGATCAGGGGCAGCAAAGGTTCAAAGGCATGGTTGCGCCAGACATTGACCCGCTTTTTTCTATCCGGGACAGGCGGCAGGTCCAGCGCCGAGAGGGCAAGACGAGAAACGCATGGCGCAAAGAGCGTCGCTTGAGCGTCGTACAACCGCATGGCGCAATCGATGCTCTTACCCAATGGATCACGGTCTGTCTGTGTCATATTCTGAATAGCATCCATATCGTTGCGACCAGGAACCCTTGCAGAGTCTGTTTCGGCTTGCCAGTATTTCTTGCACGGTCTCCTGCAAACCCCAAAACCGTGCCTCGTCGGTTCTCACTCTCAACCACCATTTGTAGAATTGCGGCTGCCGGACGCATGTTTTTCACCCATGAATCACATTATGCTCGTTTCATATTGAGGTCACACGGTCTGGTTCTGTGGCCGATGAAGCTGCCCATCACGCCGAAGACCGCGACCAGGGCTCAGGCAATGCAGGGGCGTGCATCTGGTACCGGCTGACGGATGTGCTTGTGGAAATCCCTCTGCTGAGCATTCAGGCTACTTCGAGCTATCGCGCGTAGCTTTCCGTTTCAGCAGGTCGATCCATGTGAGCGTTTTTGCGGCCACCTCGCTACCGCAGCGCCTAAGTATGCTGACAGCGATCCGCGGATAGCCTAAATGGAGGTTTCGTCTTTGCACGCGCGCAGCCTCCAAGATCAGCGCCACCTTCTTCCGCCCGCTGTTGGCATCCGCGTTGAATTCATTTTCACTGACCAGGATGGGAGCCGATCGCATTTTTAATCCTGCCGCGGCCATGCGGGTTATCACGTCGTAGTCTGCGCAAATGGGGTAGCCCAGATCGTACAAGAACTTCACATGCTCGCTACGATTGAATATCGTCGCCTGGTGCAGACCCGGCTGGCCGTGCCAGATGTACGCCGGCGACTTAACGGGACGCGGGATCCGCAAGATGCCAAAATTCATGACGGAACTGCAGAACAGCACGTCCGGCCTCTCCGCGAGGCACGCCACCTTCGCCTCTGCGAGCGAATTCTCTGTGGCCAGCAGGTCACCGCTGTTCATGAACATTACATACCGGCCAGTGGCCAGACGAAGGCCCTTGTTCATTGCATCGTATATACCGCGGTCCCTTTCACTAATCGCACGGACTCTCTCCCCACAACAGCTCAGAGCAAACTCCTTTGTTCCGTCTGTCGAATTCCCATCGATGATAAGCCACTCCCACTCCTGGCATGTCTGCTTGTCCAATGCGCTCTTAGTTAACTTCAGCCCATCGAGATTATTCCGTACTACAGTAATAATCGAAAATAGCAGGGCCTGACTGGCCAAAGTCTCTTGTCTAGATGCTTGCATGGGACCGTTCTCCTCGGTCGAAATCCGATTTGAGCGCTGCTGAATTGTTCCGCGAAAGCCGTTCTGGCCGTAGAGCCAATCGAAGAAGCGATATCGGCGCGCCTATTCCCTAGTTGCCATGGTCGCGCGGCAAAGCCTGTGTCACTCCGCCAAGCCAGGCAAGCTGCCGCCAGTCGCAAAACGCTTCCGGGCGGAACCCGAAGTTGTGAGCGAAGTCCCTCGTCTCGAAGCAGCGGGCAGGATTCGCCAGAATTCCGAACTCGATGCGTAGCGCATGGATATAGTAAAAAATGCTATCAACAAAGAAGACTCGGTGCTTAAGTAGCTATTCGAAGCGCCGGTTGCTGCCAGGAGATAAAAGAACGCAAGAGCCATGGGCATGTCTTTCTTGCGAACACTGCGAATGAACGAGGCCGTGAATAGCGCGAACGGAATCAGGAAAACGATCCCGAAATACATCACCGCCTCGTAGAACCCGTTGGTGATCTTCGGCTCGGTAAAATACCATATGTCTTTCGTCGTCCGGTCAACCACGGTCTCATTCGATCCTATCGGCACCCCGTATGGATAGTCGGGAAGCACCCTCGAAAGAACATACAGTGGCAACACCGCGCGTATCATGGTAGAACTATCTAAGTCGCCTCTATTGCCGACGCCCATCCTCTGCTGGAAGATAGGCCAGACTAAGCCCACCGCCAACAGCAACAACAAAAGAACCGGCACAATGTGCTTTCGCCGGATTTTAAGGAACAACGGCACAGAGATCAGCGCAAATATCACAATGGTGAACGAGCTGGACACGTAATAGCCTGCTATTGCAAAGGCGAAAAACGTCAACACGTTTCTGCGTTTTGCCAACAGCATCAGCGCCAAGGTAGCTATCACCCGGCCGAACATGGACGGCTCGTAATAAGGGCCGACGGCGCGGACCCTGTCGCTCGCCAGAATGTTCATATAACCGCTGTAAAAGTCATTGTTCGAGAAGGGCTGAATGAGGTCGTATCCCGCCGTGCTGTGGAAGTACTTTAGACCGAAATATTGGAATGCGCCGAGAACCAGCAAGCTCACGAGCAACTTGGTCGGATTTACATCCCTAAGGACAGCTCGGGGCTGGAATCCGCACCAGATGGTGGTTACAGACACCACCCACAGGCTATAAGACAGAAAGAAGCGCGTCACACTGACCGCGTATACCGTTTCGAGCGCGACGTGCATGAGGTAAACTGCGGCGGGATAAACAATAAGGAAAGCCAGCGGCCCGAAGTACCGAAGCCTTTTGCGATTGGCGATCAAGGTCTGGACGATGAATACCGGCACGAATAATCCGGCGATAGTCACCGGATACGTGCCGATCATGGAAATCTTCGCGTAAAGACAAAATACAATTATGAAAAAACCCAGCTCACCCATGCAGTTGCGCTCTCATTTGACGTTGGAGGATGTAGTGTGCCATGCGAAAAGGGGCGGTTTGAAACCCGCGCGCACGCTGGCGCGGCGGTTGCATCAGCCGCGAGGCTGCTGGCGTTGCAGATAGGCGAAGCTCGCAATGCGCTTGCGCAGTCTCTAAACCGGCCGTTTTAGCATCTCAGCGTAGCAGTTAATATACGCCCTGGTTATCTTGTCGCCAGAAAACATGAGGCGAGAACGCCGGGCCAGTTCGGCAGAGTCGATTCCTCCATACAAGCATTCAATGTTATCGCTCAGAATGACATCGATCATCGCTTTCCTGTCGGGTACGCTGTTTCCCGCCACCCTAGCGAGAATCTCGTCGGCGGCGGGCGAAGCATATGCCAGCACGAAACAACCCGCGCACAGTGCCTCGATGATGGTAAGCGGGGAATTGTCTGCTCGCGAGCAAAACACCAGAGCTCGGGCACGCCGCAGGATGCGAACCATCTCTTTGCGCTGGCGAACCTCTCCACAGACCTCCAGCCCCGGCTGTTTGAAAGGATTGTTTTTGCCAACCAATATCAAATGCACATGATCGCGACCTGCAAGCTCCTCGACAAGAGCGAAGTCTATCTTCAGATTCGACGACAGGTCCGCCGCGGAGAACACAAATCCGTTACGAATAGAAGCTTCTCCGTCCGTTTGCTCGAGGGCGCTCTCAAACTCCCTATCGATACCGTTCGGAATAACCTCAATCGTAGAATTGGGGTAGGTCATCCGATAATCCTCGGCCAGATGGCTTGAAGGGCATACAAAATGAACCGCGTCTTTTAACTGCGTGATCGACTCAACTTTCCTCCTGCGGAAGTGGCGCGAGAAATCGAAGAGCGACTTAGGATCACGGAAGCGCATCTTGCCGCATTCCCCACAGCCCCGCTTCCACCCGCTACAGTCCTCAATAAAGCCGCATCTGCCCGTGATAAACCACCAGTCGTGCGCTGTGATGACCGTCGGTTTTCTGTATTCGCGAATAAGGCCGACCAGATAGTCCCACCGAAGAAAGTGATGGTGCGGCGCGTGAACATGGACTATATCTGAAGACGCCACGGCGGCGCGAAGCAGTTCTTTGCGTCCGCTCAATACATCTAATCCAAACGTACGGTGACAGGCGTAATTGAACAGAACGCTCGGCATTGTGCCCATGCGTTCTATCGTCTCGTCTCCGGCCACCATGCGGTCATCGGTGATTCCAGACGCATAGCCATAAAGCAGGTGGCTATCCACATCGGCCAGGCGCAAGCGGCGATGCAAATCCAGCGCCACTCGTCCAGCACCCCCCTGTGAAGCTCGGACGTTTATCTGTAATACCTTCATGGCGTGTTGTGCCCTGGCCTTTTCGGCGCTTTGGATGTAAAAGCTGCGCATTCACACTATGATGAACTCGCTGTTGTCCTAAACAGCGAGTTCCGTGAGCCTGCAGGCAGCTCTTCCGGCAACAACGCGAGGCCGGCTCGTCAATGACGGCGGGAGGGATTCTACCAGCCCACCACCGGCCTCTTCAGGCGGAAAGCGCCATCCTATGTTTCGAACAGCCGGGGTACGCACTAAGGCGTCTGGGCAAACGTGGCTGTCGCGCTTTTCACTTGAGAAGGGGGCCGAGTCTTGATCACTTTTGCCGGGGTTCCCGCAACAATCAAGCCCGGCGCAATATTGGTTAGAACGGTACTGCGAGCGCCGACGATTGTGCCCCGCCCGATGGTCACGCCCGGCGCAATAAAGCAATCCGTGGCAATCCACACTTCGGGCTCGATGGTGATCGCCTTTGCTACGAGCGGGAAGGTGATGTCCGCGTAGTCGTGCGTAGCGGCGCAGACGTAGGATCGTTGCCCGACAATCGCATTCGATCCTATGGAGATGGGACCAAGGCTGTAGATTTCAGCATCGTCCCCTACCCAGCAATGATCCCCAAATGACACTTTCCAGGGGTAGGTCACGCGCGCGGTCGGCCGCACAAGCACTCCTTTGCCGACTTTTGCGCCGAATAAGCTGAGCAGCCATCTTCGCCAAAAGTAAGCGGGTTGTGGAGACCATAAGAAAAGAGTCTTCTGCACCAATTGCCAGATCAGGACAACCGGACCGGACCGGCCGCGAAACCCTTTTGGGGGTCGGGATTTGGAAAGATCCTGATACCGCGGAATCATATCTTGTCCGTCCATAGATTCGCCCCATGTCATTTCAGTGCCCATTGAATGCGCCTCGTACCTTCCTGCCAGCTTACTGTCAATGACGAGGGGGAAGCACCTCAAGAAAGCGGTCCGTAATAGTCGCAATGTCAAATGACTTCTCGGCGTAGAGGCGCGCGTTGGCGGCATAGCGGGCACGCAGACCGGCATTCAGCATCAGGCTATTTGCGGCCTTCAGGAATTCGCTGGCGCTGTCGGGCGAAATCACCAGGCCCGCATCTGCCCGTCTCACCACGGCGGCAGCGTGATTTTCGTCCGGCGCGGCCAAGAGCAGCGGGCGGCCCGCGCAGAGATATGCGAGAACTTTGGAGGGCACTGAAAACGCGCCGGCGCCGGAATCCAGCAGGGCGATGAGGACGTCGGCGGCACCCATCACTTCTGGTACCCGGATACTTGGCTGAAACGGCAATAGCAACAACCGGTCCTTGCCGACGCCCTGCGTGTGCTTGCGGAGCCAGTCTGCTCCAGCGCCTTCGGCGATCACTACCACCTTTGCACCGCCGCCGGACTCGAGAGAGCGAGCCAGCTCGAGTAGCAGCTCAGGGCGATGCTTCATTCCCAGCGTGCCGCTGTAAACAAAGCAAAAGTCCCGCTCAATGCCGTGCTTTCTAGCCCATGCGTTGTCTTTTTCCCTAGGCTGGATCTGGCCCAGCGGTCCCCAGTTTTCGATGACAACTGCCCGGGATGGCGCCACGCCCCAATCCGTTGCGATCTCATGAAACCCTGGGGCGATGCAAACTACGGCGTCCGAACTTCTGAGCAGTTTCTTCTCAAGCCCCCCGTAGTATGCTCCGGCGAGGGCGCTCAGCGCCGAGCCGAGCTTCTTCCGCATCACGAAGCGAATGGCGGAGCTGTAGACGTCCTGTAGCCAGAAGACAAACTTTGCATTGTGCCGCCGGGCCGCATTCTGGAGCACTTTTTGGGCGTCCAGCGGCATATTCGCGGAGAGGACGACATCCGGTTTAAACGACGCCACCTTGGCAGCCACCGCCCGGCCGTATGCGATATCGGCCCTCCTGCGCGTCCAGATGGAGTGCTTGGAAAACTTCGTGGGGATATGCAGGCTCTCGATAGCGAGGAACCTATCCGCGGATTCGGTGTCGCCCTTGGGCGTAGACAGATTGTCGGCGAAATAGACATGCAGGACCTGATGGCCGCGGTGCGCCAACTCGCGGCTAAGCTCTATCTGGAATGCATGACCGCAAAACTCGTTTACAAGAATGCGCACGTTGCGTTGCCTCGTCCCGACAACCTATCTCGTCCTGCATAGAATCGGAGTAATGCCTGCGGCCATGGGTTGATTCACTATGGATGTGAGATTAGCCAACGTGGTAGCCGGCGAAATTCCCTCTTTCACATCGTTTGTTCCGCCGAGAATATTGACGACCGATGGCCGCGGATTCATCGCCAGCAGCGGCGGCAGTTCTGTCGAAAGCATGTAGTCGGTATTTTGCCCTGGCACTCCAAAGTTCCACGCCAGGTTGGGCATGTATATCTGTTGTCCCGTCAGCCACGGAACCTGATAGGTCCAGTTGTTGCCGAGGGCGCTCGAAGGATAGTAGTTCCCCCCGGGTCCAGCCGTGAGCGAGTCTCCGACGAAGGCGGTACTATTATTGCTGCTTGACCAGACAGGAGGATTCGAAGTGTAGCTGCCGCTCGTCAGCGTCACCGTTCCTGTTGGTGCCGGGACGCCGCTTCCACCCGTGACGGCGACTCCCACGGTCAACGGCTGCGCGGTCGTAATGATCGATGAAGAGGGCGTTACCACCACTGTTGGCGTGTTCGCTTCCTGGCCGCTCGCCGCGGCTGGAACTCTTGCCGGCAGCAATACGCCAAATACTGCCGGTATTGCCGGTTTAAGGTGGAGTGCTGACTTGAAAATCATGTGCTCATCCTGCGATTGCAGCTTTGAGCGGGCCGCGATTCTTCTGGAATCGAGCCTTTTCCGGCGACTCGCAGGATACTCTCCATTCCCCCTCGCGCAGAATGGAGAATGTCAGATATCTGCGGTGGACATAAGGAGCGATTACCGATCCGCTGGATTGTCAATCGCCCCTTCTCCCATTACACTCCGCTCGGAGGTTTGCTATTATTCAGAATCTGCTGCTCGATCCATTGGTATGTTTTCTCAAGCCCCACGCGAAGGGGCTGGCTTGGCGCCCAGCCCAGGGTACTCTTGATCAGTTTGTTGTCAGAGTTTCGGCCGCGAACGCCCAGCGGGCCGGGAATGTGCTCGATGCGCAGCTTCTTGCCGGCGATGTCCATGGCCATGGCGGCGAGCTGATTGATCGTGACCATCTCATCGGAGCCAATGTTGAATGGCCCGGTGTGTTCCGACCGCATCAGGCGCAGCGTTCCCTCCACACACTCGTCGATAAACAGGAACGAGCGGGTCTGATTTCCATCGCCCCAGATCTGGATGGTGCCGCCGTCGGGGGTTTGCGCCACCTTTCGGCATAGAGCGGCCGGCGCCTTTTCCTTGCCGCCGGTCCACGTGCCTTCCGGCCCAAAGATATTGTGGTAGCGGGTGATGCGGCACTCCATCCCGTAATTGCGATGATAGGAGAGATACAGGCGCTCGCTGAACAACTTCTCCCAGCCGTATTCACTGTCGGGGGCCGCTGGGTACGCGGAGCTCTCGGCGCAGTTTGGATTGTTCGGATCTTCCTGATTGTAGGCCGGATACATGCAAGCCGAGGAGGAGTAGAAGATCCGTCGGATGTTGCGGCGGCGGCAGGTTTCCGCCATATTCAGATTGATCGTCGCGGAGTTGTGCATGACGTCTGCGTCGTGCTCGCCGGAGAAGATGTACCCTGCGCCGCCCATATCCGCAGCGAACTGATACACCTCGTCGAACCGGCGGTCGACGATCGCCCGGCAAATCTCCTGCTCGCGCAGGTCGCCCACAACAAAATCATCGGCTTCGGTCTCTGAAAACTCTGGAAACTTCAGGTCGACGCCCCGAACCCAAAAGCCCTCGTTCTTTAATCTGCTAACAACATGACTTCCAATAAAGCCACCCGCGCCACAAACTAGTGCCTGTTTCATCAACCCGCTCTCCTCCTGCTGTTCTGAATTGAGATTCTTCTGTTGCTCACTGGCTCCACGAACGCTTTTTGGTTTCCACGGCTCCCCGCGTCGAACAATTCGCGGCGAAGCGCGAGGCTGAAAACGCCTCGTTTCAGTATGAACCGTCCGTTAGGCCGGGAGAATAGTCTGCGCATCAAAAAGGAGGCATCTCAGATGCTTTCCGGCTTCTGTCCCGCAAACGCTGACTTGAGCGCCCTCCACGATTTCGTCTGATCGGGATTGGCGCGCACTTGCTCGCACCACCATGACATCAGCGCGGCAGCGCATCCGGCGATCAGGCCCGCAAAGGTGAATAGCAATAGCAGAAAGGCGCGCCGCGGAGAACTCTTTTGTTCCGGCTCAATCGCAGGCTCTACCACTTGGATAATTACGGCTTCTTTGGCCTCGTCCAAGCGCGCGATTTCGTATTGCTTCTGCAGCAAGTCGAACAAGGCCTGCCGGAATTTCAGATCGTGTTCGGCGCGCAGATAGTCCAATCCCGCTCCGGGAACATCGGCGAAACCCATATCGCTAAACCCGGCTGAGTGGTTCTGCTGTTCCATGCGGGCGAGTTCTTCTTGCAGGGAGGACAATTCGCGCTCCGCCAACTGAAGCGCGGAATTCTGTTCGGTCGAATACGAGCGCAGCGACTGTACTTCCACTTCCTGAGCTACGACCTTGGCCCGAAGGGCGGCGATGCTCTCAATCATCGCTCTGGCCTGCGCGTCGAGTTGAACCATCCCTTTCTTTTGCTGAACCTGCAAAAAGGCAAGCTCGGCCGCCACGAGCGCTTCCTTGGCTTGCTTCAACTGTTCTTCATAGAAAAGCCGCCGTTGCGAGGCCTCGGTAACGGCCATGGTTTTCATCAGATCGCGCAGCTCGTCCGTGTAGGCATTCGCGATCGCGGCAACCCGTTGTTTGTCCTGGTCAGTAACGGACAAAACGATTAATCCCGCTTTGTCGGAGACGGTCACGGTGTTCTGGGCCAGCCTCTTGCGGGCGATGGTCATGTTCCTGGCGTGGTACACCTGACTCAAGCCAAACCGTTGAATGATCGCATCCGCGACGGGACGCGAATTCAACAGGGCCACATAGAGCGCGTTCGGATCCTTGAGCGCGCTCAACCCCCCTCCCGCCAAGGCGGCCAAAGAGCCGACTCCAGGAGAACTGGAGAGTTGACTCATGAGGGTGGCGGAAGAAGGCGATTGCTGGGGGGTCAGGAGCCTGGTGGTAGCCGTATACTTCACCGGCAGCAGAAAGCAAAGCGCCAAGCCGACGCATATGGCGACGCCTGTGACCTTCGCGATCAGCCACTTGCGATAGGCGAACTGGGTGAGAACATCCAGCAGGCTGATTTCCATTTCTCCGCCGGCGACGTCAGGAGACGTGATCCCATCTTGGTCAGATGCCGCTTGTTTCGCAAAAAAATCTTGTTCTATCATCTTTATCGCGCCTTTACTGTCCGCATGCCGATGCTGGCTGCGGTGACCGCTGTGGCGCTGACAACGAAGAAGGTCGACTCGACATTCAGTTTACCCGGAATCTGCGTAGGTTGAATGTTCAAAAAACTATGCCCCTTGTTGGGTTAGAATTCCGCTCTATTACTCGCCGTAGCCGTTCTTGATGCCTGCCGCCAACGCTTCCAACTGCTCTGCGGCGATAATTCCAGCCCGGTGGGCGATCTCTTCTGGGCAAGCCGCTATCGACCGCTGATATGAGAGCGATTCGTTCAGTGTCAGCCAGGACTCTCATCTCCTATCTGCGCAACGGGTGATGGATAGGCCGGCGCCCTTGGAACAATCAAATCCAGCCAGAACCTGGCGTATGCACGGTGCGCTTCCAGGCTATTTGAATATACGGGCTTGTTGCCATCGATCAGGTTGTATATTCCTGGATGCGTCAACACCGTCATGATCAATGCAGATGTCAGGATTGTGAGATCCAACTTGCGAATTCTTCCGCTCCTGATGTTCATCTCCCAATAGCGATTGATCGTCGAAAAAACAGGCGAGAGTTGCGCCTGGCAGAATTCGTCCGCTTTCGTGCGCAACTCGATGAATGCGACCGCAATCAGGCGAAGCAACTCCGGCCGGTAATTGACTGTGTCTGCGAGCATCTCGATAATCTTTGGCAGCATCACTTCTGGAGGGTGGCATTGCGTTATCCCTCTCAGCACGTCCTGGCGAAACTGTAACCCTGATGAATACGAGCGGAGGGACGCCCAGAAGAGTTCTTCTTTATTATCGAAATGCCGGAAAAGTGTGTTTTCACTCACGTCGGCAAGTCGGGCTATCTCACGAGTGCTCGTTCCGTGATATCCCTGGCGTGCAAACAACTTGCCTGCCGCCTGAAGAATCTTGTCCGTCCGCACTGAGTTTTTGAGTGTAACTGGCATTCTACACACACTCCACGCCGCAATTGCAGGGCGCCGACAGCCTGCATGGGACATTGTTCACTTGCCGTAAGATCGCTGCGACTCTACACGCCAAGAGGCCGCGAAGTGACGTCGCAACCGGGCTTGCAAGTCGATCCTGACGCGCCGAGTTCCTTGCGGCTCATATTCTGGCTCATACGAAGTGGGAGTTCCGCCTGCTTTGCCGGGGAGGCAGTCGCAGTTTGACATTTCAGGGGGTATGCCTTTACTCGGTTGCAGCCCTTGCGCTTGCTGATGTTGCGATGATGAGGCATTTGCTCTTGTTCTTGCTTTTGTCTTCACCGGTTGCGAAAAGGCCCCTTTGAGGGGTCGGCAACCGTAAAGCTTCCGGCTCTGCCGGAGGATAGTGATTCATAAATCTGGATGGTCACCGAGAGAAGTGATGGGAGAGGCGAGCTATTGGAACAAATTACGTTGTGACTGTTCTTGAATCAGTACGATACTGCCACTGGTGGCTGCTCCGCCGGCATACTTGCGTATAGGCCTGAGCGGACGCACCCAACCCTCCAGGGTTTTACGTCAAAAACACCCTGCAATTAAGTGAATATCGGCTCCAAATCCTCGGTGTCCACTCGGATTGCGGCAGGCTGGTTAATCAATTCGAAGGTCAGCACGAACCGCACGCTGTTGATCTTTCTCACAAGAGTTCCCTGGAGACCCTGCATCGCACCGCCCTTAATACGAACTTCTTCGCCGATAATAAGATCGCGATACGGTTCGATCGGTCGCCTACGAAGGTCGGAGCGCAGAAACTCGACCTCGGAATCCGAAAGAGGCACACACTCTCGTCTGTTGCCCACAAATTGCAGCACACCGGGAGATTGGAGAACCTTTGTCCGTTCCCTGGAATTGATATGCACAAACAGGCAGGTTCGAGACAGCGGTACGCTGATCTTCATCCGTTGCCGGTTGTTCCAGACGCGGACGGATTCATCGGCAGGGAGAAATAACTCAATCTCCCGCATCTCAAGCTGTTTCAGTGCTGACCTTTCGTGTCGCGGGACCGTGTAAACCGCGTACCAATTGCGATCAGGCGCGGCACCCATGGTTGCTTGGTTCTCAGAAACCTGATCCCCACATGTTTGACTTATCGCCGACAGGCTCACACGAAGGCTCTGATTCAACCGGAGCGCCGCAAAAACGACAGAGAGCAACTTTCCGGATGCGCATAGAGGGGCAAGCGCAAAATACTTGCCCCATTGTCGGGCATCGAAATGGGCAAAGCTCCGCCCTCCTGACTTAGCAAACCGGCTTTACGCTAAGCCCTTCATTCAACCATCAGCAGACCAGACAACCATCACGCAGGATCAACGACGGCCCAGCAAAACCATCCTGTGCCGAAAACCTTTCCTAAGCCCGTCAGCAGCACAACTGCCAAAAGTAAACCGCGTGCGGGTTTGACAAATCTTGATTCGTGAATTCGATAATTGTAAGTCAGTGCCGCCGTCTGCGCAATCGCTGAATGGTCAGGATCTGGCGTCAATGATCGTTTGTAAATGATCATCCATAGCTTGTGGCTATTTATTGTCTAATAAGCATATCGCTATGAAGATTTGTGCAATCAATTGGTTACAGCCGCACCACCTCCCCGGGAAGCGGGCTATATTCAAAGACAGTCGGGCAGGGAGTAGATTGTTTGGCTTTGTGTCCCGGCAAATGAGGCCGAAAGCCTCGCCCGTGGCATTATGAAAGCACTTGCTGCCACTGGGAGGGCGGTGTTGCACGGATAGGGTTGGAATTGGCTACCCTGGGGCTGCTCTGTCGAAGAGAATACAATCGGAGTCGTCCTCCCAGAGCTCTCGGAGACCGGGAGTCTAGCGAATTCGCCGGTGAATACGCGGCTAGCCGCGAACTCACAGCAACCGGAACCTGCCGAAGACTAACATTGCGATAGGTTCAAAAAGACTGGGCCCTTCAAGGCTGCGACTCACTAACGCTTCCGCTGGTACAAATTACCGGGGAGGCCAGGTGCGCGTGGTTGAATTCGGCCGCATTCTTTACCTGCAACTCGCGGTTTTCCGGCCGATCCTGGCGTTTTCACCTGCGACCATCTGGATACTCTCTCGGAACAGGCACATCGTTACGATGCAGCCATCAGGCCTATTGGTACAGGTTTCCCAGGCTGCGGCGCAGCTGGTTGCGGCATTCCTGGCTTTCATGGGGCTTCGCCGGCATCTGGACGGAATTGGCTTGCCGGCGGAGACCTGAACGGCAATCAAACTGGCACTTGTCGATCGAACACAAATCCAAGCGGTCAGGTCGAGCTCCAAACGACCAGTGGCCGGGTTCTCCGGGGTGGGTCAAAACGCGGGGGATCCCCAATCCAGTTAGCTGGGAAAACGGGACAAGTCACAGGCACTTTTTTCGGTGTTCCGCTTTCGGTCGAGTTAACTGACATTGCGCTGCGATGTTAGTTGCGAGCACCCAGTCGAATCCTTGAAAATAGGGGAACAATGATCAATCGCCTTTTGCCGTGCTGCGCACTGCTCGCCATAATCGGAGTTTCATTGGTTTATTCCCAAAGCACGACTTCGGGAACCGCTGGTGAGGAGCAGTCGCAGCAAAGCACCACCGGCTGTACCGATGAAACGCTGTCCACGGGGGCGGCTTGCTCGCAGAATCAACAGCAGACCCCGCAGGCGAATCCTTATGGCGAGACGGGTGCTCCCACCCCTGGCAGAATGGGAACGGTTCCTCCGGAAGGCACGGCGGCGGGCGATCAGGCAAAGCTCAGAGAACCTTGGCAAACGCAGCAGCTTCCCCCAGATTTACCGACCGAGTTCCAGAAATTTGTCGGGGAGACGACCGGCCAGTTTTTGCAGATCTATGGGGAAGACCTGTTTCGGCGGGTTCCATCTACATTTGCTCCCAGCGATCAGGTTCCGGTTCCGCCGGATTATGTGATTGGCCCGGATGACGAGCTGCGAGTCCGTATCTGGGGCCAGATCAGTTTCAGTGGGAATCTGCGTGTGGACCGATCAGGCAACATCTATCTGCCCCAAGTTGGGACGGTGCAGGTGGCGGGGCTGCCGTTTTCCGGACTCGACCAGCATCTGCGGGCGGCGATTGCCAAGATTTACCGTAATTTTGATCTATCGGTCGATATCGGCCGGATTCGATCGATGCAGATTTATGTTTCGGGGCAGGCGCGGCGCCCGGGAGCCTATACCATCAGTTCGCTCAGCTCACTGGTTGACGCGCTGTTTGCATCGGGCGGTCCTTCCCCACAAGGTTCGCTGCGCCACGTTCTGCTCAAGCGCGAGGGCAAAACTGTTACCGACTTCGATTTGTATGCATTGCTGATTCGCGGAGATAAATCCAAGGACGTGCGGCTGCTTCCTGAAGATGTGATTTTCATCCCACCGGCCGGACCGGAAGTGGCGATAACGGGAAGCGTGAGAATCCCCGCTGTTTTTGAGCTGAGGAGCAATGAGACAGTGGGCGACCTGGTGGAGATGGCAGGAAAAACCACGGCAGTTGCTTCAAATTCCCGCATCACGTTGGAGCGGGTGGAACAGCACCAGCTGAGAGATGTGATTCAGGTGGAATTCAATGCAACCGGATTGGCGTCAAAGCTCGACGATGGCGATATCCTTCGTATCGATCCGATCCTTCCCGCCTATGACAGGGTCGTGACGCTGCGCGGAAACGTAGCCAACCCGGGGCGATTCAGCTGGCATGAAGGAATGCGGTTGAGCGACCTTATCCCTGATATTGAGTCCCTGGTGAGCCGGGACTATTGGTGGAAACGGAGCCATCTAGGTCTGCCGGCGCCGGAATTTGAGCCCGGGATCGCAACTTTGGGGGAGAATCAGAATCTGCAGTCAACGCCTCCTTCTCCTGGCGGGGGGCAACCGTCATCGCCATTCGGTTCCACACCGGCAACCAGTACAACTCAACAAACGGCTCTGACAGATGCTTTGACGCCGCAGGACCAAACCACTTCAGGCCTTTCACAAAACGAAATCACGTCATCAACCCAGCGGGGTTCGAATGCAACTCTTGCCTCGGAGGTAGCGCGGTCCTCGGCCAATGGCGCGACTCAAGTGAACCGCGTCACATTGCCCCGCAATCAGATTGACTGGAGCTATGCGGTTATCGAGCGTGTAGATCCCAGCTCTCTAAAGCCCTCGCTGATCCCTTTCGATTTGGGGAAGCTGGTGCTCGATCGCGACGCCTCGGCGAACCTGGAATTGCAACCCGGCGATACAGTGACTGTTTTCTCGCAGGCCGACATCCGGGAACCGCTCGGGAAGCAGGCTAAATACGTGGATTTGGAGGGCGAATTCGTCCACCCCGGCTATTACAGCGTTGGGCCCGGCGAAACCTTGCGCGACATCGTGCGCAAGGCGGGGGGACTCACGCCCCAGGCGTATCTGTATGGTTCGGAGTTCACGCGCGAGTCAGCACGAGTTCTGCAACAGCAGCGGCTCGACGACTACGTACGCAGCTTGACCCTTGACGCAGAGCGGGGTACACAAGCGCTCGCTCTTTCGCCAAGTTCAGCTGGGTCAGACGTCGCGGCATCGCGGACTGTGACCCAGGAGATGATTGCGCGCCTGAACCAGATAACAGCCACCGGACGCATCGTTTTTCGACTTAACGCCAGTAGCTCGCAAATCGACGACATCCCCGCAATCGGTCTCGAGAACGGAGACAGATTCGTGGTGCCTTTTGCGCCCGCGAATGTGAATGTGGTTGGCGCGGTTTACGACCAGAATTCATTCCTGTACCAGCACGGACAGACACTTGGGTACTACCTGCGTCAGGCAGGCGGCGCAAATCGGAATGCGGATTGGAATCATGCCTTTCTGGTCAGAGCTGATGGCTCGGTTATCAGCCGCGCGCATCCGGGAGGGTCCGGGTTCTGGAAACAGTCGTTTACCGAACTGAAACTCAGCCCCGGCGACACAATCGTAGTGCCGGATAAGACGCTTCGCCCCACGGCCCTCCGCAGCTTTATGGACTGGTCGCAGCTCTTCTCGCAGATGGCATTGGGTGCGGCCGCGATCAACGTAATCAAATGACGCAGGTGTTTTCCGGGGCCCCGCGCGGCCAGGTCGTCAATTCGGGCCGGGTTTTGGAGCGTGGACAGGGGGAAACACTACCTGGTACCTTCGGATTTCCGAGCGCTGCCGGTCTTTGATTACTTCGCGGCCTTGAACGGCGGAGTGAAGGTGATGCCAAAGGTAGCTGTTACGTTGTTTTGCGGCGACGATTGAAGAATTGGAAAACGCCAGCGTTCGGCGGTTAACGAGCCTTCAAGCTGCCACGGGCCGCGGAGCTGCCAGAGAGAATGAGCTGAGAAGTCCGTCAGAT
>Ga0326728_10001838_pt1 | contig 73257 bp, 69 predicted proteins | sample MB3enrmetagenome_FD_207602 | JGI IMG/M metagenome (GOLD analysis project Ga0326728, IMG submission 207602) | Lab enriched peat soil microbial communities from McLean, Ithaca, NY, United States - MB31MN | ecosystem: Environmental > Terrestrial > Soil > Wetlands > Peat | place: USA: New York...
CCCCGATATGGCGCGCGACTCGCTCGCCGTGTCGGGAGCGTCGCGCTCCCGCAGCAAATAAGTCAGAGGCAGATCGCAAAATGTGCGACGGTTGAGGGTTCAATTTTCACCGCCTCGTCGTGCATTTGTATTGCGTATATCATGTACTGGGGGAACATGGTACGGTCCTGGTTCTCGCCCCTGCCCTCCTTTTGACATTCCGTAAATCCTGGCAGTTGGCAAGTTCCATAAATCTGTGCTTAACTAAGCACTCTTGGCTCGTACCCCGGCTCATCGCGGCCCCCATGCGCAGGGTCAGCCGGCGATCTTCTGTGAGGAAGGAAGGAGATCAAGCGAGCCAACTATAAAGGAGAAACCATGGCTGACGTTGATAGTCTAAAAGAGACAAAGGAATTCTATCTGGATGTACCCGCCAAGAACCAAGCTTTCTTCCTGAAGGGATCGGGGGCGCTGGACTGGGGAATGCAAAACCGGCTGGCACACATCTTCAGTCCTTCGAGCGGGCGCACTGTCATGCTAGCCATCGACCACGGATACTTCCAGGGGCCCACCACGGGGCTGGAGCGAGTCGACGTCAATGTTCTGCCCTTGCTGCCTTATACCAATGCTCTGATGCTGACACGCGGCATTCTGCGCGCCATCGTTCCCTCGTCATTCACTTCGGGCGTGGTGCTGAGGGCCAGCGGCGGACCCAGCATTCTGAAAGAGCTCTCGAACGAGCAGCTCGCGGTGGACATTGAAGATGCTGCGCGGCTCAACGTATCGGCGCTCGCTGTGCAGGTGTATATCGGAGGCGAGTTCGAAACTCAGACGGTGAACAACATGACCCGGCTAGTGGACGCCGGCTTGCGCTATGGGATTCCCATCCTGGGGGTAACGGCGGTGGGGAAAGCCATGGTGCGAGACGCCAAGTACTTTCGCTTGGCGTGCCGGATTTGCGCCGAGTTGGGCGTCCAGTTCGTGAAGACTTACTATGTGGCTGAGGGTTTTGACACCGTGACAGCTTCTTGCCCGGTGCCCATCGTGATGGCGGGCGGGAAAAAGCTGCCGGAGCTCGACGCGCTGACCATGGCCTATCGCGCCATCAGCGAGGGAGCGGCAGGCGTGGACATGGGCCGCAACATCTTCCAAGCCGACGCGCCCACCGCTATGATCCAAGCGGTGGGAAAGGTGGTCCACGAGCTGATGAAGCCTGCGCAGGCGTTCGATCTGTACGAGACGCTGAGGCACGAGAAGAAGTAGGGGCGAGCGGCGCTCGCCCGAAGGCCGAGCGCCGTTCGGCCCTACCATGCCTCCGGTATAAACACTGCAAGCGGACTCTATGTCTCTTGGCAGGCCGGGTTAGATAGGCTAGAATTCTACGTGGGGTTGGGGAAGAATGTTGATTCAGCCTATGTGCCGCCTGCCAGGATTGAAGAGAGATAGGGCTGACAACACGCTTGGTGGAGTGGTTCAGGTTAGGACAAGATGTCGTTGCCACAACCCAAAGCGACACCGCAGCAGCTTTAAAAACTGCAGGAACGAAGCGGGAATGTCTATGAAAACAAAGGGCGGCTGTGGAAAACTTCCCAACGAAGCTGGGATGTTGTTGATAACAAAGGACGTTCTAGCGAAATCCGGGAATGTTACTGAAAATAAAGGATTTATTTATTGTTCCTCGGTGCCCTGAAGCAGAAACCAGTTGCATGAGCAAGCCCGCCGGAGCGGGCTGACCTTCGGAGAGCGCATGACAGTTCCAACCGCTTTCGACATTTTGCGCGAGTCATCTCCCCTCGTGAGCGTTGGCATCTTGACGGCAGACCTCCTATCGTTAGGTTCGGAGTTAACCCTGCTCGAACGCACCGGCGTCAGACTGGTCCATGTGGACGTGATGGACGGCTGCTTCTGCCCCATGATGACTGTGGGCCCGCCACTGATTAAAGCGCTCAAGACTCCTCTGCTGAAAGACGTCCATTTGATGATCGATGAACCGCTAAATAAGGTGGCGGACTACGTTGCGGCAGGGGCCGACATCATCACGATTCATCCCGAGGCTTGCTCTCACGCTCACCGTGTCCTCCAGCAGATGCGGGGGATGAAAAACGCCAACAACCCCGACAGGGACTTGGTGCGCGGCGTGGGGCTGAATCCAGGCACCCCGCTCGAGGCGCTCGAACCTCTGCTCGATGAACTGGAATTGATTTTGATTCTGGCCGTCAACCCGGGCTGGGGCGGCCAGAAATTCATTGCCTCCACCCGCGGACGAGTTGAGAAAGCAAAGAGGATGATCGCCGGCTCGGGCCGCGAAATACTGCTGGGGGTCGATGGGGGGATAACACGCGATAATATCGCCGAGGTGGCCGCACTGGGTGTTGACCTGATCGTGACCGGCAGCACCGTGTTTGATGGCAAGGCGGCGGAGGCGAATGCTCGCTTTATGCTGGAGGCGGTGAAGAAAGGAGTCAGAAGTCAGGAGTCAGGAGTCAGCAGATAGCTATCAGCTCTCAGCCCTCAGCTATCAGCGCGCTGGCTGAAAACTGACGGCTGAGAACTGATGGCTGCTCCCGACTCGTGCTTTTCAACCCGATGCAAAACCGTTGGTCAGATGAAAACGCTAGCCGGTTCCTCGCTCAGTACGCTCACCGCTGGGGCGAGGATTTGGCCCTGCGGACGTACTCGAGCCGGCTTCTCGGCGCAGAGGAAAGCCTGGTCCTTCACGGGGGGGGAAACACGTCTGTCAAAGGCAATGCAACGAACATTCTGGGCGAGCAGGTTCCGGCGCTTTATGTAAAAGCCTCGGGCCATGATTTGGTGGATATCGAGCCGGAGGGGCATTCGGCCGTGGACCTCGAGTTCCTCAAGAAACTTCGCGTGCTCGAGGATCTCTCTGACGCCGTGATGGCAGATGAATTCCGCGCTCATCTTATCAATCCTCACGCTGCAACGCCCTCGATTGAAACTCTGGCGCACGCTTTTTTGCCCTCCAAGTTCATCGATCACACGCATGCGGACGCCGTGCTGGCGCTGACGAATCAGACCGAAGCAGCCATGCGAGTGCTCGAGGCTTTGGGCGAAGGGGTGATCGTGCTCGGCTATGTGAAGCCGGGCTTCAAGCTGGCCAAGGCCGCAGCCGCCGCCTACGAATCCCTGCCAGGCGCAAAGGGTATGGTGTGGGTGCGGCACGGTCTTGTCACCTGGGGAGCGACGGCGCGCGAGTCCTATGAGGCCACCATCGAACTTGTCAGCCGGGCCGAGGGGTACTTGGCTCGACGTGCCAGCCGACCGCTGGTCGTGCAAATATCGACGCCGCCTTCCTTGGCTGAAAAGAGGTTGATGACCGTTGCCCCCTTGGTCCGTGGCTTGCTCGCCGAACCGAGCGGGAACGCCGATCGGCCCTACCGCCGTGTCATCTTACAGGCGTTGACCGATCGTGAGACTCTGGATTTCGTCGATTCGGACCGAGGCAAGCCAATCGCCCTCTCCCCTCCCCTCACATCCGACCACCTGATTCGCACTAAGGCTTTGCCCCTTTGGGTCGATAGCCCGGCCTATGACGACCCTGCGCAACTGCGCCAACAGCTCACCACAGGCCTCGAAGAATACACCGCTGCCTACAAAGCCTACCTCGCGAGGCACTCGGCACAGTTGCCCGCGGGTCTAACAACCTTCGACCCTCTGCCCCGCGTGCTGTTGTTGCCGGGCATGGGCGCCCTCTGTTCCGGGAGGAATGCTCAAGAGGCTAGAATCGCCCGCGATATCACGGCGCACACGCTGGCGGTCAAAGCCCGGATCGCGGCGATGGGGACGTACGAGGGCCTCTCCGAAAGCCATCTGTTTGAAATGGAGTACCACACGCTTCAGCACGCCAAGCTCGGAAAGCGCGATGAAGGTCCGCTGGGGCGGGAAGCTGCCGTGATCACAGGGGCGGCGGGCGCGATCGGGTCGGCGATTGCCCAGGGGCTGCTCGAGAATGGCTGCCACGTGGCGGTGACGGATCTACCTGGGCCAGCCCTGGACAACCTCGTCACGGATTTGAAGGGGACCTTTGGGGAGCGCGTCTTGGGCGTGGCGATGGACGTGACGGACGCAGCTTCCGTCGCCCAAGGGTTCGAGACCATAATCAAGACTTGGGGCGGCGTGGACCTTGTGATCGTCAATGCCGGCATGGCGTTGGTTTCATCCTTGGCGGAGATGAAGCTCGAGGCATTTCAGAGACTGGAGAGGGTAAACACCGAGGGAACGCTCCTGACGCTGGCAGAGGCAGGCCGGCACTTCAAATATCAGGGAACCGGTGGTGATATCGTTACAGTGTCCACGAAGAATGTCTTTGCTCCGGGAGCCAAGTTCGGAGCTTACAGTGCCACCAAAGCCGCTGCCCATCAGCTTGCCCGCATCGCCAGCCTGGAGATGGCCGAAATCGGAGTGCGCGTCAACATGGTTTCTCCGGATGCGGTATTTTCCCACGGCACGCGCAGGTCGGGCTTGTGGGCGGAAGTTGGGCCTGACCGCATGCGGGCGCGCGGGCTGGATGAAAAAGGCCTGGAGGAATACTACCAGCAGCGCAACCTCCTGAAAGCCCGCGTGACGGCGGAACACGTCGCCCACGCCGTGCTCTTTTTCGCCACCCGGCAGACGCCCACCACCGGCGCGACCATTCCTGTGGACGGAGGGCTTCCCGATTCCACACCGCGGTAGAAGGTTAAAGGGTAAAGGGCAAGGACGTGCCTTTAGCCTTTAGACTTTACCCTTTAGCCTTTATGCTTTACCCTTTATTCGAATGGCAGCCGAGCCAAAGCCCGCAATACGCGTGATTGGAATTGATCCGGGGCTTAACGTCACCGGCTACGGCATTGTTGTTTGTAGTGCGGACGAGGTGAAACTGCTTGAAGCCGGGGTAATCCGCGTGCCGCGAAACCACGGTGAGAGTCTCCCGCAGCGGCTCGAGTCGCTGTTCATCGAGCTCCGGCGAGTTATCGAGGAATTCAACCCGCAGGCGATGTGCCTGGAAGAAGTCTACAGTCATGCGAATTACCCTCGAACCGCGATCCTGATGGGACATGCTCGCGGGGTGATTTGCCTGGCGGCGCGCTTGGCAGGAATTCCGGTGCTGAGTTTTTCGGCCAAGCGTGTGAAGCAGTCCGTAACGGGTAACGGCAACGCCTCCAAGCTCCAGGTGCAGCGCGCGGTGCAGAGTTACTTCTCGCTCCATCGCGTTCCGTACCCGCCTGACGTGGCCGACGCGCTGGCGGTGGCAATGTGTTATGCGAACCGTTCGGGTGCTGCCCGCTTGAGTCAGTTGGCAGTTGGCGTCAAAATGATTTAACAACCCTCTCCCTTGGGGAGAGGGCGTCTCGCTCCCGCGCATTCACCAGCCGGAGCGTGACGGGTGAGGGGTTGGTTGCGCGCTGACAACCAATCGGCGGGTCCCGGGCAGTACGCTGGTAGCTGAGAGCTGACGGCTTCATTAAGAGGGAGCAACGACTCTGATTTCCGAAATCACAGGTGAGGTTTTATACGACCGAATCGCGCGGCAGTCGCTGCTGGTGCGTGTCGGTTCGTTTTGCTTCGAGGTTCTAGTGCCGTCCGGGATCGCGTCGCGCCTTCGCACCGCGCCGGAAGGCGAGCGCCGCAATCCCCAGACTTTCTACACGATTTACTATATCGATGGCGGACTGGGCGGCGGTCACTTGACCCCAAAGCTCGTCGGCTTCCTCGATCCTCTCGACCGGGAGTTTTTTGAGATGTTCACCACTGTTCCCGGTGTAGGATTCATGCGTGCCCTGAAGTGCCTGGTGCGGCCGCTGAATGAAATCGCCCTGGCCATCGAGCGCGGCGATACCAATTTCTTGAAAGGGTTGCCATACATTGGCGCCAAGACCGCCGAGCGCATTGTGACCGAGTTGCGCGGTAAAATGGCAAAGTTCGCTTTGGCGCGAGCCGAAGAGCCGCTTTCCCTCGAGCAGGAGTCGAGCTCCGAACTCAAGCAGGAGGCGCTGCAAGTGCTCGAGCAATTGGAATACTCACGCCCGGAAGCCCAACGCATGGTTGAGGAGATCTTTTCCCAGCACAAGAACCTGAAGACCACAGAAGATTTCCTGCGCCGGCTGTTTGAACAGTTGCATCCGGGGAATAAGCCCTGACACCTGAAACCCGGCACCTGACACCTGTATGCGAGAACGCCTGGTATCACCGGACCTGATATCGAAAGAAGAGGAGAGCTTTAACCGCAGCCTGCGTCCGCCCACGCTGGAGGTGTATGTGGGCCAGAAGAAGGTGGTGGAAAAGCTTTCGATCGCCCTGGAGGCCGCTCAGCAGCGCCACGAACCCCTCGAGCACGCCTTGTTTTATGGACCGCCAGGGCTGGGCAAAACCACGCTGGCCTACATCATCGCCAACTACATGGGATCGAAGATCACCACCACATCGGGCCCCGCGCTCGAGCGTACTGGCGACCTCATGGGTATTCTCACCAACCTCGCGGAGGGAGACATCCTCTTTATTGACGAAATCCACCGTCTGCCGGTGAACATCGAAGAATTTCTCTATCCCGCCATGGAGGACTTTAAAGTCGATTTTGTGGTGGATAAGGGAATGTTCGCCAAGACCATCAATGTTCCACTGAAGAAATTCACGCTGATCGGCGCCACCACGCGCGCGGGAAGCCTCTCCGCGCCTTTGCGGAACCGCTTCGGCCTGTTCTACCACCTGGAGTTTTACGGCGTCGATGAGCTCCGGCAGATCATCATGCGCTCCGCCCGCATCCTGGAGGCCCGCATAGAGGACTCCGGGGCCACGGAGATTGCTTGCCGGGCCCGAGGAACGCCGCGCATCGCCAACAGGTTGCTGCGCCGGGTGCGCGACTTTGCGGAAGTCAAGGCGGCTGGCCTTGTAACTCCCGAAGTGGCCCGCGATGCACTGAGGCTGGAGGGCGTGGACGACAAAGGATTGGATGATCTCGACCGCACGTTCCTCTCCACAATCATTCGCATTTATCATGGCGGCCCGGTGGGGGTGGAAGCGCTTTCCGCCACCCTCAACGAAGAAGTGGATACTCTTGTTGACATGGTGGAGCCTTTCCTCCTTCAGCAAGGTTTTATTAGCCGTACCAAAGCAGGGCGTAAGGCTAATGACCCGGCCTACAGGCACCTGAATTTGAAACCCCCGGCTGCGGGTCCGCCATCCTTGTTCGAATAGCTGAGAATTCAGGGGACAGAAGTGAGGGGGCAGGGGCAGAAGTCAGTAGCCGTCATTCCGAGTGAAGCGAGGAATCTCGCTCTGTGAGCGAGGCAATGCAAGATTCCTCGCCTTCGCTTCGCTCAGGCTCGGAACGACACGGTGCTGCTCGGAAAGACCCGTGGTTGGAGATTCAGAATTGGGTGACCCCCAGAGCTTGAGGCCAATACCAACACTCTCAGCGCCAGCGAAGCGGGTGTTCCTCTCCCTCGGCTCGAACCTGGGCGACCGGTTAGCCAACCTTCGCAAAGCGCTCGAGCAATTGACGGCAGTGGGCGTCAAGATCAAGCGGGTGTCGTCATATTACAAGACAGAGCCGGTAGACTTCCATCCGCAGGCATGGTTCGTGAACTGCGTGGCGGAAGCGGAGACCCATCTCATGCCCATGCAACTTCTCCGGGCGGTGAAGCAGGTGGAACGCGCCCTGGGGCGGCGCACGGGCGTGGCCAAACGTCCTCGGGCCATCGATATCGATATCCTGCTTTATGAGAGTGTGGTGGTGCGCTCGGCAGCATTGAACATTCCGCACCCGCACATGGCGGAGCGACGATTCGTTTTGCTCCCGCTGCGGGAGCTTGCGGGGAACCTCCGGCACCCCATCACCAAGCGGACTGTCTATGAGATGCTGCAAGAAACCCCTGATAAATCCGTAGCGGCGCTCTATGAGCGCCGCTCTACGAGCGCTGAGATCTTTGATTCTGAAACACGGCGGTCCTAGACCGCCGCTACAGCAAGTGAGGTGCGAAGTGGTTCAGCCTTCCGCTTCCTACGCGCCGCGTTTCATCGCCATCGAAGGTCCGGTTCGTGTCGGCAAGACCACGCTGGCGGATATTCTTGCCGAGCGCCTTCAGGCGGTCCGAGTTTACGATCCCGAAGATAACCCTTTCCTGGAAGCGTTCTATAAGGACAAGCCCGGGGCCTGCTTTCAAGCCCAGTTCTACTTTCTGATGAAGCGCTATAAGCAGCTTCGCGACCTGGACTTGGCCCCCAATCCCACACGCGTTGTAGTGAGCGATTACATCTTCGAGAAAGATAAAATCTTCGCCTACCTCAACCTGAACGATATTGAACTCCAGCTCTACGACCAGTATTACGCGCTGCTGGCCGAGCAGGTCCCCATCCCGGATTTGGTGATATACTTACAGGCGAAGCTGGAGACGCTGAAGAAGCGTATTGCGAAGAAGCAAGCGCCGTTTGAGGACCGGATCTCGGACGACTACCTTGCGGCGGTGGTGAATGCTTACGAGCACTTCTTCTTCCATTATAAGCGCAGCGACTTGCTGGTGATTGATACCTCCGAGATCGACTTTGTGGACCGAAGCGAGCATTTGCAGGAGCTCCTCCAGCGGCTGAGCCAGCCGGTCAAGGGGACGCAGTATTTTCTGCCGCTTGGATCCGCGCCTGCGGACTGAGACGGTCAAGAGTGGCAAGAGTCGCCGGCTCCCAATCATTGCCGCCTCAGCGGCAACGTAGCCCGGTGACCCCGAGCGGGTTTGACCCTCTCTGTCCGGGCAAGCGGAGGCCTACCCGGGTCCCCGGACGCTCTTTGACGGGCGCCGGAACTCCCGTCCTGCGACAGAGAGGGTCTTTTTTTTGACTGGTGGATTCTGAATAGTAAATGGTAAATGAGAATCGAGGAGCGAACACTTCGCAAGCTGCATGAAGAACCGTTTCCTCTGTCATTCCAATCTCGAGTTTCGACTCTTGACGACCGACTCTGGGCTTTTGACTCTCAACTTCTCGACTAAGGAGGCACTGCCATGGACCACCACGCTGAGGCCGTGAGCAAAGTCACCGTGCCTTGGATCCTGGAACGTAAAATATGTGGCGAAAAAATCGCCTGCTTGACAGCCTACGACTACCCCACCGCTCGCTTGGTGGATGAGGCGGGAATTGACTTGATTCTGGTCGGCGATTCCCTCGGCCAGGTCGTTCTCGGCTACGACTCCACCGTGCCCGTAACGGTAGAGGAGATGCTCCACCACCTGCGAGCGGTTCGCCGCGCCACGCGCCGCGCTTTGCTGGTTGGCGACTTGCCCTATGGCGCCTATCACGTGAGCGACGAGAAAGCTCTGGAAGTTGCGATCCGGTATGTGAAAGAGGGGGGCGCCGAGGCAGTCAAATTAGAAGGTGGCAAGAAGCGCGCCACCCTCATCCGGCGCCTGGTGGACGCAGAAGTGCCTGTGATGGCTCATATTGGATTGACCCCCCAGTCCCTCCATGCCATGGGGGGGTACAAGGTGCAAGGCAAGACATTTGAGTCGGCAACCGAACTCCTGGCGGACGCCCAGGCCCTGCAAGATGCGGGAGCATTCGCCATATGTCTCGAAGGTCTGCCCCGTGAATTCGCGGCCCTGGTTACCCGGCGTTTGAGTATTCCCACCATCGGCATTGGCGCCGGCCCCGACTGCGACGGCCAGATACTAATCTTTCACGATTTAGTAGGCTTATGTTTCCTCCCGCGCACAAAGTTTGTCCGCCTTTATGCCGAAATGGGGGCAAATCTCCGTCCCGCCCTTGCGCAGTTCCGGGAAGATGTCGTTCGTGGCCGTTTCCCTGACGATAGCGAGTCTTATCACTGGCCCGCCGGCTTGCAGGAGCAATTTGAACGAAGTTGTGCAGTCAAATAAAGTGCCATGAGGACGCGTTGGGTTTTTACTGTCGCTGAGATGATTTCATTCGCCACGGAGACGCGCGCCGAGGCAAAGTCCTTGGCGCTGGTCCCCACCATGGGAGCTTTGCACGAAGGACACCTAAGCCTTGTCCGGCAAGCCAAAGCGCAATGCGAGGTGGTGGTTGTTTCTATTTTTGTGAACCCCATGCAATTTGGCCCCACGGAAGATTTCGCCCATTATCCTCGCTATCCTGAAAAAGACTTTGAGCTACTCCAGTCTTCAAAGGTGAATGCGGTTTTTGCGCCCTCCGTTGCGGAAGTCTTTCCGGCTGGTTTCTCGACCTTTGTCGATCCCGGCCCCATCGCCACCGTCCTGGAGGGGGCGCAACGGCCGGGGCATTTTCGCGGGGTGGCCACGGTGCTTCTGAGACTATTCAATATCGTGAGGCCGGACGCAGCCTTCTTTGGTCAGAAAGACTTTCAGCAAGTGGTGATCGTCCGTCACCTTGTCGAGGACCTAAACTTGCCGGTGCGGATCGTGGTATGCCCCATCGTCAGGGAAGCGGACGGCCTGGCGATGAGCTCCCGAAATGCTTATTTGAACGCGCGGGACCGCAGGGCAGCAGTACTCCTCTCCCGCAGCCTGAAGCGCGCCGAGGAAATGAGTCAGGCAGGCGAAACGGATACGCAAAAGCTCCTGGGGGAAATGCACAGGGTGTTCGATGCGGAGCCAAGCCTCCAGCTCGATTACGCCGCCATCGTGGACCCAGCCAAGCTTGAACCCGTCGCGCAGGCGGTCTCTGGCTCGGTGGCGCTTGTGGCCGCGCGCCTCGGAACGATGCGCCTTATCGACAACCTGATTTTCGGCCCTACGGGCTCAACTCCTGAAATGAAGCTCCAGCTTGCCTTGACGACCCGAGCGCCCGATAAGGAAAGCAGTCCAGATGCCCGCCCTGAAATCGATCGCCTGCGAATCAAAATAGAGAACTGCCGGGACTGCGCGGCGGTTTCTTCCATCTCCCTGCCGCCGCGGGAGTTTCTTGTCAAATACCTCCAGCGGGGCTACCCGGACCTGGGATCGACGCGCGTGCTCGTAATCGGGGGATGCGCGCCCTTGCACTCCGCCGCGTCGCCCTATGCCCACCCGGAAGCCTCAAATCTCTTCGTCACCAGGCTCTACGATTTGCTCGGGGTGAAGGATTTTACAGAGTTCAAGGCGCACTGCGCGCTCACCGACGCTGCCCGCTGCCACGCCACAGGAAACCGCGTGGATGAAAGGGCTCTTGAATATTGCGCCAAACATCTTCGCGAGGAATTGAAGCTCTTTCCAAACCTACAATCTATTGTCATTCTGGGAGAATATGCCTACCTGCAATTCCAGAGACATATTCTGGGCCGCGAACGAGCGAATATCATACCCTTTGGGGAACTCTTGAAATCGGAGGGCTGGGCACAGGAAATTGCCCGGCTGCCTTGGCAGGGCGAGCGCGAGGTGCGCATCTTCCATTGCTACCACCCCACATTTGAAAGCAGGAAAAGCCCTTCGCTGGCTGCGTTTCTCGGCTTGAAGCCGTAAAGGTGGACGTGCCCCGCTGCCACCACGGAGCGCACACGGGATTTATGGGGAGCCTAAGCCAGGAACTCCGCCAACACGGGCCCGTTAGGGCGGCCGTTGTGGCTTGCGTCGCCATTGGGCTTCACATCAACCACTGGCGGATGATGCAGGTTAAGGAAGACGAAGCGCCCGCCCGGAGACTTTTGAGCTGACTTCGGATCCACTCGATTTGGGGCGATGGGACGCATCGCGATCTCCCTTCATACCTTACGTCTTCAGCGCGGTCAGGACTTCCTGGATGTGGCCATCAACCTTCACTTTCGGGAAAACGTGCGTTATCTTGCCATTACCGTCGATGATATATGTTGTCCTTACAATTCCCATCGACTTTTTCCCATAGAGATTCTTTTCCTGCCATACCCCATAAGCTTCCAGGGTTTTGTGGCCAGTGTCGCCGGCCAAGGGGAAATTCAGCTTGTACTTGGCCTTGAACTTCTGGAGTGCCTCGATGCTGTCGCCGCTCATCCCTAGAACTTTCGCTCCCAGCTTATCCAGTTCTTTCTTGGCGTCACGGAACTGGTTCGCCTCACTGGTTCAACCCGGGGTGTCGGCCTTGGGAAAGAAATAGAGAACCAGATTGTGCCCCTCGAAATCCTTCAGGCTTACCTCTGCGCCTGAATCCGACGGCAATGAGAAATCCGGCGCCTTGTCGCCAACATTAAGCATAGGTTATTCCTCTCGGTTCAGTTGTCAGTTGTCGTCGGTGGCTCGTTGCCCGTAGCGTGCCCCTTCTCCGCCGGCTGGCACCGCACACCTGATACCTGACACCTGAAACCTGCTTTTTCTTAGCCCAGTTCCTTCTTCAAAACTTCCTGCACCAACTGCGGGTTTGCCTGGCCGCGCGTCGCCTTCATCACCTGGCCGACGAACCAGCCGAATGTTGCAGCTTTCCCTTTACGGTATTGCTCGACTTGTTTCGGGTTCGCCGCCATGATTTCGCGGACAATGGCAGCGATCTTTTCCGGGTCGTTTATCTGTTCCAGACGTTTCTCGGCCATGATCTCGCTGGCGCTTTTTTCGGTTCGGACCATCTCGGCCAGAAGGTCCTTCGCGATCTTCCCGGAAATTGTTCCTTTTGTAATCAACGCAATCAAATCAGCAAGATTTTTCGCGGGGACAGGGTACTCGACGAACCCCTTTTTGTTCTCTTGCAACAGGAAAATTAGGTCGTTCAGAATCCAATTCGCTGCGAGTTTCGGTTCGCCCGACAAGCGCGCCACATCCTCGAAATATTCGGCCATCGTCCGCGACATAATCAGAAGCGTTGCGTCCTGTTTCGGCAGTCCGTACCAACTCAGGAATCGCGCTTCACGACTCTGTGGCAGTTCGGGGAGTGACCGCCAGACTCCTTCTCTCCACTCTTCGGTAATCACCACGGGCAGCAGGTCGGGCTCGGGGAAATACCGGTAGTCGTGCGCAAACTCCTTCGACCGCATCCCGTAGGTCCGTTGCTCGCGGCTATCCCACAGGCGGGTTTCCTGTGGAATCGTCCCACCGCTTTCCACAATTTCAATCTGCCGCTCGATCTCGTACTGGAGCGCCTTCTGAAGGAAGCGGAAGGAATTCAGATTCTTCACTTCAGTTTTGGTCCCGAAAGACGAGGCCCCGGCAAGCCGCACGCTGACGTTCGCGTCGCAGCGCAAGCTGCCCTCCTCCATGTTGCAATTGGAAACCTCGAGATAGAGCATCAGCGTTTTGAGCCGCGTGAGGTAGTCATAAGCCTCGTCGGGAGTGCGCAGGTCCGGCTCGCTGACGATCTCCACCAGCGGAACCCCCGAACGGTTCAGGTCGATATAGGAATTGATCTCCGAATCGGGGAACCCCTCGTGCAGCGATTTCCCGGCGTCCTCCTCGAGGTGTACGCGAGTGATCCCGACGCGCTTTCGCGCCCCGTTTACCTCGATCTCGATCCATCCATCCTGAGACAGAGGTTCGTCGTATTGCGATATCTGATAACCCTTGGGCAGATCGGGATAGAAATAGTTCTTGCGAGCAAAGCGTGAACGCGGATTGATGGCGCAGGTCAGCGCCATGGCCGCTTTCATGGCCATGGTTACTGCCTCACGATTCAGCACAGGTAGCGCTCCGGGCAAACCAAGGCACACGGGGCAGACGTTGCTATTGGGCGGGTCGCCGAAGTGCGTCGAACAGGAGCAGAAAATCTTGGACTTGGTCAGAAGCTGGACGTGCACCTCCAAACCAATGACGGCTTCGTATTTGGCGCGAACCTCAGTGGCCACAGGCATCTTCCCTCTCGCAAGTCGAGTTTTGCTCTAACCGGCCATTATACAGGTGTCCGGTGACAGGTGCCAGATACCTCCGGCCGGGAACTACCCGCCGTTGACGAAGGGCTTCGCGGGTGCTACAAAGGAGGAGGGCAATAGGCTTTTCAGTCAACTCATGGCTATATCTACTCTCGACGGAGGGACGTCATGGACAGGAGAGACTTTGTTAAAAGGGGAACCACCGCCGCTATAGGTCTGACCGCCACGAACGAGATTCTCGAGCCACTTGCCAAGGCGGATGAAACCGACACAAATCAAAAGCCCGTTCCAAGACGTAAGCTTGGTAAGACGGGCGAAGAGCTTTCCATTGTAGGGTTCGCCGGCATCGTGTTGATGGGCAATAGCCAGTCGTTTGCCAACAATATAGTCGCGGAAGCGGTGGACCGGGGCATCAATTACTTTGACGTGGCGCCGAGCTACGGCGACGCGCAGGCCCGCTTAGGGCCGGCGCTGGAACCCTACCGCAAGAACATATTCTTGGCTTGCAAGGAGGGTTCAGGGAGAGAGGAAGGAGATTTTACTAAGGACAGCGCTGCCAAGACGCTCGACGAGTCTCTGCGGCAGCTGCGCACGGACCACGTGGACTTGTATCAGTTTCACGCCTTGTCAAAGATGTCGGAGCTGGAGCAGATTTTTGGTCCCGACGGCGCCATGGAAGCGTTCCAAGCGGCCAGGAAGGCGGGCAAGCTGCGTTTCATCGGCTTCTCGGCGCATTCAGTGGAAGTGGCTCTCGCGGCTATGGATCGGTACAACTTTGATACGATACTGTTCCCGATTAATTTTGTCCTCTTCTCTCAGGCCAACTTCGGACCTCAGGTCATCGAGCGCGCGCAGCACAAGGGAATGGGGATCATGGCCTTAAAGGGTATGGCCAAGACCACCTGGCCGGAATCCATGAGGAGGGATCACCCTCACGATAAATGTTGGTATGAGCCCGCGGATTTTCCCCACGAGGCCGCTCTCGGCTATCGCTGGACGCTTTCCCAACCGATCACGGCAGCCATACCTCCTGGCGACGAGAGATACTTTCGGCTAGGAATGGAGATCGGCCAGAAGTTCGTGCCTGTCACGGACCAAGAAGAGCGGAAACTGATGGCCAGGGCAGCGGGAGTCAACCCGATTTTCCGTCTCGGAAGCGCATAGCGGGTCGAAAGTCAAGAGTCAAGAGTCGAGACTCGAAAGCCGAAAGCCAAGCGAGTTCGGCGAGGAATCTCGTACCGCTTGCAGGTCGATGGTTGACAGTCAAAGAGTTCTTAACTCCTCGACTTTCGACTCTCGACACCAGTTAGATCTGTGAATAGGGCGTCGGCGTCAGGATCGTGTTCGTGATGTTGGAGACGATTTCCTCAAAGTCGTACCGCGGCGAACTGGAGAGCTTCTTCCATTCTGGAGCCGCGCGGAAGGCCTGCCACTTGCTGTTTCGGTCCGCGAGGTCATCAAAGCAGAGCATGTAGGTCAGGCTCGGCAATCGCGATCCGATGAGTATGTCGCCGTAGAAGACCTGCCAGAACCCGGCCTTTTCGAAAACGCTGAATTCACCGCTGTTGAACATCTCGACCTTCCGCAGGTGGTCCTGAGGGGTAGGACTTTCGTAGGTTCTCAGCTCGAACATCCGCGAGCGGTGCTCGGCGGCCGCAGGTGGGACTTTGAGCCGGGGCATTCCCTCAAAAGCGACCATCAGGGAACTTTCCAATCTCACAAAGGGCGGCTGGGCGGCGGGTGCATTCAGGAAGGCCGTCCCGGTGGCAAGATAGTCGGCGTCTCGATTAAGGCGAGACTCAAGGGTGACGAGGGTCTCGAGCGACGAACTGGGGATCAGGACGTAGATCGAGGGGCTAGCAGGACCGATCTCGATATTAAAGACCCCAACGGAGCTGATTCCCAAACGGTTTAACGCCGGCACCAGGGCTCCCCGAAAGAAGTCGTCAGCGACTTTGACTTGCGGCCCCCGGAGCAGGTGGTAACGCCGAAGCTCGTAGTAGTCGCGACCTTCTCCCGCCGCGGCCCCCTGATCGCCGGAATGCGGGGGAGTGGATGCATTGACGGCGAGCGCCGAGGCGGCGATGGATGAAGCCAGAAAACTTCGTCTTTGCACGATAATCTCTCCTGTTGATGAATCGCGGCGGGAAAGCAGTCCGCCTTGGGATTATTCCACACTTTCAGGTGGCAGGAGCAAGATTATGCATCGTCCAACCAACCCCTTACCCGTCTTTATCCAAGGAGGGGAGCCACGAACCCGTTTCCATGGTTGGAGGGGCAACCCGTCGCCTGACGGATGCTTGCCCGAGGGCGGCCACAAGGGCCGCCACTACAACGTGGTTCTTTCACACCTTGAGAGGGTTGAGTTTTCATACAGACTCCAAGTGGCGTGCAAGGAACAGGGGAAGGTTTTCTGCTAAGTACTTGCGCTACTATGATGGCGAGACGATCGCGCGAATGATTCACATGGTGTAAGACAAATTGTTTTCTAATATGCAACTTTTTCTGCGAGTTTTACGTCTATCTAAGTAACTCAACTCTAATGACTACCTGGGGAAGCAGGTAGCTCGAGGTGACTTGGGTTACTTGCTTCCTCCTTCCTTTATTCATTTTGCTTGCCCCTCGTTGGCTTTCGACATATGCTTTCGGCGGTTGTCGAGGAGGGAGGTTCAGTCCTGTTGCAGGAGGATGAAGAGTCTTACGCAGGGGATTGTGCACTCGATCCGAAGGTAGCGAGCTGGCACTGGACCACAGACCCTCAGGAAGCGGAACTATAACCATGACAGAGACTTGGACACTATCGAATGGCAAGGTCGTGAAGGGAGAGAATGTTCCAGGGGTGGCCGGGGGGAGATTGAGACCGCTGGCGATCATTTCACTAACGGCCTGGCTTTTCACGCTTGGCATCTTAGCAACCTCGGCGCGGGGGCAAGGCCAGCCTGGGAATCAAGCGCCTGCGGTCCAAGGCCCCTGGATGGACAAGAGCCTATCGCCCGACCGGCGGGCGGAACTCCTCATCGGACAAATGACGCTCGAGGAGAAAATCTCACTCTTGCACGGGAGAGGCTGGAGGGAAATGTTCGCACCTCCCGGCTCGCCACCACCGCAGACGCGATCGCTGGGCGGGGCGGGCTTCATTCCCGGCATTCCTCGTCTTGGCATCCCTGACCTCCAGATGGCGGATGCGGCCGTAGGTGTCACGCGCGGGGCCAGATTCGGCCGTTACTCGACCGCCTTGCCCTCCGGCACATCGGAGGCCTCGAGCTGGGACCTCAAGCTGGCTCACGATTACGGAGCGTTGATTGGCCGAGAGCTCCGCGATCAGGGTTACAACATGTCGCTCGGCGGCGGCATCAACCTCACGCGAGAGCCACGCAATGGGCGCACGTTCGAGTATAAAGGCGAAGACCCGATCCTGGCGGGGAAGCTAGTCGGCCAGGAGATGAAGGCACTTCAGGAGCAGGGCATCATCGGCGACATCAAACACTACGCGCTGAACGACCAAGAGAGTGGGCGGAATTTCGTGGACGTCAGGATCGGCAAACGAGCCATGCGGGAGAGCGATCTGCTGGCCTTCGAGATCGGGGTCAAGGAATCGGGCGTGGGGGCGGTGATGTGCTCTTACAACTTGGTCAACGGTACCTATGCTTGTGAGAACCCCTACCTTCTCGAGGACACGCTGAAAAAGGATTTCGGCTTCCAAGGTTTTGTCCTGTCGGATTGGGGGGGCACTCATAGCACGACCAAGGCCGCCTTGGCGGGACTCGACATGGAAATGCCCAGCGACACTTACTTCGGCGAGGCGCTCGCGAAGGCCGTAACGAGCGGAGAGGTGCCCCTCTCGCGTCTCGAAAATATGGTCCACCGCATCCTGCGCACTGAGTTTGCGGTGGGCCTCTTTGACCTTCCCCCGGATCGCAAGGCGGTGGATGTTTTCGCCGGATTCGATGTGGCCCAGCGGGTCGCCGAGCAAGGCACCGTTCTGTTGAAGAATGCGCAGGGCCAATTACCCCTGAGGGCATCGCGGCTCCATTCGATTGCGGTCATCGGATCGCATGCGGAAGTAGGCGTCCTCTCGGGGGGTGGCTCGGCGCAGGTCGATCCGCCAGGGGGGAACGCGGTGTTACCTCTTCCGCCGCCTCCCGGCGGACTCCCGCCGGCGCTGCTTGGCCAGCCGGTGTGGGACCCGTCGTCGCCGCTTAAGGCAATCCGCGCCAAGGCGCCGCATGCCAAAGTGGAGTACAACGCGGGTCTGGACCCGGGAGCGGCGGCAGCTCTGGCCAAGGGGTCGGACATCGCTATTGTCTTCGTCAACCAGCCTACCAGCGAAGGGGGAGACGTGCCGAGTCTCTCGCTGCCGGACAACCAGGACCAACTGGTGAGCGCGGTGGCTGCGGCGAATCCGCACACAATTGTCGTTCTGGAAACGGGCGATCCTGTGACGATGCCTTGGATTGATAACGTGCGCGCGGTCCTCGAGGCTTGGTATCCAGGGATTCGCGGGGCTGAGGCCATCGCCAACATCCTTTTCGGAGACGTGAACCCCTGCGCAAAACTGCCCTTGACATTCCCCAGATCAGAGGCGGATCTCCCGCGCCCCAAGCCTACACAACAGCCGCCGCCGGCCACTGAGGCTGACATGGTGAGCCCGTTTCCGGGGGTGCGTTTCCGCATAAATACAAGGCGCTTCGAAGTTGACTACAACGAAGGCCTGAAAGTAGGCTACAAGTGGTACGACGCTGAGGGCAAGCAACCGCTGTTCGCATTCGGTTACGGACTCTCTTACACCAGCTATGCTTATTCCGCTCTAAAGGCCGCGCAAGGGGAAGCGCTCACAGTAAGCTTCAAGGTGAAGAACACGGGCGGGCGCGCCGGGGCGGAGATCGCGCAGGTTTACGTCTCGTTACCCCCGAGCGCAGGCGAACCCCCGAAGAGGCTGGTGGCATGGGCTAAGGTTCAACTTGCGCCGGGCGAAGTCAAATTGGTCACACTGACGTTGGATCCTCACTACCTGTCGATCTTCAACCCCGACAAGGACGCCTGGGAGCTTGTGCCCGGCGACTACAAGGTCTGGGTCGGCGGGTCTTCCCGCGATCTGCCGCTTTCGGAGACTGTGAAGTTGGGCCAATAACCGGAGCGGCGGTGCAATCCTGCAGGGGTAGACATTAGGCCGCCGGACCCCCTCACCCGGCCCGCCACCCCCGCCCCCCTCCCTAGCAAAGAGGGAAATCCAAGAAATCTAAGTCACATTGTGATATAATTCGGGGATATGAGGCCTCCTAACTCATCACATAGGCGACGGTCAGCGGAAGCTCTTGTAGTTCGCCGCCTTGCCTGGTTCCGCTACTATCTTCGACGTTTCCTTCGTTTTAGCGAAAAGGCCACGTGGGGACACGGCCTGACACCCCAGCAATACGTCCTGCTTCTGGGAATTGCGGGATACACTGGCCGCGGCTGGGCCACCATCAGCGAATTGGCAGAGTTCTTACAGGAACGCCACAACGCCGTGGTGGGACTCGTGCAAAGGGCTTCCCGCAAAGGGTTGGTCCACAAGGACCAGCGCGGGCGTGACCGCCGCTTCGTGCGTGTGCGGCTCACTCGGCGGGGGGCCACCGCTTTAAACCGCCTCGCCGGCCTCCACCTGGAAGAACTTCAACGGGTTCAGCTTGACCTGGGCAAGGCCCTCAACGCCAAACCGCAGTTTATCGTGCCGGATAAAGGAGCTTGAACTGCGGGGATTGTTCGCCGTCGAAAGTCACGTCCTTCCCGCGAAAGCGGGAATCCACCGCACGTGGGTCCCCGCTTGCGCGGGGACGACGACGTTTGTAACTTTCGGGTGTATGGGTGGGCCGCAAGCATATGGCCACTCAGAATGACAAGATGGGGCTTAGGGCGGAGTGGCGCGCGCCGCCGACATTCTCCGCCTAAGACGTTGGATTGTGGAGGATGAAATCCGTTAAAATGTCATTGGAAGCTCGGATAAAGGTGTCGAATGCAAAACTGCAAGTGGAAAGTGGACGTACTGTTGCCGGGGAGCTGGCATGGGGCGACCTGCGCGTTACTCTCCAATAAGCGCCATCACATCATTGTGGACACCGGAATGCCTCACGAGGCGCACGCGATCATCAAGGCGCTGCAACTTCGCGGCCTGAAGCCTACAGACATTCAAACCGTTATCAACTCTCATTTCCATATCGATCATGTGCTAAACAACGCGCTGTTTCCGGGTAGCGAAATCTTTGGTTGCCAGGAATCTTATGACTGGTGCCGAGCTGTCTATTCTGATCTCATGGATCAACAAGATTGGAAAAGGCTCGCCTTGAAATACTATCCCGAAACCTTCGACTATGAGAAAGCCGAAGAAATGATGGGCAGGCTCCGGAAACTGGCGCTCCGCTGGTGGGATCCCAAACGAATAGGGAACATATCCCAGTTCCGGTGGATCGAAAAACACGCCCTGCCGGATGAGCTGGAGTGCCTTGTCACTTCCGGACACGTTCCCGGCCACGCCTCCATCATTGTTCGCGGGGAGACACAGCGCACCATCATCGCCGGAGACGCCCTGCTCAGCCGGCTGCACGACGAAAAGGTTTTGACCATGATTCCCCACCACCGGAAGCAGTACCAAGAAGACCGGGCACGCATACTTGCAATGCAGGCCCGAATCCTCCCCGGACACGATTTGGAATTCTCCACGCCGCCTTCCGAACCATAGCGTTCCTCCAGGCGTCGGCATTACCCCGGCGGCCGTTTGTGACGTCGCGGTAGTGGTCTTCGACCGTCTTCGCTCAGATTCACGGACCGCCTTTGCTTAATGCTCTTGACTGTAAGGTTAATTAGTGCGTTAATCGGCATTGCGCCGGCTCGATGCTGAAAAGCACCGGGAGGATTGTGAACGAGTAAGCTAGTCTGGTTTTATCCAGCTTCGCAGCGTGTCAGAGCCGCAGCCAAACCGGTGGGAATAAAAAGGGTTCGGCCCTGGGGGTAGCGCCGCTCCGCCCTACTTGACGGCAAAAGCTCCGCGGCGCGCAAAGACGATTACAACCAGCGCAAAAGGGGATTGTTTGAACGAAAGTCGCGAGCTTCGCACCGTTCTCATCGTCGAGGACGAGCCCTCCATCCGCAACGTTCTCTGCGTACTGCTGGCGGGACTGCGGTGCGAAGGCGACATTGCCCCCAACGCCCGCCAGGCGCTGGCGATGATCGAAAGGCAGAGTTTTGACGCGGTCCTTTTGGATCTCCGGTGCTCTGAATTGCCCGTTACAGAAACGGTCTCAGCCCTTAAGAATCTTCGCCCCAGTTTGGTTGGGAAGGTCTTGGTCATCACCGGCGACGTCTCCGACCCCCAAACCATGGAGATGATTAAGAAGAATCATTGGCCTTACATCCCCCGGCAGCGGCTGATGCAAGAACTCTGGGACCGACTCCGTTCCCTCTTGGGCTTCTCACCATCCCCTCCCGATTCAAGCTCCCGGCAGTCGTCCTCATCTCATCCGCCTGCCGGGTCCGCGTTGTAGAGAGAAACCGCATGGCTGCCCGAGGGCCGGCACAAGGGCCGGACCTGCTCGGCGTAAGGTAAACGCGATTTTCACTATTTAGGCTGGCTGTGGCGACGACCGGGTAGCCGGGATTTCTCACCACGAGTAGGGAAGGGCGTGCTTCACAGGCTGCGGAAAAACCCTTGCACGCTGTCATTCTGAGCGAAGCGAAGAATCCCGGCAGTTGTCGTTTCAATGAACTGCGGTGATCCTTCCTCGTCCGCCAATAAGAATGGCGGACTCCTCAGGATGACAGTCAGAAGGGTTTTTCAGCAGCCTGTGAGCCCCGCCCTTCCCGCAGTCTCAAGACAGGGTGAGAGATTCCGGCTAGAAGGAGATAGTGCGAAGGTAGTCCGCCAGCGCTTCCGGCCAAGGCCGGGGCAGTGAGAATCCTGCGGCCCTGAGCGCAGCCATTTCCATCACCGCGTATTTCAGCCTGGGGGCTCGGCGCCCCATCCGTTCGGCAGGGACACCGATTACTTTGGCAGGGTCCATTCCGGCCAACTCGGCGGCACGCCGCGCGAGTTGATAGCGCGTACACGCTCCCTGATTCGCCAGGTGGTACAGACCATAGCGGCGTGCTTCGACAACCTCCATTATCTTGTACCCAGCATCGAGCGTGTAAGTTGCGCAAGCCTCCTGGTCGGCCGCCACGATGTACTGCTCTCCCGCGGCGATTTTGCGCAAACCTTTTTCAACGAAATTCGTCTTGCCAGGCCCAAACAGTACGGAGACCCGGAAGATCCAATGCTCTGGCAGAGTTTGCACGATGGTCTCTCCAGCCAGTTTCGTCTTTCCGTAAACTGTGATCGGGTCAGGCGGGTCAGATTCAATATATGGCCTCGAATTCTGCCCATTGAAGACAGCATCCGTAGAAATATAGACAACCGCAGCTCGAATCGAGCGCGCCGCCTCACACACGTGCCTGGTCCCCTCGACATTCACCAGATAAGCTCGCGCGGGATCGGCAGCAGCGATATCCAAATCAGGAATCCCCGCAGGGTGGACCACCACCTCCGGGCGGATTCGTTCCAGGAGTGAGCGCACCGAATCGGCGTCCGTGATGTCTGCATCCGCTCGCGTCAGCGGGAAAACCTTGTGCCGGGAGGAGAAAGCCGCCACCAGAGCATGACCGAACAACCCCGCCGCGCCGGTAATGGCAACTCTCATCTTAATGCTTCCCACCGCCCGATTTCTCCAGACCCTCTTCGTATTCCTTCAGCTTCGCTACAACCTTCTGGGCAATCTGGTCGGCGGTGAGGGCGCGAGCAAAGATCTTCGTCTGCGGGCCCGCAGGAAGGTCGGCTTCGTCTTTCTTCGGTTTACGATCCAGGATGTCAGCCTGCCAAACAGGCTGGCTCGATACCCAGCTTATTACGCTGATCGAGGCTGGCAGGGGTTCGTTGCGTTTTCCCCTCGAGATGGGCAAATGCGGCCGGTCTGCGCCTTTGGGCTGGGCGGTGCCCCCTCGCGTCTCCAGCCGGAGGTCCTGGCCAGGATTGACGGGCTCGATAACCAAGTCCACCCCTTCCGGATTACTCGTAATTTTGTATTTCCCCCAGCGGCGCAGGAAGTCAATGATCCACTGGTCGAGACCATCAGGCATGGAGTCAACGTAAATCAGCTTGCCCACAACCAATTCGTTGGGCTTCTGGGCAGGGGCGGGCTGACCCTGGGCCATAGCGAAAGCCCCCAACACCACGAGGCAAACCGAAGAGCACAGGATACAAGGGATTAGTCTCTTCTCGTTCATAGCCTTCATTCTCCTACCCCAATTTCCCTTACTAGTATACACCCCGCCCAGCATGCAAACGGATGGTCGCAGCCGTTCAACTTCTAACCTCTACCCTTTAATCATGCGGGGTTCAAGGCGGCAGGTGGGCAAGTTCGGCTGCCGTGCTCGAAGGCACGACGGTCAATAGAACTTTCCCGTGAAATTAATTGGGTTCGTAAGGGGTGCGCCGAGGCATTGGCCAGCGCCAGTGTCACAGCAAGGGGGCGCACTCTCATCGTAGCCGCACGTCCAACCGGAGAAATCGCTTAGAGAGTAGATGCCATGATAATCGTCCGGGGCGAGGGGAAGAACAAGCACGTTATAGCTACCCGGCGGAACAAATAACATGTAAGTGCCGTCCGCGTTGGTAAGGCCGTCCAGGACGACGTTACCCGTGTTGGCGTCGATCGCCACCACATGCGCCGCATAGACACCGCCAACGTTGGGGAAGAAGACCTGTCCGGAAATTGAGCCCAGGTAGCTGGCAAAGTTGGACGACGGGTAGAGAAAAGATATTCCGATGAGGTCGTCGGTGGAGAAGTTTCGCTGCTGGCTTTGGCCGGTGTCCCCGGCGGGAAACATCACGGCGTGAGCGATGCCACTATGGTCAAGGCCCAGGGCGTGGCCGAATTCGTGGGTGGCAACGGATTGCAGGTCGACGTAATTCGCGAGGGGCGGAGTGGAAGTGGAGAAATTAACGTTAGGGTTGAAGGCGATGTCCGCGTCGAAGATGATGGCGGGTGAAGTGCTGGTTATGGTTACCTGGTTGTTGCACTCCGTAAACGTATAAACGGTCCCCGGCGTCTGCGGTGGCCCAACCCTCACGTAGTCGGTGGTTACGGTAGTAAACGCCACGGACTGAGTTCCGGTAGGAAAATCGGCGGGGTTATTGTCATTAAATGTGACAACGTTGGTGCAATCAATCTGCGGGTTGGGCAGATTGGTCGCGTCATTCCCGTTAGCGACACTAAGGTTCGTCAACTGTTGCCCATTCAGCGCGCCGGTTGCCCAGGCGCTGGAGGAATTAATAAGGACCGTCTTGAGGGGAAGCGGATTCGTGCCATCGGTGGTGTCCACGTTCATCGGTGGCGTGCCAGGATTATCCAACACCCACGTGAAGGAGGCATTAGCCCAACGAGAAGGAACTGCGACCCCCGGGACTTCCGGGGATGTCGGGGTTGAGGGAACCTCGCCAACATCATTCTGATAGGTGGTGTAGGCAAACGCCAAGATAGCTCCTAGCAGCGCCAAACTTCCTGCCAAGGTGAATAAGGCCTTGCGGCGAACTCGAAAGTATCTGCTTCCTTTCAGCATCTCACCTCACGTTGACCACAAGGACTCGGCCCTGCAAGGGCGCCACAGCAGGCTCCGTGCTTCGAGCCGAAAGCAGCACCTGCTTCCCGCCAATCGAAACCTCCGTCCAGGAGATCTTCCAGGCACTCCCGATTCGCTCCGCCATTCCCGAGACCGCACTGCCGGCGGGAATCACCAGGCCTGAGTTGGGAAAAAGGTCGGAGGTTGTTCGTCCCCTTACGTCCACGCGCCTTACGCCCGCAAAGTGCGCGGACTTGATAGCTACGGAAATCGCTGTCCCGCGGGGGATGGTCAAAGGACTACTGAGCGAGGCCGAAACATCTCTTTGGAATTGACGGACCGGAACCGCCTGCCCCGCTATGATCGATCCAGCCCCTGAGGCCGGAGTCCCACGAGGAAGAGAGCCCAATGGGAGGATGAGCCTTTCCTCCTGCGTCTCCGCGTCGCGATAGATCCTATAGGCGCCCTGCATCATTCCGACCAGGAGGAATTTGGAGGGGTCGGCGCCTGATCGTTCCAGGAACAACATGTAACTTGCCTGGGCATGGAACTGAACGGTTCCCGCCACAAAAACACGCACCTTGCCGATAGTCCCGCCCGGCTGTTGGACCACCGGGAAAGCAGGGGGATTCCCCTTGTAAGTCTGGTCCAAAGCGAGCGTGGTGTAGGTGTAGATTCGAGTGTGTTGCGGGTTCCAGAGCGTCTGCTGGCTGACAACGTGGCCACGGATAATCTCCGTCGACGCCTCGGCGAGCTGGTCCAGACTCATCCGCACCAGCGTGGTGGCGGGCGCCGAGGCCGCGATCAGAATTGCAACGAGCATCGCGAGAAGCGAGCAGAGCGAGATTCTTCGCTTCGTTCCTTTTAAAGTCGCGTCATTCCCGCCCTGCGGCCTAGAGCCTTCGGGCGACAGGCCGCGCAAGCGGGAATCCAGTTGGCTGAAGTGGCCCCCCGCTTGCGCGGGCGCGACAATGGTTCGGCTTTCATTTCTATGGGCGGGCCGCAGGCCCATGACCGCTCGGAGCGACAACGCTGAGGTTTGAGAACGCATCTTCATTAGGTTATTGCCCCGGAGAAGCAATGAGTAATCCGCCCACAAAGACGGAGAGTTCACCGGTGGCGGGATTTGAGACCATGATGTTTCGCAGCCCCGGCACAGCGCTGGAGCTGACCGTAATGTCGAAACTTACTGACGGCGTGCCGTTGCTAGTCTGCCCGAACTGCGAGCCGGAGGGCTGCACCACGCTCACATCGGCGGGGTTCCCGCTTATCGAGTAGACAGTGCCTGGAACGATCCCCTTGCCGACTACGAAGATGGTCGCCGAGCCACCCAGCGTCACTGGCACTCCGGTGGCCGCTGTCGCACAGGAACTGCCGCTGCATGTCCCCGCGCCGTAAATGGACAGCGTGGGGGTCAATTGCGACACCTCCACGTCAACATTCGAGATGGATTGGCCGGAAGACACCTGCACGGCATGCGCGACGGGCAACTGGTTCATAACCGTCACCGTGGCGGAACCAAACTTGCTCCCGTCATACTGGCTGGTGGCTGTGATGGTCACCTGGTTGGGTGAAGGCACGCTGCCCGGCGCCCGATAAAAACCCGTTGATGAAATAAACCCGACGGTGGCATTCCCACCTACCGTACCACCCGCACTCCACACGACCAAAGCATCCGAAGTCCCCACCACGCTGACGCCGAACTGCAAAGAGGATGACACTGGGACATAAGCCGTCGCCGGCGCGACGGTGAGGACAATGCCCGCTGTCGAGGGGGTAGAGCCGCAGGCGGGAGCCCACAGCGACGCTCCAAGGCCAAGAGCAAGAAGCATTCTTGCAGCATAATTGCCACGAGCTATCCGCCGAACTATGTTCATGATTCCTTAACCAGATGCCGCAAAGCCTCCATGAGTTGTCAGCCGTTCACTGCGGCGAGAAGCTAGACCCACCTGAGGGCTGAAACCCGCTTTGATTTTGCCCCGGGGCCGTAGGATTTCCCTGGGTGGGCTGGCCGAAACCGCTCGGCTGAGCTCCCTGCTGCTGTTGCCCGCCAACACCCTCGGGGAGCCCTGGGATGGCGGTTGCAATGCCAAGCGCGCCCAGATCAATACCTATAAACTCCCACTCGTCATAGTGGGTCTTTTGGTTCCACGTGCGGATCGATTGCTTGTGATTGGTGCTCGCAACCCCGACAATAAACGTCCCTCCGCCCTGGCTGGTCCCCATGGAGAAACCGGAACTCTGTTGGGTGTTGGAAGGGTTTCCACCAGGATTGGAATCGGAAGAGAAGCCACCCATGGACTGACCAAATCCGCTCCCCCCCATACCCTGCTGACCAGATGAGCTTTGCCCAATACCCTGTTGGCCTAATGAACTTCCTCCCATACCCTGTTGATCAAATGTACTTCCGCCCGCGCCCTGCTGGCCAAACCCACTTCCACCCATGTTTGAAGGGAGTGAAGTCCCAAACCCGCCTGCGCCTTGGGGTGCGCCCGGCTGCCCCAGCCCTCCCGATGGGGGGGCTTGCGTCTTCGAGTCCAACAGAGCTCCTTGCGCATTGGCGTGGATAAATCGCCACTTGCCACCGGGCGTCATCGGGTCAGTAAACTCCTTGCGTAAGAAGCGGTACCCATTGGTCAGCTTCGTCAATTCCTGGATGCTGGTCGGGTATCTTTGGAACTTCTGGTGAAAGCTCGCGATAGCCCGCGCGTACTGGGTGCCGCGGAAGATGAGTTCCTCTTCACGCTCGCGCTGGCCCTCCTGATAAATGCTGGGCAGCGCTGCAGTCAGGCCGATCAACAAGACTGCGGCTGCCACCATGACAAGGAGCAGTGCGAAGCCGGAAGCGATGTTTCGCAGGTCATTCCTGTCTGGCAGGCCATTGCCGCGAAACTTGTTCCCCGCGGAAGCGAGGGAATGCAAATCCAGCCTGCAGCTCGCACACTTCCGGCGGTTCGCCACATGGATTCCCGTTTTCGCAGGAATGATCTGGCGGCCGGCCGAGTTACGGCGGAACAGGCAAATCAACTGTTTGGTGGAGTGTGGCATCTTCAACCGTAACCGCCGTAGGCGTTATCTTGATGACCTTGTATCGAGCCCCGACGGAATCACCCGCGTGGACCACGAAAACCTGGTCCTCATCAGAAACCATTGCCTCTTTGACTCCCCCCACCCCCTCGGAATAGCCCATCACCTTCAAGGTCACCGGGGGAGGAGCGGGTGGTGGTGGCGGTGCCGATGTTTCGCCTGCGGTCTGAACCCGCGACACCTGGGTTGGGACGGCCACGAACTCGAACGGGTTCCGCTTCAGCTCTGGCAATGGACGCTCTTCGAATTCCTTCAGTAAATCCAGTTTAACCAGCGAGTTGTAGCGCGATAGCTCATCCGTTAGTTTCTGTTTTCCGGCCGCCGTCTTGGCTCCCGCAGGAGCGCCGGCCTTGGCATGCGACGGCCCCATTCCCGCTCCCGCGTTTCCGCGGAGGACAGGTTTCGCGGAAATCACCGCGGCTCGACGCCTGGCTCCCACCCGCACCTGATTATACTGGACCACCAACTTTACAATCAGGACGAGCGAGACTGCGCCCAGCACACCCACGGCCCATTTCTCAATCCGTCCGATAGACTTCATGGCGTCAAGTACAAGTCAGCCGCCAGCCGTAACTGAAGCGGGCTGTTCTCGCCCTCAACCAGGTTGAAACTCTCAATCAAGAGCAAATCACTCGCCGTTTCAAGACCGTGCGCGAACTTCAGCAGAGCCGGAAAGGAACCCTCGACATCCATCACTATTCCCAGACGCTGTAACGGTCCAGAAACCTTCTCGTCCAGCTTGAAGCCGACCTTGATAAGCTGAGCCCCGGATTGGTCCGCTATTCGCCGCACGAGCTCGGAGGCCAGCGAGTATGCCTGGCGTCGGGGTGGAGTATGTTCCCGTTCGAGCGCGGCGAGCATCTTGCCTGTCTCCGGCAAGGCCTCCCAGTACTGCTTCAAGCGCACGATGCGATCCTCCCCGTCCAAGATGCGGCGCCGCAGGGAAGCAAACTGTTGTTGCTCCGAGGAAAGCTGCCTTTGTGTGTACCGGTACACTAGGAAATAAAGCAACACATCGAGCAGGACCAGGGAAACGCCCGCTATCTGGAGAACTCGAGTTGCGGTTTGGCGTCGACTCCTGCGCAATTATTCCCCCGACGGTTCACTCCCGCCCACCAGATAGTGCGCTGTGCAGGCGATGTTCTCCAGTTCTGAACTGGCGCCCGACTCTTCGAACCCTTCATTGATAATCGCCACATCTTTAAAGTGGGGAGAATCTTCAAGGTTACTGAGAAAACGCTCGATGGCTTGTGCGTTCTTGCCTGTAATCACGAACCGGAGGGCCATTTCCTGACCCTCCGGGGCCATGGCCAGCGCGCTCAGCCGCACATCATCCGGAATGAGATCGGTAATGTGTGCGGCCACGCCGGTCAAGGTGACCTGCTTCTGTTCGATGAGCGCATTAACGAACTGCACGTCATTGAGAAGCCGGCGAACCTCTGGCTCCTCCAGTTGTCTGCGCAGCGTCATTTCCTTGGCGCGCAACGCATTGTCGCGTTCCTGGTACTCCGCGACTGACTTCTGCACGACCTGGAATTCGCGGTACGAACGAAGCGAGAACAAGAGGATAAAAGCCAACCCTGTAACGCCCAGTAGGGTAGCGGGGACAGCCCAGAACAGCGCGTAGCGCTCGCGAGCGCTGGGCGGTATAGCCAGATTCAGAACAATTCTCATGGGTCTAGTTGCGGTTCGCCAACAGTCCGGCAAAGGTCATGCCGAAACTTTCCAAGGTCTTTCTTTCGGCCGGAGAAAGGCTCTGTGCGTGTGGAACTGAGCTGGTCAAGTGCTGAACGCGTCGGCCGGTTACCTTTCCGATTTCCCTTTCCAACGAGGAGCTAGCAGGGGGCCGGACGTAAATGAACAAGTCCTCAATTTCACTCTTGAGGTGGTCCCGGCAAGCGGCCACCACGCGCGCGAACTCGCTGACGACTTCTTCGTCTTCGGCTGCCGTGACGCGCTCGAGCTGGCGATTGCGCCAGAAACTAATGCCGTCTCCGACCACCACGACCGAGGTCACCGAGCCTGAACAGACGTGCACCAGGACTTGGCTGCCTTGATATCCGACAGGCAGCAGGGGAAGAAGGGCCGCCGTGGCAGGTAGGACCAGCGCCGGACCGGCCCGCACATCCTCGAAAGCCGCCTCGTATTCCGCCACGATGGAATTCCGCACCGCCATCGCCAGCAACTCGACGGATTGTTCTCCCTTGGAAAGCAGTTGGTAGCTGACTCTGGCTTCCTCGGGCGGAAAGGAAAGGATGCTCCCCATCTTCCAACGGACCAGCGCCTCAGCTTCGTCACGGTGGGAAGGAAGCGTCTCAAAGCGCAGGATGGCAGCTCGCACGGCGGGGTCCGGCAGAAGGATGCCCAGCCGACCGCCGCCATCGCCGACTGTTTCCAAGACTTCCCGGATGGCCCGGCGCACCACTTCCTGCTTGGCCAGGTTAGGCCGGCTGGCAAGAGGTTCTAACGCTCCTGCCTCGAGCTGCCGGACAGCTACCCGGCGCACTTGGCGCGATTTCCTGTCCAATCGCGCGCCCGCTACAAAACCAGGCTGCATATCGAGAACCACGGAGGGCAGAAGGAAGGAGCCGGTCCTCGTCCCTCGCTTGGGCAACAGTCTGGATTTTAATGTTTCCCAATTCATCGCTTCTCTGCCCGCCTATTACTCCACAAACGTAACCTTGTTGATCTCCTTAAACGTGGTGATGCCAAGCCGGACTTTCTCCAGCGCCGACTCCCGCAGTGACACCATCCCTTGCTCGCGTGCCGCCCGGCGAATCTCCGAACTTGGTTTTTTGTCGAGAATAAGTTCGCGCACGCGGTCTGAGAGGGCCAATAATTCACCAATGGCCGTACGTCCATGAAACCCTGTCTGGTTACACCCCGGGCACCCCACGTTCTCGTACAAAGTGACGCCGCGCCACGCCTCAGGGGCCTGGCCGGACTCCTCGAACATTTCCCGCGATACTTCCGTGGGACGCTTGCACTCTTCGCACAGCGTCCGTACCAGGCGCTGAGCCAGGATGCAATTGAGAGCGGAAACGAAGTTGTAAGGCTCGACGCCCATGTTCAGAAAGCGGCCCAACACGTCGACCACGTTATTCGCATGCACGGTGGTGAAAACCAGGTGGCCGGTCAAGGCGGATTGGATAGCAATTTGCGCCGTCTCATTATCGCGAATCTCGCCCACCATGATCTTGTCCGGGTCATGGCGCAAGATCGACCTCAGGCCGCGAGCAAAAGTCAGGCCGCGCTTTTCGTTCACCGGAATCTGCGTCACGCCGCGGAGCTGATACTCGACCGGGTCTTCGATAGTGATGATCTTGTCTTCGTCGGTCTTGATTTCCGAAAGCGCCGCGTAAAGCGTCGTGGTCTTACCGCTTCCCGTCGGTCCCGTCACGAGAACCATCCCGTAAGGCTCGCGGATGAACTTTCGCAGACGCTTGATCTCCCGGTCCGCGAGCCCCAGGACTTCCAGCCGTAACTGGCGGAACTTCTCGTGCAGCGATTCCTTATCCAGGATGCGCAGCACTGCGTCCTCGCCATGGATGGAAGGCATAATCGACACTCGGAAATCAATCGGACGGCCACGGTAGCGGACTCGAAAGCGGCCGTCCTGAGGGACGCGGCGTTCTGCAATATCCAACTCCGACATGACTTTGATGCGGGTGATGAGGTTGGATTGGAACTCCCGGGCCAAGGGGGCCATGGCCTGCTGAAGGACGCCATCCACCCTGAACTTGACCACCAGCGAGTTGTCGCGGCTTTCAATGTGGATATCACTCGCCCGCCGCTCCAGCCCAGCGAAAATAATGGAGTCCACCAGCCGGATCATGGGGCTGACTTCCCGCTCCTCAACCAGGTGCTCGAGCGAAAGCCCTTCCCCGGCCCCCTCTTCTTCACTGATAACATCCAGTCGAAACTCCTCCGTAGCCTCGTCCAACACCCTCTGGGAAGGTTCTGTCTTCTTCAGGAAATCACGCACCTGGCTGGGCGGCGCCACTCGAATGACCAATTGCCGGTCGAGCTTCATTTCCAGCTCATCCAGCCGGGATAAATCAGTGGGGTCCGCCACCACGATAACCAACTGGTGATTGTGTGCCTCGAGCGGCAGAAACTGGTAATGGAGCATCATGTCCAGCGGGATGGTGCGGAGCAACTCTCCGTCCGGACGGCAATCCCGCAAGTCGACAAAATCAAAATGATACCGAGCCGCCAGTTGGCGGACTTGCTCGAATTCGGCGCTTGACTCGGGAGTGGGTTGTTCCAACTGCGTATTCCTCCGTGGCACAAGCCCTCTTGCCTGTGCCTAATTGGCCGGACGGCCAACTGTGGCTGTGCCACTACTCAATGAATTTGCGCGGCCATGGAGAACAGGGGCAGGTAGAATGCGATCAGCACCAACGCCACCACAACCGCCATGCAAGCGATCATAATCGGGTCCACTAAAGCCACGAGAGTGGCCAGATCAACGGTTACGTCTTCCTCAAAGAACTCCGCCAGGGCCTCCAGCATGCCCGGCATGGCCCCGGTGGTCTCTCCCACTTCTATCATATCCAGGGCCAGGGGGGGGAAGAAACCACAGGGGCGCAAGCTAGCGCTCAGCGCGCGTCCGGCACTCACTTCCCTCACTGCTTCCCCAATCGCTTCTGCCATCAGGGGGCTGGTCACCGATTCTTTCGCATTCTCGAGCGCGGAAATAATGGGGATTCCGCCCTGTAACAAGGTGGAAAGCGTGCGCGCGAATTCCGCCACGGAGAATTTGAGCAGGAGATTACCCACCATCGGCATGCCGAACTTTGCCCTTTCCCATGCCAGACGCACGCGGTGGGAACGCAGCACCCCCCGCGTCCCCATCACGGCCAACACTATCGCCACCAGAATGGGCACCGCGAAGCGCTTCAGTCCCAGTGAAAGGGAGATAAAGTAAACGGTCAAGGGAGGTAGTTGCACCTCCAGCTCAGCATAGAGGTCGGCAAAGCGCGGAACCACGAAAGTGACTACAAAAGAAACCACCCCGATCAGAAAGGTCATCAGGAAAGCAGGATAAATCAAGGCGGACAAGAACTTCTTGCGAAAAGTCCGCGAAGTCCTCTGATAGGTGAGGTACTGAGCCAGAACCCGGTCCAGACTACCGCTCCGTTCCCCGGCGCGCAGCGTCGCGCTATACATTTTGGGAAACTGACCTACCGACTCGAAGGCCTCCGAAAGCAGCGCCCCTGCCCGAACCTTTTCCTGGACTTTCGTCACCGCTGCCCGCAGCGCTTCACTCTGGGCTTGACCGGCCAACAACTCTAATGATTTTTGCAACGGTAAGCCGGATTTTGAAAGGGTCAGGAATTGTTGATTGAAGATCAGAAAATCATCCGCCTTGATGCGGCCTCGTCGTCGTGGAGTCCACCGCGTGGCCAGGAGGTCTTTGGACCGAATGGAGAAAACGTAGAACCCTTCGTTCTTGAGCCGACGGCGCAGTTCCGTCTCCGACCCGGCCTGCTCCGTCTGGACCAAGACCTGGCCCGTGTCCGTCCCGATTCTGCAAACAAATTCCATGTCAAGTCGAGAGTCGAAAGTCAAGAGTCGAGAGAAAAAACCCTTTCGGGTGGAGAGTCAAGACTCGAAACCCAAGAGTAGGCCCTCCAGCCTTTCGACCTTTGACTCTTGACTCTCGACTCTTGACTCTCGACTGCCTTACCAACTGCTGTACGCCGTCCCGTCCAGCGCGGTCCCATCCGACCCGCTGTGCACATCCACGATTCCGGAAGCAGTCTGGCTGGGACTCGTCGGTACCTCCTCGACATCCGTTTGCCAGGTCTCGTTGGAGCTGGTAAAGGGGTCGACAGGAATCCCGCCCCGCAGGTAACCTGCCTCCACTAGATCATCCAAGGTGGCGGGTGGATGCTGCTTATCCAGAGTGTATTCGTCGATGAGTTTGCGCAGCGTGTACAAGTCATCTTTCAGGACCGCTTCCCGCGCATGCACGATGGCCGATTGAAAAATAGGCATTGACATGGTCGCGAGGATCAGGAGCACCGTCAGCACCACCATCAGTTCGAGAAGCGTGAAACCCCAGGTGGCCGAGCAGGGGGCAGAGGATGCTTGAAGCCCAATGCCCGGGATGGCCGGGCCGGAGGCAGAGGGTCGCAGAAGCCCCATGCCACGGGTGCGCTCAGGATTTGAAATTTGAAATTTCAGATTTGAAATTTGCTCCACCATCACTCCACTTCGTCCCATCCACCAACCACCTTAGTTCGTCCGCTTCAATCCCCTCCTCAGCCTCGTGCCCCAGCTACCAATCACTTCACTTCACCCCATCCACCAACCACCGTGCTTCGTCCGCTTCAAACTCATCCTCAGGCTCGTGTCCCGCCTACCAATCACTGTACTTCGTCCCATCCAAGGCGGTACCATCGCTCTTGGAATAAACATCGAAAACGTTTTGGCCGCCCCAGCTCCCAGAGTCAGGATCGTCTTGCATGGAGCGCATCCCCCAATCGGTGGAGTCCGTCATGGGGTCGACAGACAGCTTGCGTAGGAACTTGTATTTCGCAGTAGCACTTCCTTTCAGCGTGACCCCATCGACCAGCGTCTGAAGGTCCGGAGGGTAACCAAAGGTGTCGGCTTTGACAGGGATCATGCCATGGTCAGCAAAGTCCTTGTAGTGGTCGATGGCGTCGCGCATTTGCCGCAAATCTCTCCTCAGCTCGAGCTCCTTGGATCGCTGGATCTGCAGGCGCGCCAAGGGAAGGGCAACGGTGGTCAAGAGCAGAATAATAGTAATTGACGCCATCAGCTCCACAAACGTAAAAGCGGACGTAGGAGCGCGCCTTGGCATGGCGTCCCTAAGGGGCTGGCGATCAGTGATCTCCTCTTGCACGCTCATTGCGGTTCACCCGGGGGCTGTCCTGGGATTTCAGATCCGGGAATCGCCTGCGAAGCTGGGGGCAAGGGTCCGCTGGTCAAGTTGGCGTTGCTTTTTTCCCCTGCGTAGGGTTCAGGCAGGCGGACGACGCGCGGAGTCAACATGACCAGAACCTCCTGCTCCTGTCGTTCAGCGTGCTCGGTGGAGAACAAGTATTTCAAAAGCGGAACGTCACCCAGAAATGGTACGCCCGCCACAGTATTCGTCAATGTGGTTTGAATCAAGCCACCGAGCACGCTCGTTTCGCCCTCTTTCAAGCGAATGTCGTGCTCAATCTTGCGTTCTCCAAAAGTGGGCTCGGTTACTCCCCCGACGCTGACGTTCGCCCCCACCGAGGAAATCTCGATCGAGGCGTGGATCGCCACGTCGCCATCGGAGAGCAGGTGCGGGGTAAGCTCCAAGATCACGCCTACGTCCTGGAATTGAAACTGCGTGCTGGCCAGCAGGCCGGAACTCGTCGTGGTAGTGCCAAGGGTGGGCAAAAAACTGCCCGTGGCGTAAGGAACGCGCTCGCCAATCTTAAGTTTGGCAATTTGGCCATCCGTGGCGCGAATCTGGGGGTTCTGGAGAATATGAGTGCGGGTATCGTTCAGGACCGCATTGGCCGCGACACTGGGCACAACCAGCGCGAAATCTTTGATGCTAAGTGTGTTCGGGAGGATGCCGGTCGAAGTGGTGGTCGATGACGATGAGGACGACGATGACGATGAAGTGGGAGGAGCGAACACCAGCCCACCCGCCAATCCGGTTGTGGTGCCTGTGGGTGTAACCGTAAAAGGATACAGGCCGAGGTCCCGAGCGCGGTCGCGGTCGGCTTCCACCACCGCCACCTCCATCACAATCTCTGCCTTGCTCCGGTCCAGTTCGTGCACGAGCTTTTCGGCCGCCGCAATTTTCGCCGGACTGCCGCGAATCACGATGGCATTTGAATCCGGGTTATCAATGATTTTTTGCAGGTCAAGCAGTTGCTTCAAGGCGGTGGTGATGGCCGTGCGGTCGGCGGTCGCCAGAGGGTTAGAGAGATAAATCGTTTTGAGTTCTTCCAAATCATAGTCCCTGCGATCCGTGGGCGTATCCGGAATCACCAGGATAGTGTTGGGCGTGATAGGTCTCCAAAAGGTGTGAGTTTGCAAGGCAACAATGTTCAGCGCTTCCTCAATCGTCACATCGGAAAGATCCACAGAGAATTGCGGAACGGGGCGAAAAGTGGCGGTGAAGGCAACATTCAGGCCGGCCAGTTTACCCACCGCATCGAAGACTTTGCGGCTGTCGGCAGTGATGCGGAAGTGGGCCAGCGGCACCTTCGGGAAAGGCTTCAGCTTCACTTCCGAGGTGCGCGCCGGCTCTTCAGCGGCCTTTAGGGCTTGTTTGAGCGCCGATTGCCTGGCCCGCTTGGCCGCCGCCTGAGCCGCCTCCACTTTGCCCAGTTCCTGAGCCGCAGCCTCATTAGTGGGATCAATGCTCACGGCCTCCTGGAATTCGCCGGCCGCTTCGTCCTGCCGTCCCTCCTTTAACAGACGCTCCCCTTGTTTGAAATGTGACGCTGAGGCTTGGGTGCGAACCAACCTTTCGTGAATGAGAATCTTAGAATTCTCCGGTTGGTCGCGTGCGGCTTTTTCGTAATCGACCAGCGCGGTATCCCAGTCTTTGCGAAGTTCCGCTTTGCGCGCTTCCCGGTACGCCACATTGCCGGGGCTACATCCCGTCAGCCATATCAAAACGAGACAAGAGCTGAAGATGCGAAATTCTTTACTCATCATTCCCCGCTCCCGCAGCCCTAGAAAGCTGCCTTACAGTCGCCATTATGAATGACGCTAAGCAATAAAACAAGCGTGCCAATCGTGCTGTGCTTCATACTCAGGAAGTTAGACGCTAAAAGAAACCCCTGTGGTTAGCCGGGCCACGAAATTAGTCGAGCCGCCGAGGGAATTAATGTCCGAAGAAACTCGAGGCGCTTCCTGACTTGCAAACGCCTGCCGGAGAAAGGAACTCCTTGATGAAGGGCCCAGCAAGTGCTGCTGTTTACTGCTCTCGACAATTATCACAGTAACCGCCAGCTTCCACCCGAACAACCTTGATATTGAACCGACGCTGGCGCTCGATCTGTCCCTTAAGCTTCTCGAAAAGCGAACTTTCAAATTCCTGAATACGACCACACTTCAGGCATGCCAAGTGAATGTGGTCCCGGCTCGCTCTGGCCTCGTAATAGTGCTTCCCTCCCTCCAGATGCATCAGGTCGAGCTCATCCACCAAGCCGTGTTTTTTCAACAAGGCCAGGGTCCGGTAGACCGTCACCTTGTTCAAGGTGGGATCTTGACCCCTGGCACGCTCCCAAAGAGCAATGGCATCCAAATGGCTTTCGGCGCTCTGGATAATCTGGACCAAAAGACGCCGCTGGTGCGTCATGCGCAAGCCGCGCGAAATCAACTCCTGCTCAAGAGAAATTCCCGCTCCCCCACCTTCGCGAAGGACATGCTTCGGGGGAATGACTGGTGTTTCATGCCGCCCATCCTTCGATTCGCCAGGCATGGGTCCCAACCCCTCAGATCTGCCAAGAGAGCCAATAGGATAGTTTCGCTTCCGAGAGGGGAACTGTCAACCAGTTTAGAGGTGCAGGTGCGGGCGCGATTGGGATCAGATTCGGAAAGACGCGGGGTCGTGGCTTCCGGCTGCGGCGGGAATGACTGCCATTTAGCCGTGTGGCGTCACCTTGTTGACGGGGATTCGCTTGCCGGGATTTCAGCAAAACGAAGCCCCCGCCGTTGCGGGCGGGGGCTTGTAAACTACAGTCTGAATTCTCACCCAGACCGGAAAAAAAAGGAGTGAAGTCTACTGTGTTGGAGCAGTGGTAGTAGTCTTTGCCGCCTTCGTCTTCTTTGCCTTCGTCGCCTTCGTCGCCTTCGTCTTCTTCGCCTTCGTCGCCTTCGTGGTCTCCTGCGTGGTATCTTGCGCGAACACCGGCATGGCCAGCGAGAATACGATCATTCCGGTAAACAAAAGTGTAAGAAGTTTCTTCATGCTAGGTCTAGACCTCCTTAGGGATTACTTCCTCCTTCCTTTGAGCAATGCGCGGGCCATATTCGCGCACCCCCACAAACTATTGCCAACTTATTGAGATACCGTGAGTTACGAGTAATGCTCAGAATCCAGGGGGGATGGCGCAAAACACCCCTCAGATCGTCATACACTAAGACGTGTGGCTGGCGCACCAAATGGAGTAAAGGACGCAAGCACTTAGAGCCCCCATTTGGTGTTGCAAAGGCGGGCATCTTGACCGAGCTGGACCGCATCAGCACCTGCCGACCACGCAAACTCAAGGGTCGCCTCCTGCCGCAGGGGCAACCCTCATGGTTGCCGCGGGGTGGCGACAAGAGCCTACAGGGCGAGTCGTTCCATCCAGGAATCGGCAATCTCTCGCAGAATAGCCGGAAGGGACTTGGTGATTCCCCAGGCTGGGAAATGTGCCTTTAGCTTCCTGAGGTCGCTGTAGTAACAGATGTGGTCGCCGACCCGGTTTTGGTCCACATAGCGGTATCTCTGCTTGTTGCCGGTGATCTGCTCCACCATCTGGAAGCTCTCCAGGATGGAGCAGGAGTTGTCCTTGCCGCCACCCAGATTGTAGACCTCGCCGCAGCGGGGATGGCGGTAGAATTCATGCATCATGCTGGCGACATCTTCCGAGTGAATGTTGTCGCGAACTTGCTTCCCTTTATAACCGAAAACCGTGTACTCCTTCTGCTCCACGTTACAGCGCACCAGGTAGCTGAGAAAACCGTGCAACTCCACCCCGGAATGATTGGGGCCGGTCAAGCAGCCCCCCCGCAGGCAGCAGGTCGGCATGCCGAAATACCTTCCATACTCCTGCGTCATGACATCGGAGGCCACCTTCGACGCGCCGAAAAGCGAGTGCTTCGATTGGTCAATGGGGAACGACTCCGGGATGCCCTGGGCGTACGACGGATCATCGTATTCCCAGCGCGTCGCGAGTTCGCGCATGGGAATGGTGTTGGGAAGATCGCCGTACACTTTATTGGTGGACATGTGAACGAAGGGCGATTCCGGGCAGGCGCGCCGCGCCGCTTCCAGCAGGTTCAACGTGCCCACCGCATTGACATCAAAGTCATCGAAGGGGATGGCCGCCGCCCGGTCGTGAGAAGGCTGAGCCGCCGTATGGATGATGACGCCTGGTTTCAACTCCGCCACCAACCGCAGCATCGCTGCGCGGTCGCGAATGTCGACGGAATGGTGCTGATAACCGGGAACCGAAGCCCGAAGCCGCTCTAAAACCCAGCTGGTGTCTCCTGCCGGACCGAAGAAGACGGCCCGCTGATTGTTATCCAGCCCGGCAATGCGGAACCCCAGGCGGCTGAAGTACAAGCTCACTTCCGAGCCGATGAGCCCGCATGAGCCGGTGATGAAGGCAAGGGGGGATGGCATAGAGATCAGACCTCCCAGTCTTGCATGAAACAACCCCCTCATTGCGAGCCAAGCGAGGCATCTCCATGGCTTGCCGTCTGCGAATCAGAGCGCGATGCCTCGCTGCGCTCGCAATGACCACGAGTCAGCAGCAAAACAACCATCAAAAGGGATTGTTCAGTACACTAATAGTCCACTTTCAATCTTCGAAATCCGTGCACGCACATGCGCAACATCGTGAGGCCATGCTTGAACACCTTGGTCATTTTGGTGGCGCCGAAGGTTCTCTCCTGGTAATGGACAGGTTGATCCAAAATACGCAGATTTAATTTGGCGGCGCCAAAGAGAAGTTCGTAATCGCCCCAGCGGTCCAGTGTCCCCCAGGTGCCGATCATGGGGCGAATCCTCTCCCAATCGCTCCGCCAGAGCACTTTGGTGCCGCAAAGCGTGTCTTTGATCCTCTGGCCCAGCAAGTAGGAGAACACCGCGCCGAAGAACTTGTTGCCCATCACGTTAGCAGCTTTCATGGCCGCTTTGGGAATCGGATATACCAATCGCGATCCATTGACGAATTCAGCCCCGCCACGAGTGATGGCATGCATAAAGTAAGGGAGTTCCTCGGGCATCACGGTGAGGTCAGCATCGAGGATCATCAAGATGTCCCCCGTGGCGGCCTCAAACCCCTTCCAGACGTTCTTCGACTTGCAGATGCCCGGCCCGTCGACCAGCCGAATGTTGCGCTCCGGATATAACCTTTGCAGGCGCCGAACCTCGCCCGCGGTTCCATCGGTCGATTTGTCGTCGCAGAATATAACCTCTGTCGAGCGGCCCAACTCCGGCATACGCACGACGGCACTTTCAATGTTCCCGCGCTCGTCCTTGCAGGGCACAATCACAGAAACGCTGACCTCGGCAGCATCGACCGGCTTCGGTATGGCCCTGGCAACCAGCACTTCAATCATGCACAGGCGCCCAATGAAAGGCAGTTTCGCCACCACCCGGTTCATGAAGGCCGAAACCAAAGGCACGTATCTGGGAAGCAACGCGGTGCGATAGGTCTCCAGCCACTCGAATCCGCTCAAGGTCAGCAGGCCGATCAGATCGTGCTCGGAGAGCCAGTTCTGTTCGGTTTGGGGAATCTTCAGGTGCAGCCGTTGAGCCAAGCGGATCAGCGGTTCCCAAAGATAATTGTAGGTATAGATGAGCAACCGGGTGTGGCGCTCGCAGGCGGTTTGAAGCCGCAGCAGCGTCTTCTGGACATCGGCGATATCCCCCACGTCACAGAGCAGAATGTAGTCGAACTTCTCTTGCGCCACGAAGTCTTCGGGAAACGCCTGATAGTATGTAAACTGCGGGTGCGCAGCCTGCGCCACAGCAACCATCTCCGGGCTGATTTCCACGCCCACGCCATAGTTGGGTTGGAGGGCTTCAAGGAGAAATCCGGTCTGGCAGCGGATGTTCAGCACGCGCTTGCCCGGTTCAACCAAGTGGCGAAGCAAGCGTTTGAGACATCCGTAGTAATACTTGTTCCGTCGTATCCAGTTGGCCCTTGTCGCGGCCCACACGGACTGGTGCTGCCGGTTGCGCTCATTCTGTAATTCGAGGGCTTTCGGTCCCCAGGAGGGGGCCAAGTCCAACCCAGGCAGTGGGGGTTCTTTAGCGGTGGTGGGTGGATGGTTCATTGGCACTAAGAAGCGGACTTGCTTTCTAAACTGTCCTGCCGAGCCTTTCTCACAGACACCCTCCCGGATCGGGCTGCTTTTCCAACACCACCAGCATCCTCGAAGCAAGACTGGGGAACCTGGAGAGGAAAGAGTCCAGCCGATTCAGAAGGGGGAGGGCAGCCGTCGGGTATAACTGCGGCCCTCGAAATCCACCGGTCCCCAGATAGGCCAGCGCGGAAAAGTAAGAGACTTCTGCCACGCGCCAGGAGCGAAGCTGCGCCCGGAAGGCGTTGGATCCGAATACACGACTGGCGTTACCCTGTGCGGTATAGTAACCAAGCCGCTCGCGGATAAAACTGGCAGGGGCTTCCCACTGAATCTCCTCGTTCAGCCCCAGCGGTTCGTGGTGAAAGTGGCCGAAAACAAGCCGACCGAATGCGCCCATCGCCGGCTCGAAGATAATCACCTTCCCATGCTCGGTCAACACCCGGTAGAATTCGCGCAGTGCCGTGCCAGGGTATTGCAAATGGTGCCACACGTCGAAGAGAATCAAATGGCCGACGGTGCCCGGAGCGAAAGTGAGATTGTAGGCATCCTCAACGCCGTCAAGCCATTGGTTAGGAAACATATCCGTGGTGATGCAGTCCGGCAAGTGCTCTTTGAGGTTGCCCATCCCGGAGCCGAGCTCGACAACCAGGCCGGGGAGTGTGTGGTCAACCCGCTTGGCAATTTCGCGGCCGAATTGTGAATACACTTTGCGGAGGAGCGGCTTTCTTTCCCAATGCCAACGGTTCTCGTGAATCTCAACATTGTGCCGTTCGCGGCTGACTTCCATCCGTCCTCCGAACAGGGGACCTCACACCGATAGACACCTAGGGTAATCGGATTGCCGGGTTTCTGCAACGGGGCTTTCAGGCTTGTAAAAAACGGGAAGAGGTCAGTACAATGAAGCCGGGCCTGCATAGCGCTATGTCTCGGCGTTACAAAGGACCACGAAAACCACGCGCGCCGAGGCCCTTAAACATGTCGCCCGCTGAGCGTGCGGAGATAACCTCCGGAAAAGCTGTTGACGAGGTTATCGAGTGACCCATCCGCAAGGAGTTGGTGTTTGCCAAATGTAAATACATCACCGATAGACGTTTCCGAGGAACGCAGTCAGAGACAGGCCGTGCGCGCCCTATACGCCGCATTCGCCCTCTTGGCGGCAGGGCTGCTGGTTTATTCGCAGACCATGGCCTTTCATTGGGATGAAGGCTTTCACTTTCTCACCGCACATCTTATCAGTAATGGCAGGCGACCCTACCTCGACTTCTTCTTTCCCCAGACTCCTTTGAACGCCTATTGGAATGCGGCGTGGATGGGAACCTTTGGCCCGAACTGGCGCGTAGTCCACGCGGTAGCGGCCCTCGCAACGCTCGGTTCCGTCTTGTTGATCGCGCAGTATTTATTCACGCTTTTTCCCGATCCCCGCTGGCGGCCGGCTGTCGCCTTCGCCGCGCTGGCGCTTTTCGGAATGCAATCGCTGGTATGGGAGTATGGGGCGCTCTCGCAGGCTTATCCGCTCTGCCTGTTGCTGGTGGTGGCGGCGTTTCGGGCGGCGACCGCGGCGGTGGGCCGGGGGCGGTGCGGAATGAGTGTCCTGGCCGGCGTATCGGCCGGCGCGGCAGCGGCATCCTCGTTGCTGATGGCGGCCGCTTCCCCGGTTCTGCTGATCTGGATGTGGCTCAACAATCGGGCCGGAAAACGTGGGACCAAAGCTGCTGCCTTTGTAGCAGGCGCTGTGGCTCCTTTCGCCCCTGTGCTGGTTCTGTTCGCGCATGGACCGCACCAGGTGATATTCGACATCCTCAAGTACCACTCGATCTACCGTCGCGTCGAATGGGAAGGAGCTACCGTGCACGACATCGGTATCGTCACTGACTGGGTGAATGGCTCGCCCAGCCTGCTCCTCGTGCTCCTGGCTGCTGCCGGTCTTTTGTTCCTCAAGAAGATCGGATTTGACCACTACCGGCGCGCGGAAGTCCATCTCTGCGTCTGGCTGGCTCTGGCTATCGGCGCGCAGAACATCTTCGCGCATCCGACCTTCCCTCAGTACTTCGTTTTTCTGATCCCGTTTCTCACGGTGTTGGGGGCCATTGGGTTCTATGCCGTGGCTGTGCGCCTGGCGGATCCGGACCACCCTCGCGGGCCGGTAATCGTGATGCTTTGCATTGCGGCTCTTTGCTTGGGGAACAGTATCTATGAGGATCGTGACTCCTACACCTGGCGTCAACTCGAGCGAGTGGTGGAGAAGGTGAAGCAGGTAACGCCAAAGGGCGTGCCATTGCTTGCACCGGAGCAACTGTACGTTCTCGCGCGTTGGCCTGTGCCCTCCGGCTTGGAACACGACGACGCGCACAAGCTTCAGTTCGCTCCAGCCGAATCTGCCAGGCTCCACATTATGCCCAAGGCCGAGCTGGATCGACAGATCAAGGGAGGCGTTTTTCCCACCGCTGTGATCTGCGACGACGACCGGGAAAGCGAAGTGGAAGGGTGGAACGTTTACTCCCAAAAGGCCGATTTTGGCGAATGCACGGTGTTCTGGCAGCTTGAGAAGAGGCCTGCACAGCCGCAGCCGCAGCCGCGGCCGCAGCCGTAGTCAGCCTTGATTAGCTGATGCCGCAAAATAATGAAGATCGATGCGTGCTCATGGGCCTCACCCTGGGAATCTCCCTGGGCATTGCGCTCAACCTCTGCGCTGCGGCGCCGGAAACTCAAAACCTTCGGGGCGAAGTACTGGGGGAAAACGACGCTCCCATAGCCGGCGCGTCCTGCACGCTTACCGGTCCCGGATTGCCCACAGAAGGACGGCCGCGGACAACCGGAGAACGGGGCGGCTTTGAATTCACAGGGCTGGTACCCGGCAGCTATGATCTAACGTGCGCAGCGCTCGGCTACGAACCCCTGCTTAAGAGGGATATCGTGATCACCGAAGGAGAGACGCCATTTATCCAGGTCGTCTTGCCCCCCGAAGTAATCGTTCGCCAAAAGGTGGAGGTTAAGGAGCAGGCGCCTGCCGTCGCCTTGGAGACCACAGCGCCGCCGGCCACCCTCAGCTCAGGAGAAATTCGGGCCTTGCCCCTAGTGGAGCAGAAATTCCTGGCGGCTCTGCCGCTCGTACCTGGGGTGATTCGAACACCCGACGGGAAAATAAACATCAAAGGCGTTACGGAGAATCAAGGCATGCTGCTCATTGACTCCGCGGAGACCGTCGATCCGGTTACGGGAAGCTTCTCGATTCAAGTTCCCATCGATGCCGTGGAGTCAGTGGAAGTTCAGAAGACCGCCTATCAGGCGGAATATGGCCGCTTCAGCGGTGGCCTGACCACCGTCCAAACCAAGGCTCCGCAGAGCAAATGGAACTGGGAGCTGAACGACTTCCTCCCCAGTATGCGCTTCAGGAGCGGCCATATGGTGGGTGTGGAGGACGACTCACCACGCCTCAGCTTCACCGGCCCCATCTATAAAGACAAACTGACTTTTTCGGAATACACCATGTACGATCTCAACAAGCAACCTGTGCGCGGGCTGGCGTGGCCACACAACGAGATGAAGAAACAGGGATTCGACTCCTTTACAGACCTCTATTACGCGCCTTCTTCCCAAAACCTTGTGACCGGCAATTTGAAGATCTTTCCATTGCGAAACCAGTACGACAATATCGACTCTTTCATCCCGCAGTCCGCCTCCTCCGATTATGCCCAGAGCGGATTTTCCGTCGGCGCTACGGACAGGTTTATGTTCACCAACGGGGGTGTGCTGACAACCCTCTTCCAGTACATCGATTTTGACAGCTACGCGCACGGGCAAGGCTCGCAGGATATGATCCTAACGGTGGATAACTGGGAGGGTAACTGGTTCAATGCCTTCACGCGGGCTGGACGGCAGCAAGAACTGCTCCAGAATTATCAATCCGGAGGTAAGAATTGGGCCGGCAAGCACACGCTCAAAGCGGGAGGGGATTTTGTTCATCGCTCCTATAGCGACGTCACCAAGTCCCATCCTGTGCAACTCGTGCGCCCAGACGGCTCGCTTGCCGAGCAGATAACTTTTCAGGGAGCAGGCGCTCTAAGAGCGGAAGATACGGAACTATCGCTATTCGCCCAAGACCACTGGGCTTTTAATGACCATCTCGCCCTTGAGTACGGCCTGCGCTATTCTGGGCAGACGCTCGGCGCGCATGCAGCGTTTGCGCCACGCCTTGGCCTGGTCTATGCTCCCGCACGCAGCGCCAAGACGATCATCCGCTCCGGTATCGGCCTCTTCTACGACCGCCTGCCGCTGCTGGCCGGCGATTTCACCCAGAACCTCACGCGCGTTGTCACCGACTACACTACGCAGGGAATCCCAACCGGGCCACCCATCGTTCTCCAGAACTTTTACGAGGAAAAGGCGGAACACGGAATCGTGGTGCCTTCGCACAACCGCCTCGGCAGCACCCCCTTCAACTTGACCTGGAACGTCGAACTGGATCAGGAAATTCGGCCCAACCTGATCGCTCGGGTGAGTTATCTCAGCAGCCGCTCCTACGAGGAGTTCATCATCAATCCGCTCTACACCTCCACCGGCGGCCCTCTCATGCTTCTCAGCAACACCGGCGGTTCGCGCTATCACGAGTTGGAATGTACTTTTCGCTTCAAAGTCCGCGACAAGGCCGACTTCAATATTTCGTACGTCAACAGCCTTGCCCGCGGGGACCTGAACACGCTCTCCTCGGTCTTCGTACCCTTCGAACAACCGGTCATCCGGCCCAATTTCTTCTCCACTTTGCCCAGCAACGTTCCTAACCGGCTAGTAACCTGGGGCCGACTCAAGGTGCCCTGGGATATTACTGCCGGCCCGGTGCTTGACCTTCATACGGGCTTCCCCTATTCCGCTGTTGATGTTTTCCAGAATTATGTCGGCACACCAAACAGCCTTCGCTTCCCAACCTACTTTTCGCTCGACCTGCAACTTGCCAAAGACTTTCGCATGCGCATTATTCCTTGGGCCAAGAATCATAAGTTTCGCGGGGCAATGCGCGTCTTCAATATCACCGACTATGGGAACTATCGTGACGTCCACAACAACGTCGATTCCCTATATTTCCGCCAATTCGCCGGCTTTGTACACCGTTTTTTTGACGTCTCGCTCGACGTCGTCTATTGAGCTTTGACGGCGCTCCTCAGAGCGCCGCGGGATGCCGCGCCGGCGGTCAGAGACCGCCGCTCTAAGCATGATGATCCTCGACATAGGATGCGGAAAGAAGAAACAAGAACCTTCCGCCATCGGCCTCGATCGCCAGCCTGGCTCGTCGGCAGACGTGCTCTGCGACCTGAGGCATTTCCCATGGCCAGTTAAAGACAATTGCGCGGGCAGGATTTACCTCTCACACTTTCTCGAGCATCATCCGGATATTCTGCGAGTCATGGCTGAGGTGCATCGGATTGCTCAACCCGGCGCCGAAGTCCTGATTGTGACGCCTCACTTCAGCTCTCCTGACTCCTACACCGACCCCACGCATTTGTTCCACTTGGCGGTCCACAGCTTTGACTACTTCGAGCGAGATAGCTTCGAGGATTTCACCTACCATGCCGGCGGATTTCGCATCTTGCAGCGCCGCTTGACCTTCGGCGGAAACTTCCTGCTCGATAACTTGGGGCGGATGTTTGCGGCTATTTCAGTAGACTTTTACGAGAAGCATTTGGCTTGGGTTTTTCCAGCACGGAACATCATTTGCCGGCTGTCGGTTTTGAAGTGAAAGAGTTCGAGGAGTCGAGAAGTCAAGGGGCTCATCGGAATCCAAAAACAATTCACAGTTCCCGGTTTGACTTCTTGACTCCTCGACTTCTCGACTCTACTGCGTGATCTGGTTTTGATCCGGTTGTTCTAATGGGGGGGGTGGCGGCAGGTTCCTCCCCAGGGTCGTGCGATTGACGATAAAGGTCAATTCAGTTCCTTGCACAAGGACGATGTCCTTTTCGTGTCTGAGCAAGCTATACAGCAACGCTGTCCCGGCCCCGATCGCCGCGCCATAGCCGATGTCCGCGCCCATGCCGTGGCCACCGCAAATCCCATAATATTCGCATTCGATTTCGTGACCCAGCCCGACCGTGGCGCCTGCCCCGGCTCCCATGGCCCCGGCAATACCCGCACCCTCAAGCGCATCCTTCTTGCTCTTGCCGCACCCCTCAAGCGTGCCTTCGTCATCTTTGGCGTGCGCACATGGGGCGTTGTTCGAATCATCCAAGGTGCTCGGAAGCAAGAACGCCTTATCTTCGTCAGGGGTCACCACCTTGTCGATGACCAGTCGCATCAAGGCTTTACCCTTCACACGCTGCGAGGGTTTCACGAAGGAAACGTGCCCAAACACTTGGCTAAACTTGGGGACCACCTCTTTCCCGTCCACAATGACCGGCTGACTAACCTCCCCTGTAAACGGGTCGCCCGACTTGTTGGTTTTGGAGGTCAGCGTGGTGGTGAGCTTCATATGAAGCACGCTGCCCGCCGGAATTGATTCTGCGGCTTTCGGAGGTGGGGTCTTCGTATCTTCAGCAAAGGCGCATGTGAACACAAAAACTATGGCCGCAAGGACACTCATTACGTTCGTTGTCCGGCCTCGCATAACCCACTCCTTTCTAACTCGCTCCGGCCGCATAGCATGCCGCGAGCCGCTCTCCGAACTTCCGGTCCTCTCAGTCGTCAGTATACACCCTTTTCGATGCCAACACCGTGTATTTCGATTCCCCAACCTTGGGCGCGGTTGCCCAGAACTGCGCCAAAAACCGCAGGGTATTGCGGCCGGTGTTTCAGGGCAGTCGCCCATGCCCGTCGGCTGACGGAGCCGGGTGAGGGCGTCCCAACATGGCTCGCTTACCGCATCATGCGATGTTTTCACACAGACCCTACAGCCCTACAGGCGCCCACCCGTCAGGCTGTACATCAGCACCGCAAGCACGATGAGTGTAACCACGACGTAGAGCCAATCGCGTTGTATCGCGAAAGCCGCAACCGAAAAGGCAACCCGAGCGACGGGAGTGGCGATCAAGAGAAGGAGACCGAGCTGGATTAAACCACGTCCCTGAAAGGCTAGGGCCTCTTTCACGATTCCTGATATGGTGCGCAAGTCCGCGGGTTCACCCCTGAAGACGTGGTACTGAGGCGCCGCACGGCCATGGCGGGCGAGGTAAATGCCTCCTCCGAAGAGAACCACCGCCGCAGCCAGAGATACACCCACGCGGAGGAGATTCCCGATCCATTCTTCAACATTCTGGTCCGTCCATTGTCTTGCCCGGCTTGCCACGTCATAACCTCCCCGTCAGTCCATGGTAGATCATCTCGATCGCCATAACGGCAATCACGAGACCGAAGACAAGTCGCAACCACTTCGTCTTGGCGTAAGGCAAAACCCGCGCCCCCGCCAGCGAACCGGCCACCACGCCAAGCATCACTGGCATGGCAAGACCAGGATCAATGTAGCCTCGAGCGAGATAAAGGCCCGCACTTGCGGCAGCCGTTACGCCGATCATGAAGTTACTGGTCGTAGTCGAAACCTTAAAGGGAATGCCCATGACCTGATCCATGGCAATTACTTTGACGGCTCCCGACCCAATCCCGAGCAGCCCTGAAAGAATCCCCGCCCCAAACATCATGCTGAAGCCGGTAGGTATGGCTTGCGGGCAATAACTCTTCGGCCCGTCGGGTGTGGGATAGCTGCCATTCATTTCGAGCCGGGTGGCGAGAGGGTTCGGCTGGCAATCGCCCACTCGCTCGTGTCGCGGACGACCGGAGGCGTAGGCTGAATAAACCAGAACGAGGCCAAAGATGATGGAGATTGCGCCCGTCGAAATCCTGGCGGCCAACATAGCGCCCCCGACCGCCCCCAAGGTGGTTGCAATCTCGAGGAACATGCCGATCCTGATGTTGGAGAATCCCTCGCGAACGTAGGCGGCGGCTGCGCCCGAGGACGTGGCGATCACGGAAACCAGCGCCGCCCCGACGGCATACCGAATATCGACGCCGAGAGCCAGGGTCAGCAAGGGAGTGATGATGATCCCTCCGCCCAGACCGGTTAGCGATCCGACGAACCCGGCAAGCAGCCCCGACACCCCAACCAGGAGAGTGAATTCAATAATGTTCACTGATATTTCCCCTTCAAGGCTCGCCAGCGGATGGCGATCAAATCAAGGAACATTCGTGTCGAGTCGTGAAGAAACCGCACCTTGGTGGCAGGATCGTTGTTCCATCGCACCGGCACCTCTACGATCCTTCCACCGTTTCTCTCGATGAGGAACAAGAGTTCGGGATCAAAACCGAAACCCTCGATGCGCATCTGCTCAAACGCCCTGCGGGTAGAACTGGACTTGAAAAGCTTGAATCCGCACTGAGTGTCGTGCAGCCTGAGACCCGTGAAGATCCTCACCAGCAGATTGAAAAATCGCCCGCTCAGGTCGCGGAACAAGGGCTGATGAAACCCGATCAGTTCGCGTTTCAAGGCGCGAGAACCTACGGCGGCATCGGCGCCGGAGGATTGCAAAGCCGAAAGCAGCTTGTCCACCTCCTCAATCGGGGCGGAAAGATCGGCGTCGGTGAAAAGTACGAACTCGCCCCGCACTTCCAGCACTCCGTGGCGAACCGTGAAGCCCTTGCCATGGTTACGGTCGTTTCGGACCAGACGGATGCCAGGAAACCCTGAGACGATCTCGACCGTCGGGTCTGTCGAGCCGTCGTCCACCACCATCAGCTCAATCGAGTAACGCTTCGACTCTTTGAAGCGACAGACCCTCTCCAGGGTATCACGGATACGCCCTGCTTCGTTATACGCGGGAATCACAATGCTGAGGAAAGGCTCGGGCATCGAAGTCGAGAGTCGAGAGTCGAAGGTCAAAAGCCATGGAGTCAAGACGAGAGCATAGTACGGGCGGGTTTGCGGATGCAACAGGGTTTGTTGTCTTCAGTAGTCAGCCGGGAGGCGCTCGAGCTGGTCCATGGTGAGGATGGGGCCTTCCTTGCAAACGTAGAACGATCCCACGTTGCAGCGGCCGCACTTCCCTACCCCGCATTTCATGCGGTTCTCGAGGCTGGTGTAGACGACGCTGGGCTGGATTCCCATCCGGTAGAGCACCGGAAGCGTATTCTTGATCATGATGGGCGGGCCGATGACGAGGGCGACGGAATTCTCTGCCGGCACGCCGGCGCGCTCGAACACGGTGGGCACGAACCCGATCTCACCATTCCAATCGGGTGTCTCGCCGCCTGGATCGACGCAGCGAACCACGCGCACGTTGGGGTACTTGGCCCATTCATCGAGTTCGTTCACATAAACGAGGTCCGCGACGGTGCGCGCGCCGTAGACAATCGTTATGTTGCCGTAGTCTGCGCGGTTCTCCAGCACATACCACACCGCGCAACGCACAGGCGGCATGGCGATGCCGCCGCCGAGGAAGATCAGATTCTTGCCTTTCCACTCGCCGTCGGTCGGGTAGGCATTTCCGTAAGGGCCGCGGAAGCCGATCACATCACCTTCCTCGACGCTCCACAGCGCTTCCGTGACGCAGCCCACCCGCCGGAAACAGAACTCGAGGTGGTCCTTCCAGTTCGAGCTCGAGCAGATGTTGAAGGTGGATTCGCCGTAACCAAACACCGAGAAGATGCCAAACTGGCCGACGCGAAAAGAGAAGTCCCTAGCCCGCGCATCGTCCAGAAAGCGGACCTTTACGGATTTCACATCCGGCGTCTGCCGGCGCGTCTCGATGACCTTCATGAGGTCGGGTTGGTAAATGTTATGCATGGTCGATGAAGGGCGGGGCTTTAGCCCCGCCGTTCCTGTGATCAACCTACGGGTCAGCGCTACGACAAAGTGCATGGTCGATCTCTGTAATAACCCTCAGCACACCCATTCCCACCGGGCAGTTGCGCGCGCAGTTTCCGCACCCGGTACAGAGAATCTCCCCGAACTTCTCGGGATAGATGCGGAACTTGTGATCGATGCGCTGGCGCTGCCGCGCGGGCTGGTTGGGACGCGGGTTATGGCCGGAAGCGTGGAGCGTGAACAAGGCAAATTGGCACGAATCCCAGTTCCGCGCGCGCACCCCGCGCTCGATATTTCCCTCGTCCACAATATCGAAACAATGACACGTGGGGCAGGTGTAAGCGCAAGCGCCGCAGCCCAGGCAGGCGACCGTCTGGGCAGGCCAGAAGGGGCTATCCAAATTCTCTTTCACAAAAGCCTGTACCACAGCCGCGTCGAAGCGCTTCTCCGGCCCCGACGGCAAGCTCGCCACGCGCTCCGAGGCTTGCAGCTTGCCGTCGAAGAGTGCCTTGCCCTTGTCCGTCAGGCAGCGGACTTCGTACTCGCCGTCGCCCAGCTCGAGCAGCAGGGCGTCCGAGCCACGCTCAGCGGCAGGCCCCAGGCCCACCGAAGTGCAAAAGCACGCGTCATCGTGCGCCACACAGGCCAGTGTTACAACTGTGGTTAATTGGCGGCAGCAGTTATACAGTTCATCTTTATAATCCCAGTTGAAAATGCGATCCAGGATCGGCAACGCGGCTGCGTCGCAGGGCCGCGCTGCGATGAGCACCTGCTCCGCGCGGAGCGGCTCGACCTCCGTCAGCTCAATTCCCTGCCCCGTAATCCGGTAACCGTAAAGCTCTTCGTGCTTGGGGAAGATGAACTCCTTCAGAGAGTTGGCGGGGCGAATGAACCCCTCGAGCACCAACTGGGCAGAAGACACGAGAGGCGCATAGAGGATGCAGCCCAGTTTCACCTCGCGGGGACCGGCCACGCGCTTGCCCTGCGCAATCCAGCCACCTACCAACTCTCGCAGAGCCGCTTGGGAAATGGTTGCGCTCACCGGATAAAGTTCTCCTTGTCCTGAAGCGAGTAAGCGCCGATCAACTCTTCGGCCTTGGGGTCCATGCCGGCACGGTAGGCAAAGTGCTCTTCCGCCGCTTTGGCGAGCGAAAGGTTGAGCAGGCGCAGGTCAATCCCCGCCGGGCAGGCCCGTGTGCACTCGTCGCAGCCGACGCAACGCCCGACAAGGTGAAAGGCGCGCAGAATGTGCCAGGCGAAGTTGCCCTTGGCGGTCGCCGAAGGCTCAATTTCCGTGGGGCGATTCTTCTCCACCAGGCAGCGCTCGCAATAGCACATGGGACAGACTTGCCGACAGGCGTAACACTTCACGCAGCGCTCGAATTCCCTCCCCCAGTAGGACATGCGCTCGGCCGCAGGCAGAGCCAGCAAAGCCTGGAGCGATTTCCACCTTTCGCCGACCTCGGTGGGATGCTGGTCCGCCTCGCCAATCACTTCATCCGCAAAACGCGGCCGGTGAACTTCGCAAGCCTCGCACTTCGCCTCGCCCAGCCCCTGGCAAACCATCCCGATGACGTGCATTTCCTTGCGGTCAATCTGCGATTCCTTCTCCAGCACCACCAGAGCGCGCTCGTCGCAGCCTTTGACTACAATCGCCGGCCGCCCCAGCGCCCGGATTTCCTTGCGCTTCAGGTAGACAGTGAGGTTTGCCAGGCACCGGTCGTTCCAAACCAGTTGCTCTACGTCCTCAGGCCGGGTGACGAACACCGGGCCGCGTTTCCCGTAGCCTATCACCACCTTCACCTTGCCCTCTTCGAGCAGGCGGCGGCAGGTCTCGCGGAGCGCCTGCACCACTTGCGGCTCCGCCGCCTGACTTGCGGAAAGGCTTTGCCTTTCCGCAGGGCAGATCCCTTGAACAGTTTCCTCCGCGCAGGCTGAAAGGCTCAGCCTTTCAGCCTGCGCGGAAGAGGACAAATGATCCGGCGCTGGCCGGAAAGCCGGAGGCTTTCCGCACATCCGGGTGGCAGAGCCGCGCTCAGCACCCTGCGAAGACTGCAATTGGGACAGCTCTGAGGTCGAATCGGCGCAACACGGGTAATTATACGGCCCCATCTGTCGCGTCTTCTCGGTGATCTCTTTGACAACCTGCTGCCACTTGTGGCCTTCCGCAGCAGAGATCCAGGAGAAGTAAACGCGCTCGAGGTCAAAACCCAGGGCTCCGAGAAGCTCGCGGAAGAGGATCCAGCGGCGGCGGGCGTGATAGTTCCCCGAAGTGTAGTGGCAATCGCCCGGATGGCAACCCGAGACAAGCACCGAATCCGCGCCGATCTCAAACGCTTTGATGATGAGGTTGAAGTCGATCCTGCCGGTACACGGCAGGCGGACAATGCGCACGTTGGGCGGGTACTCGAGGCGGGTGGTCCCCGCCAGGTCAGCCCCCAGATAGGTACACCAGTTGCAGACGAAGGCGACGATTTTGGGCTCGAATTCTTCACGCCGGTCGGAGACCGGCGCTGTAGTGGGCTTGTCGCTCATACTAGGCTTTCGACCATGGAGTAGATTTCTTGCTCGGTGAAGCCCTCCAAGTCAGCGCTCTTGGAGGGACAGACGGCCACACACGTCCCGCAGCCCATGCACAGTCCCGGGTTCACCCGCGCCGTGCGCTTGACGAAGACTCCGCGCGGCGTCCGGATTTCTGCCTGCTCGATGGCGTGATACGGACAAGCGCGCAGGCAAGTGAAGCACGCCGCACAGGTGTCCTCGTTAATTTTCGCGATCTCCGGCTCGCGCGTCAGCTCGCTGGCGGAGAACGTTATCAGCACCTTGCTGGCCGCCGCGGAGGCCTGCGCCACCGACTCGGGAATATCTTTGGGGGCCTGGCAGGCGCCGCAGATATAAACGCCCGCCGAGGCCGTTTCCACGGGGCGAAGCTTGGGATGCGATTCCAGAAGGAAACCGTATTCGTCGTAGCCCACGTTGAACTTTTGAGCCAGTTGTTCGACCCCGTCGGCAGGGCGCATGGCAGCGGCCAGCACTACCATGTCCGCCTCGATCGTCACTGGCTCGCCCGCCAGCGTATCCGCGCCGCGCACAATCAGCTTGCCGTTTTCCTCCGTGATCTTCGAAACTCGCCCGCGGTAATATTGCGCGCCGTCCTGCTCGATAGCCCGGCGGACGAATTCTTCGTAACCTTTCCCGCCCGCCCGGATGTCCATGTAGAAGACGTGGGCTTGCCCGTCGTGCACCTTGTGCTTGTAAAGCATGGCGTGCTTGGCCGTATACATGCAGCAAATCTTCGAGCAGTAAGGCAGACCCTTGGCGTTGTCGCGGGAACCCACGCAGCAAATAAAGACCACGGATTTGGGCAAAGCGCCGTCGGACGGCCGCTTGAGCTCCCCCACCGTGGGGCCGGAAGCTGACAGCAGCCGCTCGAACTGCAAGGAATCGATCACGTTCTTATATTTGCCGTACCCGTACTCGCCGTAGCCCTCGAGGTTTGGCCGGTCCTGGGCTTTCCCAATGTTATATAACTTGTATCCCGTGGCGATGACCACCGCCCCGACCTTCTCCTCCACCAGCTTGTCCTGGTCCTTGAAGTTGATGGCCTCCGCCTTGCACTTCTTAATGCACAACCCGCAACCGTTGCGGATGATCTTGGCGCAGACCTTGGCGTCGATGACCGGGCGGGCCGGCACAGCCTGGGGGAATGGAACGTAAATGGCCGGGCGCATCCCCATTCCGAAATCGAATTCGCTGGGGTTTCTCTTAAGTGGGCAAACGTTCCAACATTCCCCGCAGCCGGTGCACTTGCTGATGTCCACGTAGCGCGCTTTCTGGCGGATGGTAACGTTGAAGTTGCCCACATATCCGCTCACCGCTTCCACTTCCGAATAGCTGTAGAGCCGGATCTTGGGGTGCTGCCCCACTTCCACCATGCGCGGCGTCAGAATGCACTGCGAGCAGTCGAGGGTGGGAAAAGTTTCGGAAAGGCCGGCCATCTTGCCGCCGATCGAGGGGTCCCTTTCCACCATCACCACTTCGTAGCCGGAATTGGCGATATCCAGCGCCGCCTGAATGCCCGCCACCCCGCCGCCAATCACCAGCGCGCGGCGCGTCACAGGCACGCGAATCGGCTCGAGTGCATGGTCGCGCTTCGCCTTCTCCACGGAGAGGCGGATCAATTGCACGGCTTTGGGCGTCGCTTGTGATCTGTCCGGGTGAACCCAGGAGCATTGTTCGCGGATATTGGCCATCTCCACGCGGTAAGGATTCAGCCCGGCAAGCGACGCGGCGCTGCGAAAAGTGCGCAGGTGCATGTGAGGGGAGCAGGCAGCCACCACCACGGCGTCCAGGCGCTCGGAGACAATCTTATCGCGCACCAGGGCCTGCCCGGGGTCCGAGCACATGTACTTGTAGTTCACGGCGCAGTGTACGCCGGGGAATTGCGCCACCTGCTTTGTGGCCTCTTCCACGTCCGCGGTGCGCGCGATGTTCTCGCCACACCAGCAAATGAAGACGCCGACTCGCGACATGCTCTCCTACGCTTTCCCCGTGGCACAGGCCTTCGGGCCGGCAGCTTTCGTCGGGGCGCTAGCCTTTACACCGGCATCCGACGTGCCGACCCCGCGTGCGGCAGCGTCTGCGCTGCAAACAAAATGGCGGTTAACGCCCAAAGCCTCGGGCTTGAATCCCAATGCCAGCCCCACCACGTCGGACAAATAATAGATGGGCATGGCATGCCGCACGCCGTAGTGCCGCTCGATGTTCGCCTGTTTCATGTCCAGGTTCACGTGGCACATGGGGCAAGCCACCACGAGGCAGTTGGCCCCATGCGCAGCGGCATTGCTCAGGATCTTGTGCGAGAGCTCGAGCACTGTCTGCTCGCTAGCCATGGTCATCCCGGCCCCGCAACACTCGGTGCGGTAATTCCAATCCACCGTCTTGCCGCCCAGCGCCTCCACAATCTTTTCCATCGAGCGCGGTTGCTCCGCGTCATCGAACTCGACTACGCTGGCGGGCCGCGTCAACAGGCAGCCGTAATAGCAGGCGGCGCGCAGCGAGGCCAGCGGAGCCTTCACCGCTGCCTTGAGCGCATCCAAACCAATCAACTCGAAGAGCTGGATCAGGTTCAGCACCTGCAACTCACCGCGCACTTCCAATTCCACAATCTCCGACACGCTGCGGCGAAGCGCCTCGTCCTGAGCCAGCGCCTTGCGCGCCTTGAGCAGTTGCATCGAGCACATCGGGCAGGGGGCCAGCATCTCTCGGAAACCTTGGTTCTCTGCCAAAGCCAGATTGCGCGCGGGCAGGGCGACAGCGAGTTTTTGGTTCAGCGAGTGCGCGGCGGTGGCCCCGCAGCAGATCCAGTCGTCGATTTCTTTCAGTTGCACGTCCAAAGTCGCCAGGCAAGCCCTGAGCGATTGCTCATAATCGTTCGAAGAGCCGTGCAAGGCGCAGCCGGGATAGTAGGCCAGATTCATAAGCGTGAGTTGTCCATGCAACGCGCAAAGATGCGGGCCAGCACGGCCCGGTCGTGGGCTTTCTCGCCCACCAGATGGAACTTCTTGCGCTTCATCAGTTTGGGGGCCAGCGTTGCATCCTTGAGGAGAAACGAAATGCTGCGGTCGTGCAGGAAAGTCGAAAGTTTGAATTCCTCAATCAGCTCCAACTCGTTCAAGCGGCCGTTGCGCCGGATGTTCCTGAGGAAGGCCTTCTGGAAGAGCACGATGCGTTGCTGCTCCGGCGTGGCCACGCCGCGCTCCACGGACAGTTGCCGCAACGCGTCCATCACCCCGGCGCAATCCACGGACTTCGGGCAACGCGTGGCGCAGGTTTGACACGAGACGCACTGCCAGATGGATTGTGCGCGCAATGCCGTCTCCCCGCGGCCGAGTTGCAATAGGCGGATGAGACAGGTGGGTGACGTGTCCATTGCAGCGGCCATTGGGCACCCCGCCGTGCACTTCCCACATTGATAGCACTCCCGAATCCGGGTGTGGGCCAATGACTCAACTTGGGGAACGATGCTTGCAGAATCAGAGACTACACTCTCGACGCTCAACGGTACCTGCTTCCTTCGCGAAGGGACCTAACGGAGGCCAGAGGAAGTGAAAGCGACATATTGTACGCGGCACAATCTGTCGCTGCTCCTTCTGACCCTCTTCCGCGCTCGGTTAAAACGGCCAGGGTGTAGCCTGGGACATTTGTGCTATGGATTACCGGCTCACCTGCTTCGTTTCTCATCATCCTTGCCCACCGGCAGGTCTTTTGACGCCTGACCTTTGGATTTAAGCACGCCACTAGCCACTGTTCTGGTGTCCGTGGCCGGTTGCCGCTGACCCTTGGCTAGTCGCTCCGGCGCAGCGCCGGGACAACAACAAAGTGGGAATTTGGCCGTGTTTTTCGCTTTAAAGGCGCAAGGTACGCGAAGCTCGCAAAGAAAACGGCTGTCTCTTTGTAACCGCTCCCTGGCTGGAGGCGTCTAGGGACTTGACACTAGCAGCCAAGCAAAGGAGATGCTTCTATGAGGAGATTTGCCTGTTTTTTGGCATTTGCACTGACATTTGGCTCGTTGCTGATCTATGTGGACAAGGTGAGGGCCGCTGACGAACCCGCAAACGCTGCCGGGACCTGGGAGATGACCTCCGAAGGTGCGAACGGGCCCATGACCCAGACTCTGACGATCCAGCAAGACGGCAGCAAGATCAAGGGCACGCTGACAGGACGGCGTGGAGACATGCCGTTCGAGGGTACAGTCACCGGCAACAAGATCAGCTTCACCATTAAGCGCGAAACCCCCAACGGTACGTTCACTATCGAATACTCCGCCACGATCGACGGGGATTCTATGAAGGGAACGGCGCATAGCGAACGCTTCGACCGCGAGTGGACCGCAAAGCGCACAAAGTAACTTGTCGGTGCGGCAGTCGGAGCCAAGCGTTGCAGATGCGAAGGGGTCTGGGCCAGTGGCTTGGTCTCCCCGCATCAGCCGTCTATCTTTAGCAATTCCGCACGCAAGGGTCGCCGCTATCCAGGTTTGAATTCCCTGCTATACTCTCTGACTCGATCAAGGAGGCGGAAACATGAAGAGGAAACTCACTTTAGGAGCATCCATTGTCGTTAGCCTGGGATATGCGGTGAGCGGATGGGCACAGCTTGGAATGTTTGCGAAGGAGCAGCGCATTGAATTGACCCGGGAATGGAAGGGCGAGCGCTTCGACGACGGGCGGCCTAAGGTTCCCGATGAGTTGCTGAAACGGATGGCGACTGTGGATGCGGAAGAGGCATGGGGAGTGCTCATGGCGCATGGGTATATCAATCAATTCGAGGGCCACTGGCATGTCATCAACCCCGGCCCACGCCTGGCGGCCAGGGTGGTCACCGCGGTATTCATGCCGGTGAGGCCGGACGTTAATGCGGTGATCAACGAGCACGGCAAAGCGGAGAAGCGGGTGGGCGCGCAGAATTCCTGGATCATCGACATCCTCCAGCCCGGCGACATTCTAGTGGCGGACTTGTTCGGAAAGATTAAAGATGGCACCCTAATAGGTGACAACCTTGGGACGTCGATTTTCACCAAGAGCCACACGGGCTTGATCGTTGACGGGGCAGTGCGCGATGAGACGGGAATCAGCGAGATCGAGGGCTTTCGGGTTTACACGCGTGATGTGGACCCCTCCGCCTTGCGGAATGTAATGCTGATGGGCATCAACGTTCCCATCCGCATCGGACAGGCCACGGTGATGCCGGGAGACGTGGCCGTGACGGATGTCGAAGGAGTTACCTTCGTGCCTCCGCAACTTTGCGAGGAGGTGGCCGACCACGCCGAACTCATTCACCTGGTTGACGAGTGGGGGCATTCGATGCTGCGGCAGCAGAAGTACACGCCCGGGGAGATCGACGGGAAGTGGACCCACCAGATGATCGAGGAATTCAATCAGTATTGCGCCTCGAAGGGCTCTAAGCAAAGGATGAAAGAGCAGTAGGCAGGTAGGGAGGTAAGCAGGTAGGCAGCAGCGCGGACCCCCGGTTTTGGGGTCCGCGGCTTTTTCTTGGGTCCCTGGCGAACCGCTGACCCCCAATACCGGGGGTCAGCGCTACCGGAATCGTGGGCCGAAGATCAGAGGAACAGGAGATAAAGCGATGTCCAGTCAGAGTGACACGAATCTTGATCGGCGAGGAATCTTAAAGACCTCGGCGGCGGTGCTGGGAGGAGCGCTAATGGGAACGGATGCTGCCGCCGGGGAAGAGCCGGAATTTCGGAATGTGAATACCAACTCGAGTCCCTCGAATCTGAAGATCACTGACCTGCGCGTGGCGACGATAGTGAAACCCGGGCCGAGCCCTTGCACCATTATTCGCATCGATACCAACCAGGACGTTTATGGGCTCGGCGAGGTTCGGGACGGGGCCAGTCCTACGTATGCGCTCATGTTGAAGAGCCGCATCCTGGGGGAGAACCCGCTTCGCATCGACTATCTCTTTCGAAAGATCAAGCAATTTGGCGGTCCGGCGCGGCAAGCGGGCGGCGTGGTCTCCATCGAAATGGCGCTCTGGGATATCGCGGGAAAGGTGTATGGGGTGCCAATCTACCAAATGCTGGGCGGCAGATTCCGCGACAAGATTCGCATCTATGCCGACACCACGGAGTCGAAGGACCCCAAGATCTACGCGCAAAATATGAAAATTCGCAAGGAAGTAATGGGCTTGACGTGGCTGAAGATGGATTTGGGAATCGACATGGTTCAGGACACCCCCGGCACCGTGACCCGGCCCTCGGGATTGAGCCCCTGGGAGGAAACATTTCTCCCTCACCCCTTTGTGGCGACCGAGGTGACCGATAAGGGAATCGACTTGCTCTGCGAGTACGTTGCCGCGATTCGAGAAGCCGTGGGAATGGAAATCCCGCTCTCCATGGACCACCTCGGCCACATCGGGGTGAATTCCTGCATCCGGCTGGGAAAAGCTTATGAGAGGTTCAACCTTTCCTGGATGGAAGATTTGATTCCCTGGCAATACACGGACCTGTGGCAACGCATCACGGAGGAAAGCCCCACACCCACCCTCACCGGAGAAGACATCTACCTGAAGGAGGATTTCATCAAGCTTTGCGAGCGGCACGCAGTGAGTAAGATCCATCCCGATCTCGCCACCTCGGGCGGAATCCTCGAGACCCACAAGATCGGCGACGCGGCCATGGAATATGGCGTTCCCATGGCGATGCACTACGCCGGCCTGCCGATAGGCTGCATGGCGAGCGTACACTGCGCCGCTGCCACGGAGAATTTCCTGGCGCTCGAAAATCATTCGCTAGATGTGCCGTGGTGGCAGGATCTGGTGGAAGGAATCGAAAAGCCCATCATCAACAAGGGCTTTATCACCGTTCCGGAGAAGCCCGGGTTGGGCGTGACGCTAAACGAAGACCTGGTGAGGCAACACCTGAAACCCGGCACGGGCTATTTCGAGCCTACCACCGAGTGGGACAAGGAAAGGTCCTGGGACAGGACTTGGAGTTAACCCCGCTGGGACTACGGCGCTTGGCTTTGGAGTTTTCGCACCGCCTCGAGGGCTTGAGGGTTGGTAGGCTCGCTTTTCAATCCAATTTGCAATTCCTGGAGCGCTTCGCGATTCCTCTTCATATCGCTATAAAGCAATCCTAGCATGATATGAGCGCGAGCGGATGCGGGCGCGAGTGTCTCAGCTTGCTGGAAGGCACGCTCCGCTTCCTCGTATCTGCCTTCGCGCCAACACACCAACCCCAGCCCCCAATAACCGCGCAACGTCTTGGCTGCCCGGAGGGATTCCTGGAATTGCTCCTCGGCCTCCTGGAGCCGCCCATGGTCGAAGTAGAACTCCCCCAGCCCGGCACGGGCGCGCGCGCTCAATGGGGAAAGGTTGACCGCCGTCAGGTATTCCTTCTCCGCGTAATCCGTACGTCCGGTCTGGTCGTAGACTTGCGCCAAGTACAGGTGAGGTTGGGGGTCTCTCGGGGCCTTCAAAACCGCGCGGATCAAGTAAGCCAGCGCCTGGTCGTAGCGTCTTAACTTTAAATTGAGCAAGCCAAGATCACTCAGAATCAAGGGATAATCCGGCGCGACCTTATCCGCCGCAAGCAATTCCCGCTCCGCATTCTCGAGGTCGTCGCGGTTGAGATAGAGCGCGGCGAGATTGAGGCGCATTATGTAGGCGTCAGGTTGTATAGCCAGCGTGGCCTTGTAGAGTGTCTCGTTGTCGTGCCAATCGCGGTTTCGGAGGATGATTCGGAGAGTGCACAAGACCGCGATGGCCAGGGCGGAAATAACCGCGATCGCGCGCCAGAGCCGCGGGCCCCAAAACCGCCCTGCCGCCCAAAGGCTTCGGGCCACAGGCCGGGAGTGCTCGCTACCGACTTGGTAATTTGCGCTTGCTCTCCACAAGCTCGTGCCCGCCCAGCCCAGTGCCCAGCAGAACCCCACCGAAGGCAAATACAGGTAGCGCTCAGCGAATACATTGGCAGCCATCCAAGGCGCGTACAGGACGGGAGCCAGATTGAGGGAAAAGAAGAGCAGTCCGAAGCTGACCAAGCGAGCGCGATTCCAGAAGAAGACGGTTAAAAACGCCAGCCCCGCTACAGCCAAGGCACCCACGATCACGCGCGGTTCGGAAGGGCTCGTACTCATGTGGAAGGCATAAAAAGCGCAAAGCGTGGCAGGCCAAAACAGCTTCCAAACGTATTGGCCGGCCAGCGCAAAGGCGGTGAGTACCGCTACATCCAGCCCCATAAAAGGAAACTGGGATCTTCCTGCAAGTGCTCCTACGAAGTGGATGCGGAAAATGAGATATACCAGTGCCACCAGCCAAAGCGGGCCGTAGCGTGAGAGCTTGATTTGAGGGCTGGTCTCTTTACGATCCCCCCGGCAGCAGTGCTCGTAAAGCGTGGCCAGCACGACGATGGTGACTGCCGGCTCCTTAGCCAGCAATGCCAGGGCGAAGCTCGCGGCCATCAACAAATGGCTGAGAATCAATCTTCGCCCTCGCACCTTCGAGAGTCCTAAGAAGAACCAGAACGTCAGCAGATAGAAGAGGGCCAACTCGAGGTCCGTGATGGCGGCGATCCAGGCGACCGACTCCGAGTGGATAGGATGAACGGCGAACAGTCCGGCGGCGACAAACGCCAAAAGGCGATCGTTAAACATGCGCCAGGTAATGAAGAACATTAGAAGCACCACCAGCAAGTTTAGAAGGAGGTTCACCAGGTGAAAGGCCAACGGCACGGGCCGGAAAAGCTGGTAGCAGAGCAGATACCCGAATGACATCAAGGGGCGGTAGTAGTTACGAGGGTAGTCTCCACCCTCGAAGGACCAAACAGGGGTGGTGAAGATCTCCTTCAAGTGGTGGAAATTCTGAAGGTAAGGGTTATTCACAACTTGCGTTTCGTCGTCGTAAACGAAGAGGTTATGGCAAGTGTTAAGGTAAGGAAGGACGGCCAGGGCCACAAGAAAAGCCAAGAGCATGGCGTTGGTCCAGAGAATCGGACGTCGAGATCCTTGCACGTTCGCCGGCAGATTCGAATCCGTTGGTGGTCGGACTCCACCCAAACGACTCCCCCCGAGCTTGATTTGACCCTGCGCTCTCTCAGGCACGACTTCTGCGCGAGAAGCCAAGGTTTTTCTCTGCGTTCCCGGCGCCCGAAAAGACTTAACACAGAGCTCGCTGAGATTCTCCGTGGCCTCTGTAATAGGGCTTGAGCGGCAGAGGGGACGCAACGCGGCAGAGCCGCAATTCAAAATTCAAGATTCCAAATTCAAGAAGATGCAACTAGAACCACTCGTGGCACGGGAATCGTTACGGGCCGCGAAGAAACTCACCCATACTCGTACAGAGAGCCAGCCTAAAGGAACCTTCGCCAACTGTCGGTGAAGGTGTGGGCTAAGGAGTCTATGTGAAAACATAGCCCTCTCCCGCTTGGGGGAGAGGGTGGCCCGCGATGGCGCATTCACCAGCCGACGCGGGAGGGGTGAGGGTCCCAAAGTGGATCGGTTACGTCCTCACGCGAGCTTTTCACGCAGACTCTAAGGCTGCCCCAACGGTCCTTCTGCCAATGCTCCGCCGCCCTGAAATCTGCGCAAGGACCACAGCAAGCTGCTGCGCTCCAGCGCTCAGCAGAACAAATACTTCCGCCAACGTTCGTCTGAGCGGCCCATCATGCGCATGATCTGCCGGCTGGTGTGCAGGGTAAAAGGGCGCGGGGGCCTCAGGAGCTTTAACCCCGCCTCTTCCGGCAGCCGGTCACCTTTCAGGTTGTTGCACTTGTGGCAGCAGGCGACGAGGTTATCCCAATCCGTGTGGCCTCCCCGCGAGCGCGGAATCACATGATCCAGAGTAAGCTCGTGCGCTGGGAAAGCCCGGCCACAAAACTGGCAAGTGTAGCGGTCACGCAAGAGCAGATTCTTCCTTGACAACGCCCGCGTCTGGTAGGGGATGCGCCGGAATTCCAGCAGCCGGATGACCGAAGGGATTCGGATTGCGAACCGCGCCGCATGGATGAAGCTGCCATCATCTTCTTCTGCGGTCGCCACACCTTTCAGGATAAGAACCAAGGCACGGCGGACCGCGGTGACGTTGATGGGCTCGTAGGTTGCGTTCAATACGAGCACTGGTTCCTGCAGCGACCGTTGCTGGTTATCCTCCGACATCACTTTCATCCTGTTGAAGCATTCTTCCTTGCCGCCGGTGTTAATTATGTTCAGTTATACCCAAGTTCGTCAACTAAAAGCAGTGGCTAGTGGTTAGTGCCTAGTGATTAGTGGTCCGTCGTCCGTGATCAGCTACGATTGCCCAACAATAGCTGCTGCCGCCTGCAGCTCTCCGTCACTAGCCACTAAGCACTGTCCGGAAATTGCGGCGTGGCGCGCGCCAAAGATAAAGCCAAAACCCGCGAGGCGCCCGCGCGTTTGAGGGCCGTGGCACAAGCCGAAAGAGTTGCCCCGGTAGTCATTACATCATCCACCAGCACGACCGGACGGTTACGCACTTGCTCGGGCCGCGCCACGGAAAAAACACCGCTAACATTCTCCCGCCGCGCGCTCACACTCAGGCCCACTTGGGGAAGGGTGGGGCGGATGCGACGCAGCGAACCCGCCACTAATTGCAATCCTCGCTTTTCTCCTCGGAGCCGTCGGACCAGACCTCTGGCCAGCAGTTCAGCCTGGTTGAAACCTCTTTGGCGCCTTCGCGAAGGGTGTAACGGAACCGGGGCCACGATGGCTGAATCCGCTGCGGACAGCGCCTCGAAGGGCAGCGCCATGAGCGCGCCCAGGCGGATAGCCAGGTGCTCCCGCCGGTGAAATTTCAAATGAAGGATTGCCTTGCGCAAGTTTCCGGTGTAGAGCCCATAGCTGCGCGCTATGTCGAATTCCTGTTCGCCCTGACGGCACTGGCCGCAGAGCAACTCGACAAAGTCCTCTGCCCGCATGGAGGCGAAAGGGAGGCCGCAACGTTCACAACAAGGACCGGTCAACGGTTGAAGGCTTTCCCAGCAGGCACGGCAGATGGAAGCGCCCCACGGTTCCGTGAGTTCCCGCTCGCACAGCAGGCAATTGGTAGGAAACACAGTGGCAAACAGCCCGCCGAGTAGTTCCGAAAGGAGGGAGGGAGTTGGCGTTTTGTAATTGCCGGCGAAAGAGAAGACAAACCTCGCTTTCGAACGGAGGAGCACGCTTGTGGTTGCCTGGGGGCGGCCACAAGGGCCGCCCCTACAACCTAGAGGAGACCTTGGTCCTGCTTTTCCTGGCACTCGATGCAATGGCGTGCCCAAGGAACTGCTTCCAGGCGTTTTACCTGAACCTCTCCCTGGCAGGACACACACAGGCCGTAGGTGCCATTCTTGAGGCGTCCCAAGGCTTCGTCGACCAATTGCAGGAGACGCCGGTTCTCATCGCTTTGGTGGAAAAGGAACTCCTTGGTGTAGGAGTTGGCGGCCTTGTCGGCGATATCCTGGGTCGCTTCTTCGTCCGCTTCACGCCCGTCGCGCTCGGACTTCGTCACCTGTCGCAACAACTCCTCTTGCGTTGTGACCAGGCACTTTTTGTAGTATTCAGTTTTCTTCTTGTCCATGTGCAACCTTTTCGCCGCCGCAAGGGCCGCAAAGCTAAAATTTTATGAGGCAGCGTGCGAACTGTCAAGCACGAGCATTTTGCGGTTAGAATAGATGGCAGCAGGCAAGGCGAATTCACCCAGGAGGAGCGTAATGCCAGGAATATACAAAATCACAGAGCTGGTTGGAACCTCACCCACGAGTTATGCCGAAGCTACCAAGGCCGCAGTGGCTGAAGCCGCAAAAACGTTGCGACACATGGATTGGTTCGAAGTGGTGGAGGAGCGGGGCAAGATCGTGGACGGCGCGGTGACGGAATTTCAAGTCACGATAAAGATCGGGTTCAGACTCGAAAGGTGATGGAGCCTGCAAACTCCTTGAACGATGGCCGCGTCGTGAAGAAGAGAAGGTGCGCTTTGCATTTGCAATCCGATGCGCCGAATCGCGCCAGGGGAACTGAAGCTCCCCGCAGGGCGTGGATCAGGCGAGCCCATTGATGCTCGCGACGAGTCCGGCCGTGAGAAGACCAAACCCGGTCGAGCCGGGTGTGGGGCCGCAAGTAATCAATATGCCAGTGCGGCCGCTGCGACACCTTCTGATGGTGCGCGATGCGGGCCCGCAGGCCTCCCGGCCCCAGGGCGCTGCCGACGTAAACGTAGAAACCTCGACGCAGTTCGAGTGGACCGAGTTTCCCGATTTGAACCCGCTTCTTGCCCGGACAAAAGAGAATTAACGCGTAGGCGCCACCTTCTGGTTTCATGATCGTTCTGATCCTCAGTGTCGATGTCACCGCGGGCGTGAAGTAAGAGTTCGCAGGCCCGGCCCCTCCGACCAGCGAACTCCGCGTGCCACCACTTCGAACTAGTTTGTGGCGCTGTACACGGTTTTCCCGGCTACCATGGTCCACAGGATTTTGGCGTCACGCATCTCTTCAGGACTCAGGGTGAGGACGTCGCGATCAATCAGAATCAGATCGGCGCGTTTACCAGGGGCCAGCGAACCAACCTTGCCGAGGAGATTCATGGCGCGCGCGGAATTGCGCGTGTAAGCATAAAACATGGCTTCCCGGGGCATGTCTTGGGCGGCGTCCAGAACTCCTTCGGATCCTTTTCGCGTTTCTGCTTGGTAGATTCCCCAAAACACATTGGCGCTTGAGACGGGCCAGTCACTGGCACCCGAGATTACGCCCCCGCAGTCGAGTATGGATCGCGCGGGGTATTGCCATTTGTAGATCTCTGGATCCAAATAAGGCTTAACAATTTCAATGGTGTCCGGCTCCGCGCTAGCCCACAGCAACTGCAAGGCGCTGATGACGCCCAACGCGTGGAAACGAGGAAAGTCCCGTGGAACCACGAACTGTTCGTGGGTCAGCGTGTGGGGCAGTCCCGAATTGCCATTGGCTTTCCGAGCGGCGGCAATTCCGTCCAACGCCGCCGTAACCGCCCCATCGCCTATCGCATGAACATGAATGATGAGCCCCCGCTTGTCCGCCGCGATGCATAACTCGGCAAATTTCTTGCGATCGAAAAGCAGGTCGCCATTTCGGCCCGTGTTCTTGTAGGGCTTGGAGAGATTTGCGGTTTGCGAGGGATACTCGACGACGCCATCGGCAAAAACCTTGATCCCGGTCACATGCAAGTTAGGAATGCTCTTGTAGGCTTCTCGAGTCTTTTGAACGGCTCCCAACTCGGCAAGAGGATCCTTCGCGTGCACCTGCGGAAAAGCATCCACCTCCGACACCAGTTCGCCGTGCTCGGCGAGTAGTCTGTAAGTCTTCAAGACCAGGTCATCAGCCAGTGGGTCCAGCCACGCGGTAATTCCGAGGCTGTAGATGTAGTGAAGTGCCGCGCGCCCTGCGGCAAGCAGGCGGTCGTCCGTCGGCGCAGGGAAAAGCGGCGAGATTTTCTCCATCCCCGCATCGACGACAAAACCATTGGGTGTGAAGTCTTTCCCAACTCCGTAATAGCGCCGCTGATCCTCCGAAAGCTTTTTGAGGAAATCCCGGGTGATGCCCGCACGATTCAGCAGAGCACGATTCGCCCAACCGGTATGTCCGTCCATTCCGCGCAGAAAGACAGGCTGGGTGTCGTACTCGCCGGCGCTGAATTTCGCGTTCAGTTCATCCGTATGGGACCAGAATTCGAGAGGCAGGCCTAGAATCTCCAGAATTCCGCCCCGCATCCCCACACCCGATGTCTTGGCTTCTTTTGCAAAAGCAACAAGGCTCTCCATGGATTGCACTTTGTCGCTGGCGTCAGCAGAGATCAGATTTATGCCGCCGTCGATGGCATGAATGTGCGAATCAATAAACCCCGGGAAAAGCGACTTGCCCTCGAGATCCACGCGTTCGGCATTTGCCGTGACAGACTTGGCAACTTCCGGATAGGCCCCCACAGCCACGATTCTGTCGCCGCGAATTGCGATCGCCTCCGCATAGGGATTCTGCGGCTCCGCGGTAAAGATTTTTGCATTATAGAAAATTCGCTCATTGGCGCTGCCTTGCGCCCGCAGCGGGGAGACCTCCAGTCCAAGCCCAAGAAAAACCCATAGCGCGAGGAGACAGAAATTGAGAAAGCGCGAACCCATTGTCACGGAACCATCCTTTCGCGAATATGCCTTGAACGGCCGGATCGACCAGCTCAGCGCGTATCCCCGCTGCCATTGGGTCGCGAGATGAATCGAAGTCGCCTCTCCAACCACTGCGCCTCGTCCTCAAACCCCGCCCGCCGGTGGAAATCCAGAAGGCGTCGGTAGCGCTCCACCACATCAAACCCGACGCTCCATTGAAGTTTGTGGAGGTCCACGGGGCAGAGGTGCAGCGGCCTGGCGTCCGATTCGGCAAGGTGGTTCGACCCGTTCATCAGGCAATGAAACCAAACGCAGTGCTCGATGCCGAACATATGACACGCCTCGTGGGCCAGAACTTTGCAACTGCGCCGGAGCATCAGCTTGCGCGTGTGCTCGTTTGGAGTCTCGCCATAGAACCTGGGATCGTACCGGGCGAAGCTGTAGACGCCCACACGCTCGCGAGGCGATGCCTGGCCAAAGACGAAATTCCAATTCGGGTCCGGATACAGATCCATCATCGTTATGCCTAACAGCGCGAAGGCGTCTTTGGGTAAGCGAGCTTGAAGCATGTTCAGGATATCGCCCGTGAGTAACTGCCTCTGGCCGGTCCAGGGATTCCGGCGACTGGAGACGTGGTTCTGGGCCAAGTCCGAGGGTGGCAGGACAACCACCTCCATCATGAAGAAGGCCGCGGTGAAGGCGCGCAATTGATCGAGCGAGGGCGCATCGCTGTCGTTGAATCTGCCCAGGGGTTGGAGGTAGAGTTTACTCTGGCGATTATCCGGACGGTTGGGCAGGGATCGAGTGAATTGGTCAAACGTCTGTCCGACCTCGGCGTGGTTGGCAAGCCAGTCGCTGGGTTGGGGCTGAGGGATGGGCTGGAAATCGTCTCGAGGGTCGAGGGCCCGCTGAAGTAGCTCCGGCAGCGCTGTCGTCAAGCCGATTGCAGCAAGCTGCTGGGCGCGGGTGGGAGGTGTAAATCGCGAGGCCATTGCCGATAGCAGCAGGATAGCGCCAGGTAGAATCAACATCAATAAGGCCCTCGAGACAATTCGCATAACTCAAAGCATAACGCCATTTGGCCTGACTTGCCTTGTCATACGCCTTGTACTCAAGCAGTGAGGCGCCCGGATATGAAAACGGGCGTGGAGAATCCCCGCGGACCGTTCAGGACGAAGATATGAGCGCAGAGCGAACGCACATTACCGAAGACTTAGGTATCCACCTGTCCTCGAAAAAGGAGGAAGAGCTATTCAAATGGTTCCTGGCGTGCCTGCTTTACGGCAAGCCCGTTCAGCAGCAAGTTGCCGAACGGGCTTTTCGAACCTTGACGGCCGCTCGACTCTCCACCCCCGAAGCCATTCTCCGTGCCGGCTGGGACGAACTAGTCCGGCTGTTAGACGAAGCTCACTATGTTCGCTTTGATTTCTCAACGGCCTCCAAACTCCTTGACGTCTCGAAGCAATTGAAGGAGCGCTATGGCTCGCTCACCAATCTTCTAGCAGAATCGAAAACTCCCGCCGAGCTCTCTAAGAAACTTCAGGAGTTCAAGCATATTGGTCCAACCACGGCCCGCATCTTTCTGCGGGAAGTGCGTCCAATATGGTATCCGTCTGAGACGTAGAGACGTCATTGAGCCTGGAGTATGGCAATGGGGAACGTGGCGTTCCCTTTCCAGTGCGGGTAACGCGGGCTTCTCGCCCACTGACCTGGGAGCGTCCTGCTCCCGCGTTGTGAGCGGCCCGCAGGCACGGTACGTCCTCCCCAGGGCGGCCACAAGGGCCGCCCCTACTGCTGCTACATCGCGTCCACCACGCAACGGAATCCGACCGTGCCTGCCCGGTCCTCGCCCGGCGCCATCAGCAGATACTTCCCGTGCTCGGTCAATTTATAAGCCTGGGGAAAGTACCAGAGCGATCCTTGCGGCTGATAGTAGCTTCCGCCTTTGAGGATGGCGGCGCGGGTATGCTCGTCCACAAATTCATCCGTCCACTGCCAGACGTTTCCAACCAGGTCGATTACCCCAAAGGGGCTTGCGCCTTGGGGATAAGCATCCACACCCGTGGGCGGCCGCATGTCTCTGCCTTTCTCGGGAGTAGGGACGCGAGAGGCGTCCCATGCGTTGCCCCAGGGATAGGCGCGCCCGTCCGTGCCCTGCGCGGCGTATTGCCACTCCCATTCGTGCGGCAGCCGCTTGCCTGCCCAGCGAGCGTAGGCGCGCGCGTCCTCGAGCGAGACCCAGGTGACGGGCTTGCGCGCCCAGCCGTCAGGATAGCTGCCGTTCTTCCAATCGCGCAGGAAGTTATGATCATCTTTGGGATGATAGCGAGTCTCGTCCAAAAATCTTTTGAAGTCGGCATTCGCGACAGGGTATTTGTCGATATAAAAAGACTTCACGTGCATATTATGCAGATGATGACGGCGGGGCGCATCCTCCCAGGGAAACTGCACATCCACGCCCACGTCATTACCCCCTTCGATCATAATGCCGGCGGTTCGAAATTCGTAGTCGCCCTCCGGTATCCGGACCATCCCGGCCGGCGTCGAGGTTGCAGGCGGGCTGGCTGAAATCTCCACCAGCTTTTGCGGCAGGAATTTCCACTCACTTGAAAGGCTCGAAAGCGGCGTCCGCGATAGCTCCTTCATCTCCGCCAGCAAGGTAGCGATGGCTCCCGCCGGCTCCTGGTCCTGAGCGAGCACGGCCCCGAAACCCTGGCCCTCGATTTCAAAGCTTAGCACCGCCCGGTCACCCTTGACTTCCGCCTTCAGCTCTTCACCATGCCACAGATCGTAGAAATGCTCCCCAAGGTAATAAGGGACTTCGAGCTGCCGGCCCCCTAGGTCGTACGGATTGCGGTTGACGATGGTCCAAAGCGTCTGGCCCTGCCCCGGGAACTTGCTGGCAAACACCCCGTAGCGAAGGGCCGGGGTGTGGGGCTCCCAATCCGCGCTGATGAGCAATGCCGCCATGGTGCGCTCAATTTTGGCCACGCGCCGCAGCGCCTCGGCGTCGCGCGGCGTGATTTGGTTCCAAATGCCCCAGATGTTTTCCCAGCTTTCGTAGCCCACGCCGTTAAAGAAGGCATATTGCAGGTTGTCCGTCTTGCGGCGGTTCCAGCGGTCGCACACATTCACCATGTGGCGCGACTCCAGCCACTTGTAGCGGCTGATCATGGGCACGAAGGGATATTCCCAGTAGCCCCATGTGAGGTTGTTCCACGCGAGGGCTTCGTCGGGAGGGCCGCCCTCAGGCTCGAGGGCAATCGCATGCCCGGTTTGGTCGGAGGCGGCGCGGAACGAGCGGGGGACGCCATCGAGCGTATCGCCATTGATTCCGTCCGCGCCGATTTCCGCCATGGCGCGGGCCGTGGCGGCGGCGTTCGGCCAGTTGGGGTCGCGCGTGCCTTGGTCCCAAAGCATCACCGGAAAGAGCACGCGGACTCCCCGCCGGTGAAAGTCCTGGATCATGCGGCGCAAGCCTTCGACTCCGCCCGGCATGTCGCGCAGCAGGTCATATTGGTTGCGATTGTCGATGCCGATGTTGGGGTAGGTGTGCCAGATCAGCACCGAGTCGATGCCGCCGTAGCGCTTCTCGAGATCATCGAGGTAGCGATCCACGGTGTACTTTTCCGCTTCGGGATCGTAAAAGTAGCGGTCCTCGATCATCATCTGCGGCTGGATGAAGCTCGATTGCGTCCAGAGCAGCTCGGGACGCTCGTATTGGGAGCCGTCGTAGCCAATGCGAATCCGGCGCTCGCTCCGCCAGTGGCGGACGTCGGCGATCCAAGTCTGGAAAGCCTGCACGGGATCCTGGATCTCGTTACTGCGGTAGCAGCACTGGCCGGTGGAGGTCTTGGCGTTGTCCGGCCCGGGGATTTGCTCACCCTGGGGTTCAAATTGGGTATCCTGAGCCCACAGGCAGGCGGCCAGGAAGCTGACAAGAATGCATGCGAAGACCGGCCATTTGGTATTCATGCGGGTTCCTTCTTTGTGAAGCATGGAATCGTATTATCCTCATAAATACCTGCCTCTTCTACAGCACATTACATGCCGATCGTAAGACACTGGCGGGAGGGGCGATCTTTTCCGCAGGCGCGAGCACAATAGTCGCCACTAGCCGACAAGGCAGGACCTATTTCCTCGAACCCCGTTTCTGGATAGCTTCCGAGTTGACGACACGTCCAGTGAGAACCGGATCGTGGTCACAATAGCATTATTCGACTTGGCCATTTTGGCCAGGATTGAGAATATGCGCCTTCCAAGGGCGGCGTACCAACACTGGATGGCGGAAGCACCAAGAGGCGGGACGGTGAGAGTGTCACTTCTCTTGCGACTTGAGCGCCGAGCGCAGCTTGTCGGCGAGTAGCCCGAAGCCCTCGGCGGGAGGAGCATTGCGCTCCGCCCACTCGCGCACTTCCTCGGCCTCGCGCGCTTCCATGACTGCCTTCGCGCTCAGGCGGATGCGCCGGCCTGACGGATCGACTTCCAGCACGATGACCTCGACATCCGCGCCGACCGGAAAGGCCCGCTGGACATCGCCTTCCTTCGCGACGCCGGTTTCGCTCAATGGGATGACACCGGTACGCCCGGGGGCCAGGAAGACGAACACGCCGAATTTCTCGTTTCGCTCGACCTTTCCTGTCAGGCGCGCGCCCGGAACGATGCCAGGCCGGGCTCCCGTAGCCCCCTCGGCCCGCGCCCAGCCTTCCTGAACGAGCGCCACGCCGATCCGTTTCTGCTCGAGGTCGATGGCTAGAATCTCGAATGTGCCCGTCATCCCTGGAGCGACCTGACCCGACCAGCCTCCCGATCGTGCGGTCGGCACGAACGTGGAAGCATGGGCCAGCGCTTCGATGCCCGGCTCGAGCTCCACGAACGCGCCGAACTCCGCGACGCGCGTGACGCGGCCAGGCCGCACTTGGCCTACTTCGTACACGTCGCGCACTCTCGACCACGGGTCGGCGGAGAGCTGCTTCAACCCGAGCGAGATCTTCTGCTTTTCCTCGTCCACGCGCAGAACCTTGACCGTGATCTCGTCACCCGCTTTGACGATCTCCGCAGGGTCCGACACGCGGGACCACGCCATCTCGGACACGTGGAGTAGCCCCTGGACACCTGCGCCAAGATCGACGAACGCGCCGAACTCGCGGACGGAGGTGACACGGCCGGTCATGACGGCACCGGGGACGATCTTGTCGCGGACCTTGCCGGCATTCGCCCGCTGCTCGTCCTCGAGGAGCGCGCGACGGCTGACGACGATGTTCGAGCCGCCTTCCTTGTACTCAATGATGCGGAATTGGTAGACATGCCCTTCGTGCGCCGACGTGTTTGCGCCGCGGACGTCGATCTGGGAAATCGGACAGAACGCGCGACGCCGGCCGATGCGCACCTCGTAGCCGCCCTTTACCTCCCGTTCGACCTTCCCTTCTACCGGCAGGCCGCTTTGGAAGGCAGCTTCGAACTGCCGATCGGTCGCGGCCGCTCCCGCCAGCTTCCGGGAGAGCGTCAGTCCGCCTGACGTCGATACCACCATCGCCTGAACCAGGTCGCCCACCGCCACCTCGAACTCGCCGTCGGCGTTCTTCAGTTCGGCGATATCCATTACCGCCTCTCCCTTGCGACCAACGTCGACTAACGCCACCTCCGGGCCGATGGCAACGATCCTGCCCTCAACCAGTTCGCCTTGATCGAGGCGCTTGGCCTGGACCGAAGCCTCGAACATCGCGGCAAAGTCTTCCGACTGATCACTCACAGCACGCTCCTCGTCATGATTGTGCCTCGCCCGCCGGCACTCATTCCCTCGCGCATGCACGAACGGACACCCAGCGATTGTACCAGCAGGATCAAATCATAAGAAGAGGGAACTCAATAGCCCGCCAGCAGCAACCAAGTCGGTTCCGGCGCCGCATTCGGTATAGCCGGAGCTATTGTGGTTGCACAGGCCATGCAGAGCATGTTGTTCGGATTACCCCCCTCGATGTTCGAACCTGCTTCATCACCGGTGCAGTACTGGTCGCCCTTATCGGCGCAGCAACCTTGCTGCTGGCCAAACGGGCGGCGAGTATCGAACCCATAAGCGCGCGGCGATCCGAATAAGCCAGCGCCTATCTATGGCATTTTGGATCATCGGAGAATCGTTCATTGTGGGGTTTTTATATTTTCTTTAGCCCGTCGGTCAGATTCCCGGAGGCTTAGCGCTCTTATAACGGCCTACTCGTGGAAATCCAACCCCTGACTCCCCCGAAGTCATAGGGCTGTATCGGATGCGCGCCGGTGGACTAGGCTGGAGAGTGGCAGAAACTTCGCCCGGCGCGCGTTCGATACAGCGACTTGAACGAAGCCGCTCGTGTTCGCGGCGGACGCGGGCAA
>Ga0326728_10001841_pt1 | contig 73140 bp, 67 predicted proteins | sample MB3enrmetagenome_FD_207602 | JGI IMG/M metagenome (GOLD analysis project Ga0326728, IMG submission 207602) | Lab enriched peat soil microbial communities from McLean, Ithaca, NY, United States - MB31MN | ecosystem: Environmental > Terrestrial > Soil > Wetlands > Peat | place: USA: New York...
AGGCTGCCAAGGCAAGGGCCAGAGGGTATCGCAACCCTCGCAACATGATTTCCATGGCTTATCTCATTGCAGGTAAGCTCAAGTTCAACAGGCTACATGCTCAACCCACTTGAAACGTTGAAGAGCCGAAATAGGCGAATCAGACGAGTAATTTATTTCAGTTGTTATTTCATTTCCCTTCCTATCAGGCCGGGTTAATTAGTTAAACTAGGGACACTTCGCCTATTTTGTACGTGAAACCGGGAAGCGTCCCTAGTCTCTACCCTGCTAATTGAGTATTCCGTTAAAACCGACCAAAGAAACAGATTAACCTAAAATATGCGGTTGTTGAGGAATTATATTTCTGGACGGTCTTTCCCCTTTGCGAGGTTAATCATCAACAAAATAAAAAAGAACAGGAACATTTTATTGAAATTATGGTCGAGTCTATGGGTATGATGCATGTTTCGTGCGGGATGGATAAAATCTCGATATGTTTGCATAAATCGGCATGTATATTCTGTAGATTCATCAATCACACCATATTTTTTACATAATCGAGCTAGTCCAAAGATGCTCTCTCTTTCCAAATCGGGCAGTTTGTTGTCGGGATTTACAGCGAGCTCGATGCAGAAATTGTACAAAATGCCCTCAACTATATTTGCAACGAGAAACATCATGCTTTTGTAAAAGATTTGCTCTTTGTCGCATAGTTCAGATATTTTCAATAGTTCGGTGGCATTTTCTATCAGAACTGTTTTAAGCCGTTCGTCGTTTACAACTAACTCGTTGATACCCTCTTCAATAAAATCCGGTTTAAAAGCTATCGCGGAAGCACCACGGCAAAAAGGCATTAAGACGTATAAATTCGAAGCAATCTTTCTCCGGCTGCTTAGGTCTGGTGGCCATAGATTATTTCTGAACATCAATAACGGCTGCAAAAAACTAAGCATTTTATATGCAGGTCGGTATTCGGGTTTTTTAAAAAATTTTCTATCCTCTTCCTGTGCTTTGTTCAACCAGTTAACTATGTCGTCAAGGTTGCCAGTATCAATGAGCGAAACCATCGCTAATCGTACTAAAACATCCCCCTTGTAAATCAAATAACTCAATTTGGTTTCAGAGGATTGAAGACTTTTAAACACCTCTTTCCACATGGTTTTTTGCTTTGTGTCTTCATGAAAGCGACCATAATGCGCCTCCAGTTGTGCGGCGAACAGCATCCAATCCGAATGCTCATCGTCATCCATTTGGTGATTCTTAATATACCAACGCAAGTATTTGAGGGACTCATCCCTATTGTTGACATCCGCCAATCTTGAGAAATCAATTTCCGGTTTATGCAGCTTTTTCATATTCTGTTCTTGTTGTCATGGGTTGCACTCACTGTGGTAAATCCGGGGGCAGTGTATAGAACTCTGGTTATTTAGATATTGATGTCACCAGAACTCCCCGGCTTCCAACACCGCGCCCCGGTTCGGCCTAGTGGCTCAGCTTTGCGCTTGCCAGCCGGTTAAGGCTCACTCCAGCTTCGGCAGCCTGGATTGTCAGTTGGCGGTGCACTTCGGGGGGGACGCGAATCATGAACTTTCCGCTAAAACGTTTTGTTGCAATAGGTTCAGGTACAATTTCTCCGTTGCGAATCATATCAACTACAACCTCATTCACCAGTTTGCACACACCTTTCAATGCCGCTTCCGGAGTTTGTGCAAGCCAGCTGAGACTCGGAAATTCCGCGCACAGCCCAACATATTCGGCGTCGTCCTCCGACCAGGTAACCCGATAGGTGTACTTATCACTCTTATCTTTTTTCTGTGCCATGTTCGATCTCCACCCGTTCTATTGCTTTAAGTGCCTGCTTGACCTGATACACTTGTTTTAGTATCAATATTGGTATCACTTGTCAAGAAGGAGTGGCTGGCAGGGAGAAGCCAATAGTGCAATTATTATCAAATTCCCCCAACAAAGAACGCAGCATGGTTGGAGGTGAACAGGGGCGGATCGTTCCTGAGGATCGCCCCTACGGCCGGGTCGCGCTTGAACTCCTTGTCCAGGAACCCCCGCACCTGTTTGCGGTCCCAGCCATGCGGATGGCGGAACGCGGTGTAGAGGGACAGGTCCCCCTCGTAGAATGGATCAACGCCGTACCCGGCCGCCTCATCACCGCAGATCGGCATGTTGAACAGCGCCAGGTTCATGAAGGTGATGCACTCCCGATGCCGCACGACGAATTCCAGCGTCCGCCTCGCCTCTGCCTCGGTCTCGGCCGGGGTGCCGAACAGCAGGTACAGGTACACCCCGATCCCCGCCGCCTTCAGGTTTTCCAGCACCCGCGCAGCTTCAACGATATCGATCCCCTTGTTCAGCCTGTCCAGCACCCCCTGATCCCCCGATTCCAGCCCCAGTTTGAGCATCACGCACCCCGACCGCTTCAGGGCACGGCAGAAATCCGGCTCGGCCAACTCCGGGCCGAAACGGGCGAACCCGTACCAGGGGACGCCGGGCGGGTCTGCGGCCAGGGCCCGCAGGAACGCCGGGCTTATGGCGTTGTCCAGCAGGTGCAGCAGTACCGGGTTGGTCTGGGCGGTGAGGGCGTGCAGGTCGGCCAGGGCCTCTGCGATGGGCAGCGGCGTGTAGCGGTTCCCTTCGGCCCGCTCCGGGCAGAAGGAACAGCGGTTCCAGTAGCAGCCGCCGGCAGTGCTGAAGGGGAGGATAAAGCCGGGGGAGAGGTAGTCGCGCAACGGCAGAAGGGTGTAATCGGGCCTGATGCGGCCATGGCCCGTGGCATCGCACCCCAGGAGTTCCAGCAGGGGGATCTCGCCCGGCCCCCCTATCAGGTGATCCACCAGCCCGCCAAAGGGGTTCTTCCAGCCGGGCTGGCGCAGCCACGAGGTCGTCAACCCGCCACCCAGGACGATCCGCACGCCGGGAAATTGTTTCCTGACATGGCCGATCATGGCAAAGGTGCACAGGGCCTGGCTCAGGTAGTTCAGGGAGAAGCCGACCGTGGCGATGCCGTCGAGCCATCCGACGAAACCCTTGCTGAACCAGGGATGGAAGGGGTTCTGCTCGGGATGCCCGGCGGCAAAGAGCAGGTCGGCGCTCCGCAGGGGGGAGAGGTGGGAATGCTGGTAGTCCGCCAGCCCGGCGATTGCGCCGCTTGCTTGGCCGGTAACGGCCAGCAGGCGGTTCAGGTCGCGGACGGCCCGGCTGTAGCGGTCGGGGGAGCAATAGAGCTCGCCGCCCCTCAGGTCGGCCAAGTGGCGGGAGCGACCCTTGATGGCCCGGCGGCTCCAGGTGTCGTCGGCGTCGCAGGGCTGTTCAAGGAGCCAGAGCAACCCTTCCAGGTTGGCGTCCAGCACCCGGCAGGGTATGGAACGGCCATGCAGGGCCGCCGCGAGTTGGGCGATGCCGGCCGGCGGCTCGCACGGCTTGGCAATGGGAGGGAATATGAGGAGCATGGGGTCATTATGATGAATGCGGGACTGCATGGCAAGCGCTGTAAACTGAGTGGAACCATCTTCAACTCATCCATTATTCAGGTCACCTCCCGAGGGCTAGGGAGGGGGCAGAGAAGGGGCATGGAGGCGGTAGCGGAGGTCAGGCTCCAAACTGATCCCCCCTCCCAGCCTCCCCCCGCTGGGGGGAGGAGTAGACGGCACCTTCACCCCCCCCACGCACCGACCGTGTCGGGCGCGTCAGGGCAAAAAAATCCCCGCGACCAGGAGGGGGCCGCGGGGTGCCTTATGGGCAAGTCGTGTTACTAACAAAGACGATGGAGCCTGCCATTTGGTTACACGCCCAAAAGTTTTTTTGAAAAAAAGATTGGAGCCGTGAAAGTGAAACGGGTTCAGGTTCGTTACAATCAGTTGAGAACTTTTACGACATAGTTGCCGGAGCGCCGGTAATGCTCTACTATAGATGTACGATAAGAAAAACGGCTTGTTTCCGAAGTGCTATCCCGGGAACAGGTGGAAGGATACGATATGAACGAAAACGAAATGAACGAGAAAAGCGAGGCGGTCATAACGCCGCACGATACGAGATACCTGTTTGTGCTCCCGTTCTCGACAGATCGCCCGCTGGCGCGGCGTTTTCTTGCGAGCGACCGGCAGGTAGCCGGCAATATCCGTTTCGGCAAGATCCTTGAGACTCTCGACAAGGTTGCCGAGAATACCGCCCTGGCCTACGTCAACAGGTTTCATCCCGAAGCGAGGGTCGTCACCGCCGCCATCGACAGCGTGGTGGTAAGGAATCTCGCCGATACCACCCACGACTTGGTCTTTTCCGCCCAGATCAATCATGTCGGCCGCTCTTCCATGGAGGTCGGCATACGGATCGAATGCCTGGGGGTTGGGTGGGGCCACCTTGCGACGTGCTATTTCACCATGGTCGCCCGCTCGACGGAGGATGGCGAGGCAAGGAGTCTGACCTTGCCGCCGTTGACCTATGCCCAGGAGATCGAGGTGAAACGTTGCAAGAAGGCTGAACAGCGCCGCCAGGCATACCGGGAGAGCCTGGCGAAGGCGGAAGAGATGCCGTCTTTGGAGGAGTACCTGTTTCTCAAGAAGCTGCACAAGGAGCAGGAGGCGAAGGATTTCTGCGGGATACGCGTCGGCCAACTGGTGCTCGAATCGACCCAGCGGGCATATCCCGAGCAGGAAAACGTGCCCAAGACCGTTTTTGGCGGCTACCTCATCCGCAGGGCCTACGAACTGGCCGCTCTGGCCGCGGAGATGGTCGCGCCCGACAGGGTGGTGCCGTTCCAGGTGAACCGGATAAACTTCAATCAGCCGGTCTTTCTCGGTGACCAGCTCAAGTTCATTGCACGGGTGGTCTACACGGGCAAGACAACGATCACCGTCCAGTCCGATATCGAACGCTTCAGCCGGGGTGCGGACGACAAGGCGCTTTCCAACTCCTGCCTGTTCACGTTCAGAAACGTGGACAGCGACTTGCGGCCGCAACAGGTGCCGCCCATTTATCCGGTCACGTATGCCGAGGATGCGCGCTACCTGAACGCATACCGCCAGAGGATGGATTGATACCATCGGAACAGTATCTCAATCGACCGGGAGGCATGGCCAAAGATGGACACTGACGCATACATTGGGCGCTCGATATTCAGGGGGGCATGCAGATCTGTTTGCAAGACGATCAGCAGCATCATGATGGGCATGCCGGTGCCGCTTCTGGCGCTGTTTCTTCTCTGCCCGGCCATGGCCGGCGCGGCCGGGGAGTTGCAACCGCTGTCCATCACCATGGAGGGGTACGAGTATCCGTACCCGGTGGCGTTTCTTCCCTTGACCATCGAGGGGCAGGACCTGCGCATGGCCTACATGGACGTTCCGCCGGAAGGGCGGTCGAACGGCAGGGCGGTTGTGCTGCTGCACGGCAAGAATTTTTCCGGGAACTATTGGAAGGACACCATCCGCGTTCTGACCCACAGCGGTTTTCGGGTGGTGGTGCCGGACCAACTCGGTTTCGGCAAGTCCTCGAAACCCAATATTCACTACAGTTTTCATCTGCTGGCCGCCACTACCGGGAAACTCCTCGATACGCTCGGCATCAGGCAGGTTGCCGTGGTCGGCCACTCCATGGGCGGCATGTTGGCGACCCGCTTCGCCCTGATGTATCCCGAGACGGTCACCCACCTTGTTCTGGAAAATCCCATCGGCCTGGAGGATTACCGGGCCATTGTGCCGTATGTGGCGCTTGAGGATGTCTACCGGGGAGAGTTGAACGCCACCGAGGATACTATTCGGGCCTACCACAGGACCTATTACACGGCCTGGAAACCGGAGTATGACGAGTACGTCATGATCGCGGCCCGCTGGAGATTGAGCGGCGAATATCCTCGCCTGGCCATGTCATCCGCACTCACGTACCAGATGATCTATGAACAGCCTGTCTGCCACGAATTCGCCAACATCAGGGCCAGGACCCTCCTGGTGATCGGACAGGCCGACCGGACCGTGGTGGGCAAGGCCAGGGTAAAGAAGGAACTGCTCTCTCAGGTCGGCCAGTATCCCCGGCTGGGGAGAAAAACCGCCGGGCTCATCCCCGGAGCAGAGCTGGTGGAGGTGCCCAATGTGGGCCATATCCCCCATTTCGAGGCCAAAGAGCGCTTTCATCAGGAATTGCTGGCGTTTCTGAATCAGTGAACCGATAGAATGGGTTTTTGCCAGGATGTACTACACGTTGATCCCGGCAAATGCCTTTTTAACGGATTTCATGATCTTTGTACGGGGAGTGATGTACCAGAGGAACGTGGCTGGCTTCTCAAGCGACGGTTTTGCCTCGTCTTTGTCAATGTCCAGTTCCAGTGCGACGCAGCTCCCTTTCTTCAACGAGACTTCTCCATCCGTACCTAGCAAGGATGCCACCAAAGAGCCGAGGAGCGGTTCGTGTCCCACGATCATGACTCGTTTTGCGTCTTTCTGTTTCAGGATGTAGCGGTGCAGCTCTGCCAAATCGCCGTCAGGCTGGAGCAGATCGCACATGATGGTCCTGTTTTTCCGGCAGGCATGCCGGGCCGCAATCTCAGCCGTCTGGACCGCACGCACGAACGGGCTCGACAGTATCAGGCGCGGTTTGTGCCCATGATCGGCCACCCTTTCGATTACCTTGCTAATGTCGTCTCTGCCTTTTTCCGTCAGGTAACGCCACTCATCACAGATCTCGTCCGAACGCTCCACCGCTTCCCCATGTCTGAGAACATATAAGATCATTGGACACCTCCATGGACTTGTTATTCCAATTCCAAATCAAATCGGCATTTTGACGAGGCCTCTGGCCTCCCCCTGCGGGGCGCCTTCGCGGTCCAATTTGCTCCGCAAATTGTGTTGGCTCGTCTTCGGCTCCTGACTGTACACCTTCGTCACCTCGATCCTCGCCGCCTTGATGTCATCTTTGATTTGAAACCAGAATTGCAGATAAAGTATAGAGTAATTAACTCTTTTGCAACTTTTTCCCGATCTGTAACGTACTGGTTACACAACGTGCCGATTTGTCGTCCCAACAGCAAAACCCTTACCGTGCCGCTCTTCGGACAACTTGAAAGCGGATTTTCGGCCGGAATGTCGCACATTAATTTCTCTTCTGCAGCTAAATTGTAACAATATAAGAATATGATTTGCCAGAATAAATAGTTTGATGACGGCGGTGATCGGGCAGTACGCGTTCGGCAACCGTATGGGTAGACCTGGATTCATGGCAGTTCACGATAACCAAAATATCCCTACCCTCGCTGCGATCATGAGGGGCGCAACGCCGGTCTCGTGCGGCATGGCGGTCAATGACGTCGCTGTCCTCTTTCAGAAGGACTCGTCCTTGCTGATGATACCGATTATTTGCGATGGTGTTTTCGAGGGGGTCATCAGCCGCAAGGATCTTTTCATTCGTCACCTTTCCCGGCCATTTGCCATGGATTTGTTCGGCAGAAAGCCGATCAGCACTCTCATGAGCGCTACGATGTTGAAGTTGACCCCCGAGAGTGATATCAACACCGCCTTGGCGTACCTGCTGGAACATGACCCTGAACTTGACGCCGATTCATTCCCGGTCACACAAGACGGGGCGTGTGTCGGGATCGTACATGTCGCCGAACTTCTGATGGCCATATCAAAGTCTCAGGCCGGCCTTCTTGCCACGCTTGAGACCTTGAGCGCCAGAATCCGTGAAGAGGTTGAAAAGGCCCGTCAGATCCAGCGGGATCTGCTCCCCCCTTCCACATGCAGCTATGCAGGCATGGTACTGGATGCGGTGCTGATCAACTCCTCCGAGATCAGCGGCGATGTGTATGATTATTTCTTCATCGACCAAGACCGTCTGGGAGTCATGGTGGGGGATGTGAGCGGCCATGGCGTCCAGTCCGGCATGGTCGCCACCGCTGCCAAGGCCGGATTGCATCTGCTGCTCGACGGTGGCGTCGCAACGCCGGGAAAACTCCTGGAGGGGATGAACAAGGCCGTGTGCGCAACAGCGTCCAACTCCCTGATGATGACCGCTGTTGTTGCCGTCATCGATCTCACGGTCAATAAGCTGTTCCTTGCCAATGCCGGACATAACTATCCGTTCCAGTGCCGGTCGTCCGACGCGGACGTCGCCTTGCTGGACGGCACCGGCGGTTTTCCTCTCGGCTTTGACATGGCCAGCGAATACAACGATATCGAGATCGATTTCCGGTGCGGCGACCGGCTGATACTTTACAGCGACGGCATCGTCGAGGCCTGCAACGGCGAGGGAGAGGAGTTTGGCTATGAGCGCTTCTCCCGCTTTGCGCAGCAGAACTCCGGGAACAGTCCGGAATCCTTCCGGCTCGGACTGCTTGACGAGGTGCGCGCTTTCAGCGGCACCGAATCCTTTGAGGACGATGTGACGCTTTTGGTCGTTGCCGCAGAGCAGGTTTCATGATCGCAAGGCTTCAAAAAAAATATCAAAGAGAGACCATCAACATGTTCAGCCTGAGCAAGCATGGCAGGGTCGTCTGTTCTCCGGCCCCCCTGGCGTCATGCAGCGGATTTGACGAGGTACACGAGTGGCAGGTTTTGTCTTCCGAGGACAAGGAGGAGATTATCAGCCGCATGGAGCGTATTATTGAAGGAGACGACGGCCCCCACGAATTCTTGCGGCAGCGGGCCGCCCTGATGGCGGATGAGATGCTGGAAAACGCCCTGTATTGCGCACCCCGCGACCTGAGCGGTAATCAGATTTACGCCAAGGGCGAAAAGCGCAGTCTCCCCTCTGGCGAGAAGATCCTGGTACGCTGCGCCTATGACGGCGAAAGGCTCTTCCTGGAGGTCAGCGACAGTTGGGGAAAGCTTTCGCCCGAAATCGTGCAGGGTCATATTGCGGTCAACCTGGCGCACGACACTTCGACCGACCGGGCCGGCCGCGGACTCTTCTTCATGTGGAAGTTTATGAAGGATTTTTATGTGAATTTTGTGCCGGGCCTGAAAACCTCAGTAGGCGGCTATCTCCTGCTTAATCCCGATACATACTAATATGGAGTGACCTGACATGGAACAGCAATTCAAGATTGAGATCAAAAAAGGAAGTACGAGCGACACGGTTCATTTTCATGGCAATATCGACAGCCACGCCGACAGCCACTTTGATGATCTGATCAAAAGTGTATCGAAGAAGATGTTGGTTTTCGACTTCAGCAGTGCGGGCCGCATAAATTCCATGGGAATCGCTCTGTTGCTCCGTTCGATCAAGAACCTCAAGGCTGAGAAGGGTGCGGAGATCAGCATCCAGGGGGCCAATCAAACCAATACCATGCTTTTCAAGATGACCGGCATCTATCTGTTGGCTCCCGAGACAAAGCGCTTATAATCAAGGAGCTGTTTTTATGTGGAATCCCGGAAGAATGTGGAGGATTTTCGATTATTCAGAGCTTGACCGGCAAATCGAAAAGTTCCGGCAGCTGGCTGAAGAGTACAAAAAAAGCAACACGAGTTACTACGGCGAATATCTTTCGAGTATTCTGTTTGACGATTAGTTCCTTGGTACACCAATAATTTTGGAAAAGACTCCTCCCCCCAGCGGGGGGAGGCTGGGAGGGGGGCTCAGTTGAATTTGACGCCCGTTTCCCCCTCCCTAACCCTCCCCCGCTGGGGGAGGGGACTATCCGATAAGTATGCCCCGCTTCCTCGTTCGCTTGCGCCTGTCATACCAGTCTCCTTATGCCGGTTTTAACAGCTTGCTGGTGCTCACTTGATCTTCCCCCCGCCGACCGGCGGGGAAGTGCTCCCATGCCATTCCCCCAATAAGCAGAGGCGTTGTAATCACTGCCCGGCCGTGGTATATGTAGCCATTCATCTGCACATATCATTCGGTAAAGGTATCCCATGTCCCTCGCAGACCAGGTCCTGGACGGCGACATCCGCGCAGCGGCGCGGATGATGCGCGACATCGACGACGGCCGCCCCCATGCGGTGGAGGAGTTGAAACGGCTCTACCCGCACACCGGCAAGGCCTATATCATCGGTATAACCGGTCCGCCGGGGGCCGGGAAATCGACCCTGGTGGACCAATTGACGGCATCTTTCCGCAAGAAGGGGAAAAGGGTCGGCGTGGTGGCCATCGACCCCACCAGTCCCTTCACCGGCGGTGCTATCCTGGGTGATCGCATTCGCATGAACCGTCACGCCTCCGACGAGGGGGTATTCATCCGCAGCCTGGCCACCCGCGGCGCCCTGGGCGGCCTGTCCCGCTCCACATCCGATGTGGGCCTGGTCATGGATGCCATGGGGATGGAGGTCGTCATCATCGAAACCGTCGGCGTGGGTCAGGATGAGGTGGATATCGTCAGGACCGCCCACACCACCTGCGTCGTCATGGTGCCGGGGCTGGGAGATGATATCCAGGCCATCAAGGCCGGTATCCTGGAGATCGGCGACGTTTTTGTGGTCAACAAGTCGGACCGTGACGGCGCCGACCGCACCGCCAGGGAATTGACCACCATGCTGGAGATGCGCAACGCGCCGGAAGGGAGCTGGCACCCCCAGGTCATAAAGACCGAAGCCCGGCGCGGCGCCGGCATGGACGAGTTGTGTGGGGAGATCCTTGCCCATCGGGATTTTCTTTTTACCAGCGGCCTGATTGCCGGATTTGTTCGGGAGCGCAACCAGCGGCATTTCCTGGATATCCTGCGCGACGGCCTTTTCCGGCACGCCATGGAGTTCATGGGGCGTGACGGGTCCCTGGAGAAGGTCGTTGACGGCATGGGAGACAACACCCTTGACCCCTATTCGGCGGCCGAGGCAGTGATCGCGCGCATGCAGGGAGAGGCGGCCGGCCGATGAGACACCTGTGCCGTCAGGAGAGCGCGGGCGGGTTTGCCGCGGCTGTGGATCCCCGTATCCGGCTCTTGGCAGCCGGGCTGCTGCTGGCGCTGGTCGTCAGTTCCTCCGGCGCTCTGTTCCCCTGGATCGTGGCGGGCTTGTGCCTGCCGGCGGCCCTGCTGCAAGGCATGAGGCTGCGGATGCTGGTGCTGCGCCTGCTGCATCCCCTGTTCATCGCCGCGGTGGTCCTTGTCCTGAAGACGTTCATGGGGCCGGGAAACTCCGTCGAGTTCTTCCGGCTCGGTTCCTTTGGCATCGGCTTTCACGCCGGCGGGTTTCGGGAAGGTGTGCTGATCGCTTCCCGCATCATGGGGGCGGTGTCGGTGGCGGTGCTGCTCGGCCAGGTTGCGACCTTTACCGAAACCATGGCGGCCTTGGCATGGCTGCGGGTCCCCCGCGCCCTGGTGGAGGTTACCCTGTTCGCCTGGCGTTCGCTGTTCATGCTGTATGACGACGCCGCCACGGTCTACACGGCCCAGAAAAACCGTCTCGGCTACTGCGGTCTGCGCCGCGGCCTCCGGTCGTTCGGCACCATGGCCGGCATGCTGGTCATCCGCGCTTTTGACAATAGCGATGCCATGACCACCGCCATGACGCAACGGGGTTATGACGGTTCGCTGCCGTTTTTGCGCAGAGCCCGGCTCAGCATGGCCCAGGTGGCCGGGTTGGCCGTTTTTGCCGCCATGGCCACCGCCGCATGGAGCGTACAGAATTGGCCGCGATGACCGCCCCGCGTCTATCCGCGCAGATCGCCTCGTTTTGCTATCCCGACGGCACCGTTGCCTTGAGCGACATCAGCCTTGAGGTCATGCAGGGGGAATTCTGCGGTATCCTCGGCTCCAACGGCTCCGGCAAAACCACCCTGCTCAAGGTGCTGGACGGCATCGTCAAAGAGTTTAGCGGCACGGTGCTCCTGGACGGGGACGAGATCCGGCGGCTTTCGCCCCGTGCGATTTACGGCAAGATGGGGCTGGTGTTCCAGAACCCGGACGACCAGCTCTTTGCCCATTCGGTGTACGAGGATGTGGCCTTTGGTCCCCGCAACATGGGGTTCAGCGAGGCCGAAGTTGACCACAGGGTCTCCGGAGCCCTGGAGGCTGTCGAGATGGCCGGCCTGGCCCGCAAGGACATCCAGAACCTGAGCTACGGACAGAAGAAGCGGGTTTGCATTGCCGGGCTCCTGGCCATGGGGCACGAGATATTGCTGCTGGACGAACCCACCGCCGGTCTCGACCCCATGGGCGAACACCGCATGATGGAACTCTTGACCCGCCTGAACCGGGAATCGGGGGTTACCATCGTCATGGCGACCCACAGCGTGGACCTGGTGCCGGTCTTCCTGACCCGCCTGCACGTCCTGAGCCGCGGAGGGCTGGTCCGGAGCGGCACGCCGGAGGAGGTCTTCCATTCCCCGGAGGAGTTGGCAAACGTCAAGCTGCGTCTCCCGTACATCGCCGAGCTCATCCATCGGCTCAGGGTTGACGATCACCTACCGTTCAAGCGATTGCCCTTGACCATCGGCGAGGCCCGGCGGGAGATCCTGGAAACCATCGGCGACCGGGGACCTGCATAATTTTTACCCCCCTGGAATTTATGTAACCGCCGATACATGGGATGAACGGGGATAATGGCACAACCAAAATGTAATCTGGACAAAATCGGCAAATGTTTTTTCCGGGTTTAATCACTAATCCTGATCCGAACATGGAGTCGCTGTGGACCGAAAATCTCTGGAATCGTTGTTTAATCGCATAGGCGCCGTCAAATGCCTGGTCATGGGTGACCTGATGCTGGACGAGTACCTGTGGGGCAAGACCGAGCGCATCTCCCCGGAAGCGCCGGTGCAGGTGGTCGATGTGCTGCGCGAGGAGCTGCGGCTGGGGGGCGCCGGCAACGTGGTCAACAGTCTGAGGGCCTTGGGGGCGCAGGTGGCGGTCTGTTCGGTTGTGGGGCGGGACGATAACGGCGAGGCCCTGCTGGCGGCCCTCCAACGCCAGGAGGCGGTTACGGATGCCGTGTTCCTCGATCCGGCCCGGCGCACCAGCCGAAAGACGCGGGTGGTGGCCTCCAACCAGCAGATCGTGAGGATCGATCGCGAATCGCGTACCGCCCTTCCCCGTGAGTTGGAGGAGGGGGTCTGCGAGTGGATCGCCGCCCATGCCGGGCAGTTCAGCGTCATTCTCCTGTCCGATTACAACAAGGGGGTGCTGACCCAGCGCGTCATAGAGGCCACCATAACCGCTGCCGCCAACGCCGGTGTCCCCGTGCTGGTGGACCCCAAGGGGGCCGACTTTGCCCGCTACCACGGTGCAACCATCCTCACTCCCAACCGCAAAGAGGCCGAAACCGCTTCCGGTGTGGCCATCCATGACGAGGCTTCCCTCTCCCGGGCGGCCGAGATGATCATGGAGACCGCCGGGCTTGAGCACCTGCTGATTACCCGCAGCGAGGCGGGGATGTCGTTATTTGCGCGCCACGACGCGGCGGTCCATATCCCGACCGTGGCCCGTGAGGTGTTCGACGTCTCCGGCGCCGGCGATACGGTACTTGCCACCCTGGCGGTCGGCATGGCCTCCGGGCTGGACATGGCAGAGGCGGCCCGACTGGCTAACGTGGCCGCCGGCATTGCGGTCGGCAAGCTGGGGACTTCCACGGTCGCGCCCAGCGAGATCATCAATGCCGTGGCCTTGAGTCACAGCGACAGCGAATCGAAGATCAAGAACCGGGACGTGCTCACTGCTATCATCGAGGCCGAGAAGGCGGGCGGCAAACGGATCGTCTTCACCAACGGCTGTTTCGACCTGCTGCACGCCGGGCATGTCAAATACCTTCAGAAGGCCCGCCGCCTGGGGGATATCCTGGTGCTGGGGCTCAACAGCGACGCCTCGGTCCGGCGGCTCAAGGGCCCGAAGCGCCCCCTGATCGACGAGGAGGAACGGGCCCATATCCTGGCGGCGCTGGACTGCATCAATTACGTGGTGATCTTTGACGAGGATACTCCCCTGGAGCTGATTACGGCATTGAAACCGCATATCCTGGCCAAAGGGGGCGATTATACCGCCGACGGAGTCGTGGGCAAGGACGTGGTGGAAGCCTACGGAGGGCGGGTGGAACTGGTGTCGTTCGTGGACGGCAAATCCACCACCAACATCATCGAGCGGGTGCTGGAACGCTATTCCGGTAACTGACCGGTGTTGCATTAGTTTGGTTTTATTATACAATTCAGGTATCGGAATTATTTAATTTTATTTGCTGATGGAACAGGAGCGGACATGTCACAACAAACCGACGCCGACCGGGAGCTATGGATTCTGGGCGTAAAACCGGATAGCGGCCGCGAGCAGATACTCACCTCGTACCTGACAACGGGCGGCTACAAAAGCCGTTTGGAGCGCCTTGAAAACCTTGCCGCGGGGCGTCCCCTCGGCATTGTCCTCGACATATCCCCCTTTTCCGATGACGGCTGGGGCCTTTTACGGCAGATCAAGGGCGATCCGGTGATTCGCAACATCCCCATACTGCCGGTGTTCTTGAGCGAGAAAGGGGCCGTGGGGGGCGTGTTCCCGGTGGCCGGCTTCTTTACCCTGCCGGTGGATGACCAGTATCTTCTGGAACGTCTGGCGGTGTACGGGCTGACGGAGGATGCCGAAACCTGGGACCTGCAGGCTCTTGTGGTGTCCCGCTCGGGAGAGGAAAAGCTGTCCAAGGCCGTTGAATCCGTGGGGTTCGAGATCGTCAAGGGGTATACCGGCAAGGAGGCCATGGCCCTGATCTCCATCAGGCCCAAGTATTTGGCCTTCAGCACGCTGATGCTGCCCGACATGTCGGCCTTCGAGCTTCTGGAACAGATCCGCCTCTTTCCCTACAGCCGCAACACCCCGCTGTTCGTGCTTATCAAGGATGAGATGAAGGAGGGAGAAAAGAAGGCCATGGCGCGTGAGGTAGCCCATCTGGTTTCCAAGAAGCAGCTTTCCTGCGAGGAATTCCTGAGTAATTTGCGCCGCCGGGAGTAAGGCGCTATTTCTTAGCCACATCTTTTTATTGTGAAATTGTTGCGGTTCGAGTCCGTGCTGGCTCCCCAACGCGGACAAAAGTGGGCACTGGCAAGAGCACCTATCTTTGTAACGCGACAGCCATTGACCTGCCTGGTTTCAGGGCAGGTCTTATGGTTTGGTCGGAACTACCTCTTCAGTTTCACTTGATCAAAAATGGAAAATGGAGAGTTGACCCTTTTATCTTCGTCTTACTGCCAAAAAAGAACTGGATTTGGTGGACAATCGTGCGTATGCTACCGGTATCTTGACAAAGAAACAGAATGCGCAAGTAATTTAAATGAATACGAGATGGGCTCAAGCTTAAAGATTACCGGGTAGCATACAGAACATTTCATAGCTTGGCGACCATGAAATGTATTGAAATACTGGACTGAAACAATTTGTCAACTTGGAAGCTTGACCCTGCCGCCTCTCCCTCAAATAATTGATAAATGAAACGAGTCGAATATGATGCCTGATGAGGAAAAAACACTGGCAATTGCTAAAAGAACAAGAAAAAATTTAGATTTTATATATAGTGTAAAAGGTGATGGTGCTGATGTTGAAGAATTTACTCACTTACTTAACAGTATGTTGTGCATGGTTATTTGTTTGCGAGAAGAATATTTTAAAGGCAAAGAAGTTAGCTGGGATGATTTGATTAAGAAAGGATTAACACCTGTTTATATAGCTGAAACAGCTCCAAGCGCTGATTTACCAAAACTCAAGTCTCATTCTAGTTTTAGTCAATTGATATCATCAATAAGACATGAGTTTGCACATAATTGTTTCAAACTGTCTGGAGATTCAGCTAATAAAATAACTGGTATCACCATATGGAATGTATTACCTCACAAAAAGGACATTGGCATCAACAGATCATGGCAAGCCGAAATAACTGAGCAGCAGCTAAAGGATCTTGCTTATTTGTTTATTGATTATATCTGTTATGAGTTCGGGCCTATAACCCAAACATAGATAGCTAAGTGATTTCTCCGACATTACACATAATTTAAGCATACGCTTATACAGGCTTCTTCTGACTGTAGCTTAGTACAACCGAATCACGACCCACAGCTGACAATTTATTTTTAAGTCGGAGTTGGAATGAACCCTGATGTTTGTTTACATGAAAATATTGATAAAGAGGTTTTGATGGGAATTCGTACGGGAGACAGGATTTGTTTAGACTGTAAAGCTGTCTTCACATCATCAGAAGAACTGAAAAAAGCTCGTGACGCCGCTCGTAACAGGATTCAAGACAAAAAATAATCCGTTATTAACAGAAATGTTTTCTAAGTTGGCAACAAAAACTTCACATGGCCTTTATTGACTGGTTCAAATAAGAACTTGTCCTAGTTGATTTATTTGCTGAAATATTGTTATTAAGTATTTGTAGTATCAAAAGGAGAGGGTGTGCGTAAGTTACTCTTAATGCTAATCTTATCAACAATAATATTAGTATTTTTTGCGAGCGTATGTGCTGGTGGTACTACGCCAAAATTTGTAGATGATAGCTTTGATGTCATCGTTGATAGATTACCAAAGAATTTTAAAGGCAATGACCCTTTTCATATATCAAAACTTCTTGCAAGGCATCTCAAAGACTTTGAATCAACAGAATTCGAAAAAGTTGAAGAATATAAACTTAGGATGATGTCATTTGCAAATAAAAAGCTTACAAATAAAATCAATTTTAATGATACTCTGGCTTTCGTCGTGCCCTTTGATAAGGGGGATGAGATAACGTATGATGCCGATTCCTCGGTGATGCACATGGATTTACGGGTAGGTACTGCTGATAACAAATATACCGAATATTGGATGAAATATCGGCATAGAGATAGTCATGGCAATTTTCACGATGTGAGTCCAACTGCTGTTGTACTCTCCTTTAAAGATATACCTGTGAAAAATTACATAGCAACTAACGCCTTCAATAATAAAATATTAGTAAAAAGCAGCATCTCTAAACTTATAGATCTGGCCATCATCAATGATGATGACATAATGAACTATGCGGTTAAATTATCCTTTAATATTCAAAGTGATAAAGCCAAAAAATTAAAACAAAATGGATCTATACTATATGTTGGTAACCTTATTCCACCATATTATGCTAAATCTGCTGAGTTTTCAAACGCTACATTGGATCAACCGCTGGAAGTAACGCTAGATATTCAATACATTGCAATGAAAGTAACTGAAATTTGGATCTTCGATTCAATATCTGGTGAGATTTATTACAAACATAAATTACAATATCCAACAAAAGTAGATGGACTATGAACCCCGATGTCGAATTTACTCTCACATGTTATCAACGTAGGATCTTCTTCCCAGTGTCCTGTTTTGTCTTTTGGGATGAGCAGCTACAAACTAGAGCGTGCCGTAAGACCTTAGAAAGTCGAAGCGCGTCCGCCAGGGGACGCCATGCTGTTGTAATCACCACATAGTTGATTATTGTCATTATGAGTCTTTCAATATTAACTAACTAAATTTATTAATATTTCCCAGTTCGCATTTTCATTAACACTGGCGCGCCAGTGCGGACAAAAGTGGGCACTGGGACGAGCACTTATCATTGTAACGGCTAGAGCTGACCGACCGTGTTTTTGGGGCCGGTCTAGCGCTTGGTTGAGTTCGCCTTTACACATTGACGCAGAAATTTCTTAAACTCTAACGGGCTGATTATATGAGTGGCAGCAAATAATGATGCCCAAAAACAGGGGTAGATAAACGCAGGGAAGAGTTTTCCCTCCGAAAACCATTGAACCCCAGCCAGCCAAAAAACAAGAAGCATTGTACCTATGAAATAATTTTTCAGGTTAAATTGGTATGTCAGCAGAATATTTTTTTCATTTCTGCTAATTAGAATGCTTCCAAACGATATCCCCGAAATAGATTTTCTTGCCATCGAGCTGAAGAACCCCTGCTTAAAAGTGATGCTATCATCTGATTTTTCAGCATAAGCTCCAGATTGAAATAATTGGTGGTAAATTTCATTTTTTATGTCTTCTATTGATGGTTCACCATCCGTCTTGATCTCGATTCCGCCACTTTTTTCGAAAAACATAATCATTCCTTGTTCTAGCTTATTGCTCAACGGTTTTGCTGGTGTACGGCCTTGGCGTGTCTGTTGTTTTCCCCCGTTTCAGTAACACGGGGCCTTACAAATACATTCCCTCATTATCACATTTTCCATACGAGCAAAAGTGAATTAAGATGATGGCTGGCTCGGTGGAGTTTCCTCCCTTTCGGGGGGGACCCTGCCGACCGGCCATCATTTTTTCTCGGCAATATACCAAGGTCTAAATAGACTGTGGCCTATGCATGCGGAGGAAATGAAATGACACCAAATATTGACGCCGCCGTAATTTCAGGAGCCGGACACCGGATTCGACCCGCAGAAGAAGGCTCTTCAGTGAGTGGCAACAAACAACTGGAGTATTGGCATTAAAAAGCGCGGGTCCTGCATAGGGCCTGCGCTTTTTGCTAATTCCGGATGGATCCAACCAACGGGTTGTAGCTGCAAGAAAAAGTTGAAAGGTCTTCGCAGCAAAGGCACCTGCACTTTTATTTTGTCCTTACCCTTAGCCTTAACAACCATCCCGTCTCATTCCTCTCTTTTCTTCTTCGTCCTCTAACCGCTTGTAGTGTTAACTCAGGTGAATATCAATTTTTAGTATAAATTTGAGATTCAATGATATCGAGGAACCCAGCTTTCTGTCCTAGAGCGCTGTGCCAAAAAAGGGCTGAATCTGAAGAGCTTCGCCCTAGATTGATACGGTATGAAAAAACGAGCTACTTCTTCACCCGCTTGCGGACTAGGCCAAGTCCGGCAAAACCTAAACCAAAGAGAAACAAAGTGGAGGGCTCAGGCGTAATAATTGATACATCGCTAGATGGATAAATGCTTTCTGTGAGGTTCCCGTTTGAGTCTATTGTGTTGTAATCGAAGGAAATATTAAATCCGCCAGAGCCCACATTGTTCCCATCGCCTAAATTAATAGTGAATTCCCAATTTTGTCCGGAAAGATTGTAATTATTGGCGGGTGTTGTCCAACTGAAGCTGTCGCCTGCACCAGAGACGTTAACACCATTAAATGTCCACCCAGCTGGTTGTGTTGGTCCCTTTCCAGGGCCGAAGACGACAGGTCCTGTGGGAGAGGTTGTCACATCAACGCTATTTATGGGAAGATTTGGAGGGACATGGATGATGAGATCTAAGGAATTAGGATCTGAAGGGTCAGGTCCAACTGTTATTGTTTCTGTAATATTAGTGGCAAATGCGTATCCAGTACTGAGCATAGTAACAACAAACCACTGGATTAAAGTATTGATTGTGCGCTTCATAGCTAACCTCCATATAGGTTGATTAGTAAAAAGCAAAATGTGTGCTTATATATTAACCGTATGTAATTGCAGTATGATATATTTCTGGCGTTATCAAGTGCTTAATCTTAAATTGCCGATAAAGAATCGGGTGGTAAAATCGAAGTTATTGAGGGTGAGTGCACATGAGGCTGACAATATCACCTCCTTTTCGCCTCTCCTCCATACGCCCTGTATTGTCAACGTAAAAAGCCGAGCTATCCAAAGAATTATCCTTCGGTAGCTCGGCCATCTTGAGATTCAAGATCCGCCACTTTCCGTCCCATCCTTACGGAAGGTTTGGCTTTAACGGGAGATTGTACTGTTAAATTATATAAAATAATACTGTAGCTTCAATAATTGTCAAGCCAAGTTTATCAAATTATTTATATGCACTCCCCCCGTTTCAGTAACACAGACTATAAGGCGTATGAATTCGGCGTGGTTGAGCCAAAGTTGTATAAAGCCTTTGAATTGATAATGAAAAAAGGATTCAAGGCTTTCAAAGCGGGTAGCAAATGAAAAAAAGAAGTGCACCTGTCAGGAAGCTATTCAGCTTTGGCGGGTGCACTTTCTATGTCAACAAAACCGGCACTCGAAAATGTGCCCAGTTTTGTCCCGGCATGGCTCCCCAAGCGTGGCGCTCAGCAAAACTATTTCGCATACAATTTCGGGTTACAAATGATTCCACGCAATAAAAACCATCCGAGATCGGAATATATGTCCCAGAAACTTTCCTGCGGACCGAACAAACTGGAATGTGGTTGTTTTATCATCTTCGGACCATTTGCAGTAATGATTGCTACCATGTCAAAATAATGGTAAAAAATTGAGACTTCAGCAAAATTATAATTACACCTTGGATGGAATGGCCTATGACCCTCTTGAAAAAAAAGATCGAAGACGAATTGAATCATCTGGACATAAGGGATATGCCCGCAATTTATGATTATCTGCGCCAATTGTCCAGGCTCCGCCGCCTGCCGGTTCATAAACCAACTGTGCGTGTGCCGTCAATTCAGCACCTGCATGAGCTTACCGCCACTTCAAAGGGAAGTTGGTCGGAATCATTGATTAATGAGCGGGAAGAGAGGCTGTGAGACGGTTTTTTTTCGACACTTCGGCACTGCTGAAGATATACCATCGAGAAGAAGGAACCGATACCTGTCTCGACATTTTCAATTCCAGCGATGAAATCACAATTTCAGAGCTGGCGCGGGTCGAGATGCATTCAACCCTTTACCGCAAGCACCGGGAAGGGAATCTAAAGGCCAAGGCTCTTGATGCAGTAATCAAACGGTTTTCCAGTGACCAGGAAAACCGTTTTGAAGTATTGGATATTACCTCGCTTGTATTCGATGAAGCATGCCGCCTACTTGCAGCTCACTCCCGTAAATTATCGCTGCGGACCCTCGATAGCCTTCAGGCAGCTGCATTTCTGACATATTGCGAAATTGGGCAAGACAGCTTTGTGTGCGCTGACCGGAAGCTTGCAGATGTAGTATCCCTTGAAGGTGCTGGAGTGTTGTTGTTGGGACTATGATAACCTGTATTTTTTAGCGAGACGCCGGATTCGACCCGCTGAAGGAGGGTCTTCAGTGGGTGGCAGCAAACAATTGGAGTATTGGCATTAAAAAGCGCGGGTCCTGCATAGGGCCTGCGCTTTTTGCTAATTCCGGATGGATCCGGCCAACGGGATGTAGTCGCAAGGGAACTCAACAGCGTATTGTGACCGTGAATATTCATGGGCTAAACTGGCCCCATAAACATTATTGGAACTGTACCTTACAATGAGGTCACAACTGCCATATCATGCACTACACGGAAGGCACTCTAATCGGAGGAGTACACCCGCGAGAGTATTGCAACACCTTGCTCTATCTCAGCGAGCGACATACCGCCAAAGCCGAGCATTATTTGCAATGGACCTGGCTCATCCAGAATGCGGGTGGCCGAAATCGGAAACAGCCGGATCCCGCATTTACCGGCTTGGCCGATTAATTCAGCTTCACTCATGGCGGTTTCCTGGAATTGCACAACAACATGAAGTCCCGCTCCTCGTCCGATAATTTCAGCACGGGAGCCAAAGTGGTTTTCAATGCTGCTGACCAAGGAATCGTGCTTCTTTTTGTAAATCGTGCGCATGCGGCGAATATGCCGCTCCCAATGCCCTAGTGACATGAATTTTGATAGCGTTAATTGTTCAAGTAAAGGAACCGTTGAGAAATAATCTTTAAACATATTTTTATAATCAGCTAGCAGCGCCTTGGGCACTACCAGATAGCTTATTCGCAATGCCGGGGAGAGCACCTTGGAAAAGGTCCCCAGGTAAATGATGTTGCCGCCCGGCCGAAGTCCCTGTAATGACGGGAACGGCTTGCCATGGTAGCGCAGCTCACTGTCATAATCGTCTTCAAGGATATAGTTTCCTCCGGCTTCGGCCCACTCAATCAAACTGAGGCGGTTTGCAATCGGCATGACATAGCCCAGGGGAAGCTGGTGTGAAGGAGTTACATAAGCAATGGTGCTGTTGGTGGCTTTGAGTGCTTCTACGTCAATCCCATTGTGCCCGACCGGAACCGGGACAATGTCATAGGCGTGATTGCGGAATACAGACCTTGGCAGGTGGTAACCGGGGTCCTCTACCGCCAAGGATGAATGATTACCCTGTAAAAGGTGGGCCACGATGTCGAGGCTTTGCTGAAGTCCCGCACAGATAATTATTTGTTCAGGTTGACATAAAACGCCACGTGAACGTTCGAGGTAGCTCCGGATATTGCACCGCAATTCCTGCTCGCCTTGCGGGTCGGAATATACTGACATAACGTGCCGGTTTTCAAGGATGATGCGGTTGAAACATTTGCGCCACAGTACAGCAGGGAAGCTTTCCTGGTCGATACGGGCAGGATGGAAGTCATATTTGTAGCTCGATAGGGCTTTTTGAGGATGCTTTTGTTTGTAAGGAGCAAGGTTGGGGGGAAACGGCAGGGAATCATGACAGTGGTCCGAAACGTAAAAACCACTTTTGGGTCTGCTGTAAATGTATCCTTCCGAGAAAAGTTCCTGATAGGCGCCATCAACGGAATTTCGGCTTATGGATAGTTCATTGGCGAGCGCTCTGACCGATGGTAATCTGGTATCAGCGGATAATTGCCCCGAAAGTATTCTTTCTCGGATCTGATGATAGAGTTGCTTGTATAACGGAACTGACTCGCTGCTATTTAAGATGAACATAAATGCCCTATTCAACTGATTTGTTTTGCAGTTTTGGATTTTAACCCTTTTTCTCAAGCTTGTCGAAAGGATACTGGCCCCTGTCATTACACATGATACGGGCAAGACGATGGGTGCAGTGATTCAGGGCCTACCCTGAAAAAACAAAAAAATGGAGGTTCACATGATTCCGGAAAAACTATTGGAAATTTTGAAGCAGGATGGCGTTGTGGCCATAGCCACTTTGGGGCAGGACGGGCCGCATATGGTAAATACCTGGAACAGCTATGTACGCATTTCAAGCGATGGCCGTCTGTTGATTCCGGCAGGATATATGAACCGCACTGAGGCTAACATTGCCTACAACCCGCACGTGCTGATAACATTGGCCAGCAGCAAGATACAGGGTCTGCACGGACCCGGTGCCGGCTTCCTGATTAAAGGGACTGCCGGCTTTGTAACGTCCGGCCCTGATTTTGACCTGTTGAAATCAAAATTTGATTGGGTACGGGCCACGCTGGCCGTCACTCCGGACGTTGTGACTCAGACCTGGTAGTCATGTCAGTGGCAAAGCCAAAAACTTGCCATAAAGCAGATGGCCGATTTCATGTAAGAAATCGGCCATAGTTATGCTGGTTCCCCGAGCGTGACGCTCAGTAAACTTTTCGCCCACTATTTCGGGCTTCTGATGTCTCCGATCAAGAGGGAACGTCCAAGGACGGAATACACGTTTGACGGGTAAGCGAAAAGCTTATGCATGTTTTTTGTTCCATTGCGCCGCAAACCCTATTTACGAATGGGAATACTGGCGAGCAGGCTCTCTTCCGGTTCAGGCATTTCGGCATCAAATAGCAGTCTGTTAGTAAGTACCTGTTGTAACTTCAGTGCATCCAACTCATTTTCCCATCTTGAGACAACAACAGTTGCAACACCATTGCCGATTAGGTTGGTCAGGGCACGTGCCTCCGACATAAATCGGTCAACGCCGAGGATGAGGGCCAGGCCAGCCAAGGGAATGGTGGGAACTGCTGCAAAAGTAGCTGCCAGGGTAATGAAGCCACCCCCGGTAACTGCTGCCGCCCCTTTCGACGTAAGCATGAGGATTGCGAGAATAGTTAAGGTTTGTGTCATGGTTAACGGTGTGTTGGTTGCCTGGGCAACAAATATCGCGGCCATTGTAAGGTAGATAGAGGTGCCATCGAGATTAAAGGAGTACCCTGTGGGAATAACCAAACCCACTACGGATTTGGTACAGCCAAGCTTTTCCATCTTGACCATCATTCGTGGCAGCACGGATTCGGATGATGAGGTGCCGAGAACAATCAACAGTTCTTCCTTGATATAGAAAATGAACTTGAATATGCTGAAACCGCATAGTTTGCTGATGGTTCCGAGAACAACTATTATGAAGATAAGGCATGTCAGGTAAAAACTTCCCATGAGCATTCCGAGCTTGGCAAGCGAACCGAGGCCGAACCTGCCGATCGTGAATGCCATTGCGCCAAAAGCACCGACCGGTGCCATTTTCATGATTATACCTACAATCCCGAACATGACATGGGAAACCTGATCGACTAAATTAGCGATAGGTTTTCCTCTTTCGCCAACAGCTGACAAAGCAAAACCAAAGAGTAATGAGAATAGGAGAACTTGAAGAATATCCCCCTTCGCAAAGGCATCAACTACGCTGGAAGGAATAATATTCATCAAAAAATCGGTTGTGCTGAGCGACTTGGCTCCGGTGGTAAATGAGGCCAATGCTTTTGTGTCCAACTTGGTCACGTCGGCGTTAAAACCGGTCCCTGGTTGGATAAGGGTGACCACGGCAAGACCAATAGCCAGAGCAATGGAACTGACAATCTCGAAATAGAGCAGTGCCTTTGCTCCTACCCGCCCAACCTTTTTCATGTCATCCATGCCGGCTATACCGCTCACGACTGTGCAGAAAATGATCGGGGCTATGATCATCTTTATGAGCTTTATAAAACCATCCCCAAAAGGTTTCATTGAAGCGCCTGTGTCCGGATAGAAATAGCCAAGCAGTACTCCGATTCCGATCGCTGCCAGAACTTGAAAATACAAGACCTGATAAAACTTCTTACCTTTCATGAGGTGCTCCTTCTTGTTTGGCGGGAAGGTCAATTAATTGCCTGTAATATAAAAATTATAGTAATAATAATTTGAATGCAAATCAACGCACGAGTTTAAGCACTCAGCTCCTGGATTAATTGTATTTAAGCCACTCTTGAAGCGACATTTTAACCAATTGTTTTCGAGTCAGTCCCATTTGGTAAGCAATTTTGTCAATTTTATCCAAAAGTTCATCGGATATGCGGGTTGCGATAATTTGTTGTTTCATGGGGGAATGCCTCATAAAAATAGTAGTTACAAGAAAAGGCAAAACTGCTCTTCCCGTTTGCTAAATCCTTGTGCCGGATTATTTTCCACCAATTGGTGATCATACTCGTGCTGTTAGACAGCCGAGTTGGAATCGTTGATTTCATAACGGTCGGACACCATGCCACCACTGACAAAACGGGAGTCTGCAACCCGGTATATAAGTTCGTGCAGGGCACCAATGGCCCTCGAGATATGCGGCCCCACATTGTTGTCCATATTGTTGGCATGGGCCTGTTCCATTGCTTGCAACGCTTCTCCCAGATAATATTTTGTCAGCTGGTCCGAATGAGCCATTGATGTCTCCTTTCTCTGTTGGCCGAACATACTGAAGGTCAGACCTCCCAGTTCTCGATCTTCATAGTGCCGTTTTGGGCCAGGTTGACCTGCATCTTGAATACCCGGTCAAGCATCTGCGGTTCATGTCCCGCCTTGCGGGCCAAACAATCCTTTTTTGCCATGTCGAAGTATTCCTGCAACAGGGGCTTGTAATCCGGGTGGGCGCAGTTGTCGATGATGAGCTGAGCCCTGCTCTTCGGGTCCAGGCCGCGCAGGTCGGCCAGTCCCTGCTCAGTAACCAGCACGTCAAGGTCGTGTTCGGTATGGTCCACGTGGGGCACATGGGGAACAACACAGGTGATGCCGGCCGGGTCGGTTTTGCTCGGCCGGGCCGACGGCGTGTGCATGATGGAGAGGTAGGCGTTGCGGAGGAAGTCACCGGAACCGCCGATGCCGTTGATCATCCTGGTGCCCCCTACGAGGGTGGAGTTGGCATGGGCATAGATATCGAACTCCACCGGGGTATTCATGGCAATGCACCCCAAACGGCGGATTGGCTCCGGGTGGTTGGCGATGGAGAGGGGGCGCATCAGCACCTTGCTGCTGTACTTGTCCCAGTTGGCGTAAAAGCGCTTGAAGCCTTCGACCGAATAGGAAAGGGATACCGTGGAGGCAAAATCCAGCTTTCCGGAGTCGAAGAAGTCGAGCATGGTGTCCTGCAGCACCTCGGTCCAGACCTTCAACCCGGTGAACGGCCCCTTAGCGAGCCCGCCGATGACCGCATTGGCGATGGAGCCGACGCCGGACTGGAGCGGCAGCAGGTTCTTGGGCAGGCGCCCCATCTTGACCTCGTGGGAAAAGAAGTCGATGATGTGGTTGGCAATGGCCTCCGAGGTTTCGTCCTGTTCGCTGAAGGAACGGCCGTTATCCGGGCGATCCGATTCGATGATGGCAACGATCCGGTCCGGATCCACCCGCACGTAGGGGGTGCCGGCCCGGTCATCGACACGGCTGATGAGATATGGCAGCCGGTGGGGCGGGTTGACCGGTTCGATGATGTCGTGCAATCCTTCGAAATTCGGTATGGATGTATTGATCTCGATGATGATCTTATCGGCGATCTGCACGATCTCCGGCACGGCGCCGCAGGAGGCGGTCAGTACAAGTCCGCCGTTCTCCGTGATGGCGGAGCATTCGATGATTGCAATGTCAAGGCGTCCGCCGTTCTCCTTGGTGTAGAAGCCATACCCCAGGTCCTGGGCAAACATGGAGAGATGTTTGTCCCCCATGCGGATGCGACCCTCATTGATGCCGGCCTGAATATTCTTGCCGGTCTGGTAGGGCCAGCGGCGGTCGATCATGTCCAGTGAGGCCCACCGGTCCTCGGTCTCGGCACCGACCGAGGCGCCGATGAACAGGTTGAATCGCAATTTTCCCTGGAGCCCGTTTTTCTCAACATGATCGGCAAGGGCGATCGGTACCATCTTGGGGTAACCGGCAGGGGTAAAGCCTGACCAGCCAATGTTCATCCCGTTCTCAAACAAGGGAATGACTTCCTCGACTTTTTTGATCCTGGAGTGGAGATTGGTTTTCCTGATCCTGTTGTGCAATTCCGACATCCGCTCATCCTCCTTCATTGCTTAATGATTATTTTCCCGATGATTTTTAATGGTTGTGCTCTGATATCCTTTGCATGCAACCCTGATTCAGGTATAATAACGAACGTTCGTTCGAATACAGCATAACAATACACCGTTTGGCCTGCAAGAACTATTTTGACAAAGCATTTCCAGCATTGGTTTTTGCAAGCAATTTTGCTAATCTTGGCGGCACATTAAAGAAGATCGGGATATTACATGATAAAAGCGGATTGTCGCAGCAGATTGGTGGAGGAGGGTACACGGCTGTTTGCCGAGCGTGGTTTGCACGGCGTTAGTGTCAGGGAGCTTTCCCAGGCCGCCGGGGCAAGTATCTCGATGATTTCGTATTATTTTGGCAGCAAGGAGGGTTTGTACAAGTCGGTTTTGCAGGAGCAATTTGCCTGTTTTGACCAGATTGAGGACATCCGACAGAAAGGGGCCGATCCGATGGTAGTGATAGAGGGCTACCTTCGCTGGACCATTCATCGGCATCGCAACAATCCATATCTATTGCGTTTCTACACCAGTGAGCTCACCAACCCCACAGATTGTTTTGCAACAATCGTTTCGCCTGCCATCGGCAACGTAATCAGAATTCTTTCAGAGGTGGTTACAGCCGGAATAAAGCAGGGGCAATTCCGACAGGATATCGATGCCGTAAATGCCGCATTGGCTCTGGCCGGCATGGTCAATTACTTTTTCCTCAGCATTCTGGCCACCAAGTCGCTAATCAATCATTTACCCAGCCAGGACGAGCAATTGATCAATCAGTATGTTGCCATCTTTACAGAGGGGATAATTGCAGCGAAGTAGATATTTACCTATAAGAACCTCGAAAACCACGGTAATAACCACAGCCAGGCACACTGTTTTTCATTTCTACTACACGACCCAATGGGAAATGCAAAAACCATCCAAACAGGCACCGTGGAAGTACAAAAATTATTCACAGTCACATAATTTTACTCTGTTTTTCTTGACCCGGCCACCCGGCTGGTGGCAATATCGGTAATTATGGCGTTCAAACCAAAATTCCAGCAACACTGGTAATTCAGATTAAGGAACCCACGGTAGATTCCCCGCGGGCTCTTTGTTTACAAGGATAAAAGAATGCTCACACGAAGACAGTTTATTGCCGCTGGCGCCGGATTGTTGCTGGTGCCGCACAGCTCGCTGGCGAAGGCGCTCATGAAGCAAGACGAGACCACGGGGGTCAGCAATCTCGACGAGAATGGCGACATTCCAAACGACATCGCCGTGGCTCCGAACGTAACCGCCGAGCAGTTCATTGCCGCTCAGCGTGACGAGAAGGCCCTTGAGAGACTAGTGGGCGGGCTGGTGGAACGCAAAATAAAGAATCAGCCTTTGTTCAACGAGGGCAAGATCATTCTCTATAACACGCACTTCAAGGAGCGGTACCTCTTCAAGTTCAGAAACGGCTACGGGGAGTATGATCCCAAGATCCTAGGTTCGCTCAACTATTTCATGCGCTGCAATTACGACAACAAGTATACTGATATGGACCTTGCCACCATAGAGATGATCAACTACGTTGCGCAGCTCCTCGGAGTAAAGGAACTCTACATCAACTCAGCCTACCGGACGCCGGAATACAACGCCATACTCGCCAGGAAAAGCGAGAACGTTGCGCGCAACTCGCTCCATATGCAGGGCAAGGCGGTGGACTACTCCATACCTGGTGTGCCGATCAGCAAGGTGTGCCAGTATGCCCAACTGGCGCGCAATTATTTCGGCTACGGCGGCGTCGGCTATTATCCGAGGCAGAACTTCGTGCACAACGACAGCGGACCACTCCGCAACTGGGCGAAGTAGCCGCTGCACTCCGGAAGAGATCATTTTCAAATAGGCTATTTTATCCAACACCTCGAAAAGGTAAAATTAGCCTCAAGACCTTTCCTTCCTTCCTTTAGTTGGTCGATCGATGTTCTTCTCACGTGCAGACACACCTATCTCGATAGAGGCTTATTTTACATAACGGGAATTATCCATACTAATGAGGCTCTTGCAAAACTCTTGCAAACTGACTCCCCCTCCCTTGACGGGAGGGGGTTGGGGGGTGGGTGAAGCTGCAACATGCAGATTTCACGGCAAACTTCCCCCCCACCCTAACCCTCCCCCGCAAGGGGGGAGGGGACTTTCCAGACTTTTGCAAGAGCCTCTAAAAAATGATGAAAAAAACAAAGCTGAGTCACTCACCCTTGAGAGTGGCCATGTCAATGGAGAAACGGTACTTCACATCCGATTTCACCATTCGCTCATAGGCCTCGTTGACCTTTTGAATGGGGATGATTTCCACGTCGGAGGTGATGTTGTGCTCACCGCAGAAGTCGAGCATCTCCTGCGTCTCCTTGATGCCGCCGATAAGCGAACCGGAGATGCTTTTGCGGCCGAACAGCAACGCAAAAACAGAAATCGGGAGCGGTGTCTCCGGCGCACCGACCAGGGTAATGTTCCCCTCCAGGCCAAGCATGTTGATGTAGGCGTTGATGTCATGAACGGCGGCTATCGTATCGAGAATGAAATTGAACGTGCCGGCATGCCGTTTCATCTCTTCCGGGTTTGTGGAAATGATTACCTCATCTGCTCCCAGGCGAAGCGCGTCCTCTTTCTTGCCCGGAGAGGTAGTGAAGACCACGACATGGGCGCCGAAAGCCTTGGCAAATTTTACACCCATGTGGCCCAGGCCGCCAAGGCCGACCACACCGACTTTCTTCCCCGTAATGTCACCCCATCGCCGTATCGGCGAATAGGTGGTAATTCCGGCGCACAAGAGTGGCGCAACCCCTGCCAAATCAAGATTTCCCGGCACGCGCAGCACGAAGTGCTGGTCGACCACGATACTTTCGGAATAGCCGCCATAGGTGACGGGCGCAGTGCCGTGCTTGTCCGGGGAATTGTAGGTAAAGACCCCGCCAGGGCAGAACTGTTCGACATCAGCCTGGCAGTTGGGGCAGGTGTGGTCCGAATCGACCATGCAGCCAACCCCGACCAGGTCCCCCGCTTTGAACTTGGTGACTGCCGAACCGACCTTGGTGACCTTGCCGACAATTTCGTGACCCGGCACGCAGGGGTAGGTTGTGGGCATGATGCTGCTCCACTCGTTGCGGGCCGTGTGCAGGTCGGAGTGGCAGATGCCGCAGTACAGGATTTCGATCTGTACGTCGCGGTCGGTAGTCTCCCGGCGGGAAATGGTATCTGATGCAAAGGCTGCTGAGGCACTGGCAACGGAATAGGCTTTGGCTTTGTACATGTGAATCCTCCTTAATTGGTTTTTGTCTTAACGTCCGGTCAACTCTTCAAGTTTTTCGGGGTAGCGGTTTCCGTGTACGGTGATTTGTGCGGCGGCTTGCTCGATAGTGGCGAGATCGTCAGCCGTGAGCTCGATGGCCGCCGCTCCGATGTTCTCGTCAAGGCGATCCAACTTTGTGGTTCCCGGGATCGGCACGATCCACGGCTTTTGGGCCAGGAGCCAGGCCAAGGCGATTTGGGCGGGAGAGGCGTTCTTTTCAGTTGCGATCCTGGCGAGCAGGTCAACCAAAGCTTGATTCGCCTTCAATGCCTCGGGGGTAAAGCGCGGCAGGGAGCTGCGAAAGTCGGTACTGTCAAAGGTCGTATTTTCATTCATCTTACCGGTGAGAAATCCTTTGCCCAGCGGACTGTAGGGAACGAGTCCGATGCCCAGTTCTTCCAGCGTCTGCAGCAGTCCCTCTTCAGGCCTCCTGAACCAGAGCGAGTACTCATTCTGAACCGCAGCGACCGGCAAAACGGCATGAGCACGGCGGACGGTTTGGATTCCAGCCTCCGACAGACCGAAGTGCTTAACCTTTCCTTCCCAGATCAACTCCCTCACGGCTCCCGCCACCTCTTCGATCGGCACGTCCGGGTCGACGCGGTGCTGGTAAAACAGGTCGATTACATCAGTCCTGAGGCGTTTGAGTGACGCCTCGGCCACCTCCCTGATATGCTCCGGCCTGCTGTTCAGGACCGGTCCATTCCCTTTCATTGCCCGAGGATCAACACTGATATCGAAGCCAAACTTTGTGGCAATCACCACCTGATCACGAAGTGGAGCCAAGGCCTCACCGACGAGTTCCTCATTTATAAACGGGCCATAGACCTCTGCGGTATCAAAGAAGGTAACACCCCGCTCCACAGCTGTTCGCATGAGGGCAATCATCTCCTGCTTGTCCTTCGGGGGGCCATAAGAAAAACTCATCCCCATACAACCAAGTCCTATGGCGGAAACCTCCAGCCCGCTCTTTCCCAAGGTGCGTTTTTGCATTTGTTGTCTCCTTATATTTTAGGTCCTTGCAAAACTCTTGCAAACTAACTCCCCCTCCCTTGACGGGAGGACCCTCTGGGGCCTAAAGGGGCTGGGGGGTGGGTGAAGCTGCAACATGCGGATTTCACGGCAAACTTCCCCCCCACCCTAACCCTCCCCCGCAAGGGGGGAGGGGACTTTATAGGCTTTTCAAGAGGCTCATTCATCCGTTTATCCTGCCTGACCGATAATTGTATCCTACTCTCGAAATGCCAGAAGGAGATAGACCGATCCTGTCGTTTTATTGCCTAATTCTGCAAAGCGTCGAAATGCTATTGAAACTCTTAAACGGGCCGGGTAGTATTCAACCAGGGGGTACATATGAAAGACACGGCTTATTCACAGAATATTGAGGATAATCGCTTTGATGGAACAATTGAAGTGTTGAACAAGTGCATTGCCCGATGGACCGAACAGGGAGAAATGCACACAACTGCCGTTCCGGGTTTGTCCCTTTTTCGGCGTGAGGAACCAACAGAACCGGTCAGCGGCATATACGAACCGAGCATATGCTTGGTCGCGCAAGGGGCCAAACGCGTGTTGCTCGGGGATGACACGTATGTGTATGACGCACGCCACTATCTCATCACGTCCGTGCACCTTCCCACGATTGTTCAAATTATCGAGGCAAGTCCTGACAAGCCATATCTCGGGCTCAGGTTGAAATTTGATTTGCGCGAAGTATCGCAACTGATGGTGGACAGTAATCTGCCTCAACCACGGCCACAACAATCAAACCGGGGCATGGCGACTGGCGAGGTGACGCTTCAGCTAATCAACGCATTTATACGGTTGATCGGCCTGCTTGCGGATGAAAAGGACATCCCGATCCTGGCGCCGGTCATCCAGCGCGAGATCATCTACCGTTTATTGGTGGGAGATCAAGGTGAGCGGTTGCGCCAGATAGCAACGGCAGGGAGTCAGAGCCAGCAAATTGCCAAGGCAATCGGCTGGTTGAAGAGCAACTATGCTCTGGCCATCAGCATGGATGACCTTGCCGCGCAGGCCAACATGAGCACTTCGACATTTCATCATCATTTCCGGTCGTTGACCGCCCTGAGCCCGTTACAGTATCAGAAGCAACTGAGATTGCAGGAAGCCAGGCGCCTGATGCTGGCAGAACGCATGGATGCCGCAAACGCCGCGTTTCAGGTTGGCTACGAGAGCCCATCCCAGTTCAGTCGTGAATACAACCGCATGTTTGGCGCTCCACCGCTACGCGACATTTCAATTTTACGGCAAAAGACAGCAGATCGTACCATCTGATTCCGATTTCAAATCAAAGATGACATCAAGGCGGCGAGGACTGAGGCGACGAAAGCCTACAGGTAGTACGTTGAGGAGCCGAAGACGAGCCAACGACGATGCCGCTTTGATTTGGAATTGGAATGATACGCTACAAAACTGAATAAACGGGAAGACGCACCGGCCCTCTGGCCGTCACCCCCCGGCCCGGGCCATATCCTGCACCACGAACCTGCCGCAGACGAAACAGAAGAGGCCGGCCAGCACCATGGCGCCGGGGGTGATCAGAAGGGCGTAACGCAAACCCCACTGGTCGGACAGCCAGCCGAGGATGGAGGGGGAAACCGCGTCGCCCAGAGCATGGATGAAGAAGATGTTGACCGCAAAGGCCATGGCGCGGACAGCCGGGTTGGTGACGTTGACGATGACGGTATTGAGCGGTCCGGTGTTGAGAAATAGGAACAACTCGGCGATGAAGATCGCGGCCATGCAGTTGGTCAGGCCAGGGGCGAGGATGGCCCAGGCGGCGAAAGGGGCGCCGATCAGGAATCCCCAACCGGAGATGAGCAGATACCCTTTAGGGTTCCTTTTTTGCCAGAAATCGCCGAGCCAGCCGCCGGCCAGGGTGCCCAGTATCCCTGCCAGCACCGTGGTCGCGCCGAACAGGGTATTCGCCTTTGCCACATCCAGGGAATGGGCGCGGTTGAGGAAAGAGGGCATCCACTGGGCGAGCCCGCCGATGGCGAAGGTCATGGCCGCCGTGGCGACGGTATTGTAAATAAACGAACGGTTTCTGAACAAGGCTGCGTATCCAGTGGAAACCTTTCCTCGCGAGGCCCGCGGCGCTGCGTCGCCGCCGCCCCGGGGCGGGGTGCGCAACAGGGCGATGGGAACGGCCAACAGCAGGCCCGGCACGCCGACCAGCAGAAATGCGGCATGCCAGCCGAATCTCTGCCCCAGCACCCCGCCCAGAAGATAACCCAGCGCGCTGCCCACCGGAATAGCGACATAAAACCAGGCCAGGACCCGCCCGCGGTGTTCCTTGGGGAAAAAGTCGGTGATGAGACCGGGCGACACCGTGCCGAAACTCGCCTCACCGACCCCGACAGTGGCGCGGGCGCCCAGCAGGGTGCGGTAGCCGGGGGCAAAAGCGGCCAGGGCCGTGGCCATGCTCCAGACCACCAGGCCTCCGGCGGCAAGTTTGGTCCGGCTCCAGTGGTCGCCGAGCCAGCCGAAGAGCGGGGCAATGAGCAGGTAGCTGAGCATGAAGGCGCTCCCGAGAAACCCCAGGGCCGTATCGGAGAGACGCAGATCGATCTTGATGAGGGGGAATACCGCGAAGAGCACCTGCCGGTCGATATAGTTAAGCAGGTTCACCGCCAAAAGAAGTCCCAGGGCGTAGCGGCGGTAGGTGAGAGAGATCGGGCCGGTACTGACTATCGGTATCTTATCGCTCATCTATCCAGAATCTCCCTCACCTTTTTCAAAAGGTCTGTCGGCTGGAAAGGCTTATGGATGAAGTCAAAGCCGGGCTCTGCCCATTCTTTGGTCTCGACAATATCCATGGTATATCCGCTCGTAAAAAGTATGTTTATCCGGGGGGTGACTTTTCTGATCGCCTCGCCGACCTCTTTCCCGTTTTTCTTCGGCATGATCATGTCAAGCAGGATGAGATTGATATGTTCCTTGTTCTCCATGAACTTTGTGATCACATCTTCTCCGTCCTCTGCGGAAATAACAGTGTAGCCGAAGGACTCAAGTATTATCCTTGTCAATTCCCTCAGTGAAGCGTCGTCCTCGGCCACAAGAACAGTCTCATTTCCACCCATGACAGGGACGTCTGCCTCCATGTTCCTGCCCGGAGATGCCGGTTCTTCACTGAGAGGCAGATATATTGTGAATACCGTGCCTCGTTCCGGCTCGCTGTAGACGTTTATGAATCCGCAATGCTGTTTTATTATCCCATAGGAAATTGCAAGGCCAAGCCCGGTACCCTCGCCAATATTTTTCGTGGTAAAAAAGGGATCAAATATTTTCTTTTGAGTTTCTCCATCCATCCCGTGACCTGTATCGGAAACCTTGATAAGCGCATATTTTCCGGGCTTTCCAAACCCATGTAATGCAACATATTCGTCGTCCATTTTTTCAAGCCCCGTGCTTATTGTCAGCCGTCCGCCCCCCTGCATTGCGTCTTTGGCATTCACAGCAAGGTTTATCAGTACCTGTTCTATTTGCCCGGCGTCAGCCAGCGCTATCAAGGGCATGTCCGCGAGGTCCAGATTAAAATCAATATTCTCTTTGATAATCCGGGCAAGCATTTTCTGCAGGTCGAGGATAAGCTCATTGATATTAATGGGCTTCACTTCAACGGGCTGTTTTCTGCTGAAGACAAGCAGCCTTTTGGTCAGATTCGCGGCCCTGTCGGCGGCAGTGAGCATTTGATTAAGATGTTCCTTTGAAGGACTGCCGGCTTCCAACTTATTCATGACCAAGGAGCCATACCCTATGATCACATTGAGCATATTATTGAAGTCATGCGCGATCCCCCCTGCCAGAGTGCCGACTGCCTCCATCTTCTGGGAGTGATGGAGTTGGTCTTCAAGCTTTTTGCGCTCCGAGAGGTCTCTGCCTACGGCGCTGATACCAATTATATATCCCGCATGATCCCTCAGGAGTGACGTTTTGATTTCATGGGGGATCTGTTTTCCGTCTTTGGTAACTAACAGCGCATCAATAATGGAGCTGTTTTCTTCAACTGTCTCTCGAATGGCCTTGGATACTCGGTCTCTGTCATCAACCCGGAATAAATCAATGGGCTTCATCAAGGCAATTTCCCCGTCGATGTAACCTGAAACAGCAACCATTGCCTTATTCCATCGGAGAAATCTTCCCTCTAAATCAAAAACAAAGAATATGTCTTTCAGTGTATCCAGTGCATTTTCAATAAACGCTTTCTCTTTTTTAAGTTTTACATCAGCGAGTTTCCTTTCAGTGACATCACGAATATTACATTGTGCCAGCTTTGCCCTGTCGACCATATAGATATCCGTATCGATACAGTGCCCTGACTTGGTCTTCACCTCGACATCATCGTAATTAATAATGCCGCTCTTGCTCAAAGCCTGCATTATCACCGGGAAATCACTCATATCGAGCGATACGCCGATGTCCTGCAGCATTTTTCCGAGGTACTCCTCTCTGGAATAACCCAACATTTTTTCGGCAGCCGGATTAGCATGGACTATATGTCCTTCGCGTTTTTCAAGAAGCACGATCCCGTCGCTTGCGGTCTCAAAAATGCGCCGGTAACGCATTTCAGACTCTGTCAACAGGTCTTCCAGTTGCTTGCGTTCCGTTATGTCCTCAATGGCCAGGAGGATGACCCTCTCTTTTCCCAGCCCTCTTTGAATCTGCCGGGCATTCAAAAGCATTATGCGCCTGCCGATGGTGGCAAAATCGTGCTCGACCTCATAGTCGTCAAAGGTTGTCTTTTGGGGAAGTATGGTTTCCAGCAGTTCCCGCAGCTTGGGGATATCCCACTGCTTATTGCCCAGGTCATAAATAAACTGCCCCACGGTTTCTTCAGGTTTTACCTTGAAGAATTCATAGAAGGAACGGCTGACGGTGACCACCCTGAGGTCTTGGTCCAGGGAAATCAAGGGTTCACGCACCGTGTTGATGACGTTCTCGGCGAATTCGTGGGCTTCATCTACTTCGTCGTTCAGAAACTTAATTCTGAGAAGCGACTTTACTCTTGCTAAAAGTTCATATTGATCAAAAGGCTTGGAGATAAAATCATCGCATCCTGACTCGAAAGCTTTTACCATGGCTTCGTTTTCATTATGCGACGTGATCATAACTATCGGGATACGCAGTGTCTTATTATCAGCGCGCAATTTCGTCAGCACTTCGAAGCCGGACATCCTGGGCATTTTTACGTCCAGCAGAACCAGATCGACGTGATTGCCGGAAAGTTTTTCCAGCGCTTCCTCACCGCTTTCCGCCGGGATAATTTCATACCCCTGCCTGACAAGAAATCCTTCGAGAAGTTGAATGTTCTGGAGTTGGTCATCGACAACCAATAGTACAGGTTTGTTTTTCATCATCGATCCATTCCGGAGATGAATTTTCAACAATTTTAAATGTAAAATCAAAAGCATTAATCACGGAAGACCCGGAGGCTCACGGAGGAAAACAAAACGAAAGGATACTGGTTTACCCCCGAATCGTTATGACGTTGATTCTGACTTTCCTCCATGTCCTCTGTGTCCTCCGTGGTGAACACTTTATGGTTACTGCCCCAGTTTCTCCACCGCCTGGCGCGCCCTTTCCACGATGACTGCCGGCTCCTCGAAGCGAAACCGCAGCGGCTCCCCGAAGGTTATTGACACCTTTCCACGTTTGGGAAAACGCGCCTCATGGGGCAGGATCTGATAGGTTCCGTTGATTTTTATCGGCACGACCGGAATCCCCAATTCCTTGACCATGATCCCCAATCCCTGCTGGAAAGGGAGCAATTTGCCGTCCCTGGAGTGCGCCCCTTCCGGGAAGATCAGGATATTTATTCCGGCATCGGCGAGCCTGCCCATGTATTCGAGAGAGCCGCTGAACCCCTGGGACTGGGGCAGGGGAAAAAGGTTGAACAGCACGGTGCCGTACTCGTAGCAAAAGAGCCGCCAGATGCGATTGAGCCCATGGAAGCCGCCGAAGAAGAACTCCTCCCAGGCCGCGGTGGCACATTTATACCGGATCTCCGGGGGAAGCGCAAACATTACGGCAGGCTGGTCCAGGTAGCTGAGATGGTTGGCGACAAAAAACACCGGGCCATCCAGATGCTCCAGATTATCCGCCCCCCGCACCTCGAGAGTGACGAAGCTTCGGAACAAGGGGTAGTGGAATATGGCGTCCCAAGCCATCCGCACTCCCCGGCAGAAGCCGTCGTTGGTCCAAAACCGGAAATAGTCGTGTTGGGTCAACCTTTCCCGTTTCTTGATGATCTGGCGCAGGTCCGAGACGTGCGTTTGCGGACCGATCCGGGAGTCCTCGATATCGAGGCGGTATTCCTGTTCCAGGAAATTGACCAGTTCCAGCCGGTCGATGGAGGTAAGCCCCAGGTCGGCCACGAGCAGCGAATCCTCGCGGATCAGCGCAGCTCTGGTGCCGGTCACCTTGGCGAGCAGGTTGATCAGGCTGTCCCGGCTGGCGGTTGCAGCGCCCTCCTCCGGCCCCTTTTCAACCTCCTCCTTCACCGTGAACTTCTTGATCTTGAGTGTCGTGGTCTTGGGGAATTCCGGCTCGCTCCAGACGGTGTAGCCGGTAATCCGGTGCAGCGTGTCCAGCTTATTGTTCGCCTGGCCGATGATATCCTCAGGGACCACACCGCTTCCGTCCAGGATCAGCACGGCGTGCACCTCCTCGCCGCCGCCCCTCTCGACGCCGATGACGCACGACTCCTTCACCCCAGGGATCTTGTTCAGCACCGCTTCCAGTTCGTCGGGATAGACGTTGACTCCCGAACCGGTGACGATCAACTCCTTCTCCCTTCCCTTGATGACCAGCCAGCCGTCCGGGCCGATCTCCCCGAGGTCGCCGGTCCGAAACCAACCGTCCTTCGTGAAGGCGTCGCGGCTTGCCTGCTCGTTCTCGTAGTAGCCGGGAAAGACGTTGTCCCCGCGCGCCAGGACCTCCTTCCCTTCGATCTTCAGCTCAACCCCCGGCAAGGGCGGGCCGACCGCACCCGCCACCTGGCGCTCCATGGTGTTGACGCAGAGCACGGGCGAGGTCTCGGTAAGCCCATACCCCTCCAGAACCGTGAACCCCATGCTGCTCCAGAAGGTGAAGACCTCCGGGTCCAGCGGGGCGCCGCCCGAGACGAAAACGGTGAAATTGCTGCCGAACTTTTTCTGCACCGGGGCAAAGAGTATCCGTCGAATCCCTTTCGGGAACCGTGGTGCAAGCCGCATCATGAACCGGAACAGTCCGGAGAGGTGTTTTTCCTCCAACTCCCGCTCAATGGTCGTTTTGAGCAGTTGCATGAGACGGGGAACGGACATGATGACGTAGATGTCCTCTTCCCCCAGTGCCGCCATGATTGCGGAGGGTTTGAGGGTGCGCAGGTAGACAATGGCTGCGCCGCGGTAGAGCGGGGTGAAAAAGCCGCCCATCTGTTCGAACGTGTGGGATAAGGGGAGCAGGGAGAGGAAGGTGAACTCGGGGGTGATGATCGGTATCTGCCGGTTTATCTGGGTCAGGTTGGCCATCAGGTTTTTGTGGGTGAGGATGACCCCTTTCGGATTGCCGGTAGTGCCGGACGTATAGATGAGTTGCACCGTATCCCCGGGTGCGGCGGATGCCGGCCCGTTAATCGCCGGGACGTCTTCGAGCAGGTACTGAAGGTCTTCCAGCAGCATCGATGGAGCGGCGGTCATCCGTTCCGGTTTGAACCGGCTCTGCAGGACGACCTTGGCCTTGGTGAGGCCGCGAATGGAGTCCGCGCGCGCGAGATCGGACATGAAGTCCACCGGGACGGCGATTGCGCCGCGCACGACGGCGCCCCAATAGGCTACCGCCCACCAGGATGAGTTGGGACCCCAGATGAGCACCCGGTCCCCCGGCGCCACGCCGTTTTTCGCCAGGAGGTTCGCCATCTTCAGGCTAAGGGCATGGAATTCCCGGTAGGAAACCACGAGCCGGCGTACGCCGGTCCGGTTCACAAAGGCGGTTTTATCGCCCAGCGCCTCGAACGTCCCGAATAGATCGATCAAAGTCTGCATGGATACTCCTTTGCCCCGTGACGTACCATCTACCCAGACCAAAGGATATAACATACTACGGAAAAAGCCAGTGCCTCACCGGTTGGCCTGATCAAACCCCGGCACGGATCGCGGCCACTCCCCGTCACTCTGCGGGCAGCGGTTTTCCGGACTCAAGTTCGCGTTTTTCGTGGTAGAAGAAGCGAACCATGTAGTACTCGAAGGGATAGCCGCTCTCATAGTAGCGAAAGCTCTGCTGATGCCGCGCGTCGATCTCGTCCAGGGCCGTCACCCCATCGTCGTAGAGGTAACCGTAGTTGACGCTGCCGAATGGATCGATGGCCGTGTAGATCCCGTACGTGATGCCGGTGTCCACGGCGAGTCCTCCTGCGTCACGCAGGGACGAGGGGCCGAAGACCGGCAGTACCAGGTAGGGCCCGGAACCTGAACCCCAGTAGCCGAGGGTTTTGCCGAAATCCTCGTCGTGCCGTTCCAGGCCGAATTTGGTGGCCGGATCGAACAGCCCGCCCAGCCCCACGGTGCTGTTGGTCAGGAAACGGCCGAGCGTTGTCGCGGACTCGGCCCCCTTGAGCTGGAACAGGCTGTTGGTGAGATTTTTGACCTCTCCGATGTTGTTGTAGAAGTTGGATACCCGTTCCTGGACGAAGGTGGGGGTTACGAACTCGTAGCTGTTCACCACGGGGAGGAAGAGGTATTTGTCGAAGTAGAAGTTGAACCGGTACATGCGCCGGTTGAACCCTTCCCAGGGGTCCGCCACATCGGCGAAGCGCTGATCCCTGACCTCGTCGATCGAGTGCGTAGGCGGCACCTCGGTCCGGGTGTTCACCCCGGTCGCGGCACACCCCGCACAAGAGAGCGACAGCATCAGGGCGAGGATTATCCGGCAGGCCCGGTTTCGGGTAACAGTCATCACAGCCCCCTTTTTTATCATTTGAAGAACGCGACCATGTAGGCCAGGTTCTCGTTGTATTCCAGGTTCCCAACATGGCCGCCGCGCGGGTAGATCTTGGTCCGCTCGCCGAAGAGTTGCCGCAGGTAGTCAAGCTCATCCTTGGTCAGGATGAAGTCGTTCTCGTTGGTCATCACGCCGAACTTGGCGGACGACTTCAGGTACCCCTCGATGCTCCTGAGGCTCAGGGATGCGATGTACTGCTGCTTGGTGAGCCCCGGCCGTTGCTTCTGGAAATAGGGATACAGGTACTCGTTGAAATAGTCGAAGAAGCTCAGGTGGCTGGAGACCAGGAAATAATCGAAAATGGAATCATTGGGACTCAGCACACGGTTCTTCGGCACGACGTAGCCGCTGTTGGTCATCACGTCGGAGGAAAAGACCATGCCGGCCAGGCCGATACGGAAGGAAAGGCCGATCAATCCGGCGGTTTCCTCGTGGGAGAACAGCTTCTCCGCATAGATCGAGTAGATAAAATTCTCGTTGATGGCGACGAAATTGCCATAGCGGTAAAATTGGCTGAACTTGGTCAATATCCTGTTGAAAAAGACGCCTTCTTTCTTGGGTCCTCCGGGGATCTCCTTCAGCATATTCTCGATCCGCGTCACCGAATTGTAGAGACTTACCGAGGGGTTGATCATGAGCACCTTGCGGAAGTTGAAGACCTTGCGCTCTTCGTCCAGTTTGGCCACGAAGGCGGCTTGGGTGGCTCCCAGGCTGTAGCCGGCCAGGTTGAAGGAGGATACCTCGATATCGCCCCCCACCTGCTTCCAGGCAACCTCCATGGCGCGGTACAGGTCGGCTGAATCCTCGGTCAGGTCGCCGGAGACGCCGCTTTGTGATGCGGTGACGATAAAATTGGAGATGGACGGTGACGGCATGGTGATGACATGGAAGCCGGCCTGGTAGAAGGCTTTCATCATGGTCAACAGATTGGAAGTCCGGTCGTTGGCGCCGGTTCCGCCTATCAGAAAGATCAGCGGCGCCTTCTGCTTCTGGTAGGCGAAGGTGCAGTGCAGCCCATCTTCGTAAAAGAAGATCGGCGGCTTCTGCCGGTCCGGGAAGATATTGAGCACGAGCTGCCTGGTGTGCATCTTTGCGGGGAATTTGGGTATAAGGCTCGCCGGTGTTCCGATAATGGAGGCTTCATACGATCCCGGGATCGGGTAGCCGTAGCCGTCATCCGCCGAATGGCCCGGAGCGGATATAAGGAGGATGCAGACGATGAACAGCAACAGCGTTCTCAGATGCTTCATGCGGATGCCTCCTGTGCATTTTTGAGGAGAATGATGATCACCATGATCCTCATGACGGTCATTATGTCCGCCATGATGGTTGCCTCACTGTTGGATGAGATGATCAGGATCGGGAATATAAACGCAAATAGCCTGCCAAGAACCGAAAGAAACAAGAGTTTGGAGTTGTCATTTAATAATAAGGTGTTAGGTTGCCGGAAGTGAATCGGATTCGTATGAAATATTTCGGGTAGCCTCAATATTTGGTGGAACTGCACTATATGGTGGGATACCTTGCCGGGTGACAGGTAATCAGACAGACAAAATCGTCCCGCTTTGCCGCCATATTCCGGCAATTCCCGGCAGACATCAATTTCGCCGCCCTTCAATGAGTTCAAGCTGAAGTATCATCTTGATTGCAACTTGAGATTAATTGGTGCAATTAATGAAAATGCTGGTAGACTTATTGCATATGAAAAAACAAACCAACCCATCGAAAAACGATAAGAAACCTGCCGTTACTGCCGCCGAACTGCGCCGCCAAGCGGAGGATCGTTTGCAGGCGAATAACGCGGCGTTGCAGCCAGCCCGGACTGAAGCCGAGATGCAGAGGCGCGACCATGAGCTTGAGGTCCACCAGATCGAACTGGAAATGCAGAATGCAGAGTTGCTCCAGGCCAGAGAGCAGATGGAGAAGGCTCTTGAAAAGTATACCGACCTCTACGATTTCGCCCCGGTCGGTTACTGTACCATCGACCGCGAAGGAGCTGTTCGTGACGCCAACCTAACCATCTCGACCCTTCTCGGAATCGAGCGCTCCAAGCTGCTTGGCCGGCGCTTCGGCCGGTTCATTGAAGACGAATCACGACCTCTTTTCTCTGATTTTCTTGAAAAGGTTTTTAGTAGCCGGAATACGAAGTCCTGTGAGGTGAAGCTTGCGAAAAAGGATGGTATCCCGTTCTTTGTTCGAATCGAGGCTCGGACCAGCCACTCCGAGAAGGAGTGCCGCATTGCAGTCGCCGACGTTTCCGGGCGCAAGCGGGCGGAAGAATCTTTTCATCAAAGCCGTATGCGTCTGTCATGGGTCCTTGAAAAAACATCAGTCGGCTTGTGGCTCAATGAAATGCCCCTGAACCGCCTGACCTGGGACGCTCAAACCAAGCGGTTGTTCTTTGTCGCCCCCGATGTTGAACCGACCCTCGACCTGTTCTGGAACCGCGTTCATCCCGATGATCGCGAACCGACACAACTGGCAATGGAAAACGCAATTCGCAACCATACCTTGTATGAGATCGATCACCGGGTGATAGACCCCGTCACGGGAGAAACCCGCTGGATCCATTCCGCAGGGCAGGCCGTCTACGCGGCGGACGGCACGCCGATCCACTTTGACGGCATCAACTATGACATCACTGAACGCAAACTTAATGAGGATATCATCCAGAGATTCAATACCGACCTGATCTCCGTTAATGCGGAATTGAATCGCTTCAACAGCGTCTCGGTGGAGCGTGAACTCCGAATGATCGAGTTGAAAAAAGAGATCAACGAACTATGCATACAGTCCGGCCAACCACCGCGCTATCCACTTGACTTCGTGAAAGAATGCCAAAAAGGTCCTTAACCATGCCGCCTAAAAAGAAAATCACAAAGCTTGAGAAATGCCCCACCGGTATCCGCGGATTGGACGACATAACCGGAGGGGGACTGCCACGCGGGCGGCCCACGCTGGTGTGCGGCGGCACGGGGTGCGGCAAGACGCTCCTGGCCCTGGAATTCATCGTCCGGGGCATTCAGGAATTTGATGAGCCGGGGGTCTTCATGTCGTTCGAGGAGACCACCGAAGAGCTGGCCAAGAATGTCGTTTCGCTCGGCTTCGATCTTGAGGGGCTGATCCGTTGCAAAAAACTGGCAATGGATTACGTGCACATTGAGCGCTCCGAAATCGAGGAGACCGGCGAATACGATCTGGAAGGTCTGTTTGTCCGCCTGAACAGCATGATCGAAGAAACCGGCGCAAAGCGTGTCGGAATCGACTCGCTTGAGGCCCTTTTTGCCGGACTCCCCAACGAGGGGATCCTGCGCTCGGAACTTCGTCGACTCTTCCGCTGGCTGAAAGACAAGGGGGTCACCACCATCATCACCGGCGAACAGGGTAAAAACGAGCTTACTCGCCATGGCCTGGAGGAATACGTCAGCGACTGCGTGATTTTTCTGAACCACCGGGTGGTAAATCGGATCAGCACACGTCTTTTGCGGATTGTCAAGTATCGCGGCTCGTCCCACGGCACCAACGAGTACCCGGCCATGATCGATGATCATGGGCTGAGTGTGCTTCCGATCAGTTCACTGGGGTTTGATTACCCGGTATCAACCAAACGCGTCTCCACCGGAATCGACAGGCTGGACGCAATGCTTGGCGGGAAGGGGTATTACCGTGGCAGCAGCGTCCTGGTTTCCGGGTCCGCAGGCACAGGAAAAAGCAGTTTGGTGGCGTCTTTTGTCGACGCCGCCTGTCGGCGTGGGGAGCGCTGCCTCTATGTCGCCTTCGAGGAAGCGCCGGCACAGATTACCCGCAATATGGCCTCCATCAACTTGGACCTGAAGCAGTGGACAACGAAAGGCGTCCTCCGTTTTCACGCCGTACGCTCTACGCTTTGCGGCCTGGAACAGCATTTGGGAAGTATTGTCAAACTCGTTTCCGAATTCCAGCCCATGAACGTTGTCATCGACCCGGTCACCAACCTGTCGGCCATCGGCACCTCCCAGGAGATCAAGGCGATGCTGACGCAGGTAATCGATTTATGCAAGAACAAGGGGATCACGGCCCTGTTTACCAGCCTCACTGAAGGGGGAGACGCTCCGGAGCAGACTGATGTCGGGGTTTCATCGCTTATGGACACCTGGGTGCTCCTGAGAAATTCCGAGACTCTCGCCGGCGAACGCAACCGCTTGCTGTTCGTGCTGAAGAGCCGTGGCATGAACCACTCCAACCAGGTGCGCGAGTTCATTTTTTCCGGCGAAGGCATCCGGCTCACCGACGTGTATGTAGGGGGCGGGGTAGTCCTGACAGGTTCGGCCCGGCTCATCCAGGAGGCGCAGGACAAGGCCATGGCCGAGGCCGGACGCCAGGATGCCGCACGGCGTCAGCGTGAGCTGGAACTGGAGAAGGTTCAGCTATTGGCACAGATAGAGACGCTGCAACATAGGGCAGCAGTGCTGGCAGAGGATTTCGACTCAATCTCCCGTTGCGAGCAAAGCTGTCTGGATACGTCCACGCGCAATCGCGCCGAATTGGCCAGCGCCCGACAGGGCGATTAAGACGAACAGAGGAGTCCGAAGTATGCCAAAGAAGACCACAACCACTGCCGTTACAGCTTCTCCCCCGCCACCGGAAACCTGGAATCTGCGTCTTTATGTGGCCGGCATGACCCCGCGAGCGGTAGCGGCCTTCGAAAATCTCAAGAAGTTGTGCGAGGAACATCTGCCCGGCCGCTACATAATCGAAATCATTGATCTGCTCGAAAATCCGAAGCTGGCCGTCGGCGACCAGATCATCGCCGTGCCGACCCTGGTGCGCAAGCTGCCGCCCCCAATGAAAAAAATCATCGGTGATCTTTCCAACGAAGAGCGTGTCCTCGTGGGCCTTGACCTGCGGCAACGGTAGGTGAAAGGGAATCTTTCATGGCAAAGAAGCCTGCACAAACAACTCTGGAGTCTCTTCAGGCAGCAAGCCAGGAAAGCAAGAACCAGCAATATACTCTGCGGCTGTACGTGGCAGGTCTTACCACCCGCTCCCAGGAAGCACTCCGTACCGTCACCACCATCTGCGAGGAACACCTGGCGGGGCGCTATGATCTGGAAGTAATCGACATCTATCAGAATCCGGTGCTGGCCAAAGGCGAACAGATCATCGCCGCACCCACCCTGATCAAGAAACTGCCGCTTCCGCTACGTAAAATCATCGGCAGCATGGTTGACAAGGAAAAAGTGCTCGTTGGTCTGGACCTGAGGTGCAGGTAACGCATGAACGTTAAGGCTCACAAAGACCCTCGCCCCGCGAAAGAGCTGCTTGAGGAAATCGAACAGCTCCACAGCAGACTTGAGGAAGCCGAACTGACACTTGATGCCATTCGGAGCGGTGATGTCGACGCCCTTGTGGTCGCCGGTCCTCATGGCGATCAGATTTTCTCCCTCACCGGAGTAGAGCGGACGTACCGGCTCATAGTGGAGACCATGAACGAAGCCGCCCTGACGGTGGGCTTTGATGGCACGATACTCTATTGCAACCAGCGCTTTTGCGATTTGGTAAAAAATGACATGCCGAAAACCGTTGGGGAAAAGCTTGCCGATTTCATAGAACCGAGCCATTACCCCCAACTGCAGGAATTACTGGCTGAGGCAAAGACCAGACCGGCTAAAATGCTCCTCAAGTTTCATGCCATTGACGGCATGGAAGTTTCAGTTCAAGTCGCAACGAGCTTACTCATAGCAGGTGATCTCGTCAGCATCTGTCTGGTTGCAACTGATTTGACTGAACTGGAGACGCAATCCAATTCCATCAGGGTAATGCTTAAACAGAAGAAGGAACTGGAGGATAGCCGAGCTGAACTTCAGTCAGCCAACATTTCGCTGAGAGATTCCCGCCTGGCCGCCCTCAACATTCTGGAAGACACGGTTGCCGCTCATCGTGAGATCGAGAAGACAAGCGTTAATCTTAAAAAAGAAATAGTGGAGCGCAGACGGGTAGAGAAAGAGCTTCAAAAGGCCCACGACGAGTTGGACTCAAGGGTCAAAGAACGTACGAGGGAACTGCTTGAAACAAACGAGCTGCTGACTCATGAAATAGCTGAACGCAAGAAGTCGGAAGCGTCGCTCCAGGATGCCTATGCGGAAATAAAACTGTTGAAAGACCGGCTCCAGGCCGAGAACAACTACCTGCAGCAGGAGGCTGCCCGGGTGCACAACTTCGGCGAGATCGTCGGTCAAAGCAGTGCCATCTCCTATGTATTCTTCCGGGTCGAACAGGTCGCGCCCATGGATGCGACCGTCCTGCTCCTGGGCGAGACCGGCACCGGCAAGGGGGTCTTCGCCCGCACCATCCACAGCAGAAGTAGCCGCAAGGACCGGCCGATGGTAACGGTCAACTGCACGTCGTTGCCGGCGAACCTTATCGAAAGCGAACTCTTCGGACGGGAGAAGGGCGCCTTCACCGGGGCTCACGCCCAACAAATGGGGCGCTTCGAACTGGCCAACAACGGCACCATATTCCTCGACGAAATCGGCGAGATGCCGCTGGAATTGCAAAGCAAGCTGCTCCGGGTCGTTCAGGACGGCGAGTTTGAACGGTTGGGCAGCCCCCGCACCATCAAGGTCAATGTCCGGATCATCGCGGCCAGCAACCGGAATCTGGAGGAGGAAATCAAGCAGGGCAGGTTCCGGGAAGACCTGTTCTACCGGCTCAATGTCTTCCCCATCACCATCCCGCCACTCCGGCAGCGCACGGACGACATCCCGCTGCTCGTCAATCATTTCATTGCCAAATTCAACAAAAAGATGGGCAAAAAGATCGAGGCCGTATCAAAGGAGACCATGAACGCCCTCCAGGGATACCACTGGCCCGGCAACGTGCGGGAGTTGGAAAGCGTCATCGAGCGAGCGGTGATCACCAGCCAGGGGACCGCACTCCAGGTGGTGGACCGGTTCGAAACCTTCCGGAAGGCAGGGGATCTGTCGGGGCAGGGGGTCAAAGCTCTCGCCGAATTGGAACACGACCACATCCTCCAGGTGCTCCAGCAAACCGGCTGGCGCATCGAGGGGAAAAACGGTGCGGCGACACTCCTTGGTCTCAACCCCAGCACCCTCCGCGCCCGGATGCGCAAAGACGGCATTCGCCGGCAATAATGGAGCTGTAATCCGAGACATCAAAAAATTATTTGAAACGCAAAGACGCAAAGTACACGAAGGGAAATCAGTCAGTTGCCCTACCAACTTCTTTCATCTGATATGTTCGAGTCTTTATTTTCATAAGCATTTGAATTTCTTTGTGCCCTTTGCGTCTTTGCGGTTGCTGACTGCCGTTTTTGGGGTAGTACGACGTTCCGATATAAGCCGCCAATATGGTCCGTCATATTTGGCGGTTATGTCGAATAGTGTGGATACCGTTGACGGTTTTACCCTCACACCCGCCCCTTTTTTTTATCTCCTCCCGAACAATCAAGTCCTTGCACTTTCCATATCCTTGGATCTTCTCCGGCACGTTAGTTGCGATGTCTCTTCCGAGCCGATCATGAGCAGTTCACCGGCTTGAGAGCGGACAAAACTGTAGCTGAAAGGAGAACCATTATGTCGAAAAAACTGATAATCGCCTCTGTACTGGTTATGACTGCAATAAAATGTTTTGCTGATGAAAACAATGTGCAACAGCAACAGCAGTATATACAACAGGAAATGCAGCAACAACAGCAACAGCAACAACAGGAATCCTTGAGGCAACAAGAGTTTCAGAGACAAGAACAGGAACAGCATAATAATCTTGTTGAAAAAGAACAATTACGGAAACAGCAGATACAACTGAACCAGATACAAAAAGAACAGCAACGCCAAATTGAACAGCAGCGTGAATAGTAGCTACGTTGCAATATGTTATCTTTGGAGAATGAGATGAATAAAATAAAGAATTATAGTGTTAAATATACGACTAAAACGAGCCATAAATGCGAGAAATGTAATGTCCTGAAGAATTCAGGATACAGTTGTGTTGATGAATTCGGCAAATTCCTGATCTGTAACGACTGTGCCAGTGACGACACTATCGATGGTGTAATCGACGGTGTAAAGCTGGTAAGGTGTGACCATGAATTCAAAAGAATGGGTTGCGATAGCAGGGGTTTTAACCATAACGGCATTCATTATGCCTCACAAACTCTTTATGATAATGATGATTTAGATCGTGAGGGCTTTCAAAGAAACGGTTTTAATCTGGGCGGGATTCATAAGAGCACGGGGACCCGATATGATCCTGATGGTTACGACAATAGAGGGTTTGACACCAATGGCATAAGCAGAGCAACACAAACAAAATACGGCGAAGATGGCTATGATCGTGACAGGTATAACTGCGATGGATTCAATAACAATCACATTCACAAGATAACCGGGACGAAATATGATCCTGATGGCTTGGACGCTGAAAAATTTAAACAAAATGGCATCAACAGCATTACAAACACGGATTTGGATCCCGACGGCGATGATTATTACCGTAGAGCCGACATTAGTTTTGCCAACATAAGGGGGATACGAACCATCCACCTCATCGAGGAATTACAACGTCGCAAGGCGGCTGGCGAGGTTGTCGAATTCTAATCAAGCTGCCGGCGTACGGGTATTTGCCGGTAAGGGATTTCCAGGAGATGTAACTAAATTTGTGTAAATGTCTTATCGTCCTCAACAAGCAGCAGAGAAATAGCTGCACTAAGTCTTTGTGATGGAATCCCTTTTACACCTCTATCCTGAATTGTGCTCCATCGGCGGTATTCCTTACAGTGAGACGCCCATTCATGCTTTTTTCTATGATTGATTTTGACATGAACAGTCCCACTCCGGTTCCTGCCTGCGGTCCCTTGGTGGTAAAGTAAGGATCGAAGATTTTCTCTATGATCTCCTCGGGGATGCCGCCCGCATTGTCGAAAATCGTGACAACAGCCATTCCGTTTTCGGTGCCAATGGTGATCGCCACTTTTGGGTTTTTAACTTCATTTTCTACTAAGGCATCCCTGGCGTTGTTCAGAATATTAAGGATCACCTGCGCAAATTCATTTTGGTATCCGTTAACGGCAGGATCGTTTTCAATTGTTACTGCAATGGTGATGTGTTCATTACTGAAACTGTCTTTTATAAGTGAAATCGTAGTATTTATTGTTTCGCTGAGTTTGAACTGAGTCTTTTCCTTGTCCGGTCTGAAGTAGTTCCTGAAATCGTCAATGGTCCGGGACATGTGCTGGATGAGTTCCATGGAACGGTCAACATTTTCATTCAGAAGTTCCCGGGTGAATTCGCCGAGATCATAATACATAACCAGGGACTGAATAGTGAGACCAAGAGTATTTAAGGGCTGGCGCCACTGATGGGCGATGTTGCCTATCATTTCTCCCATGGCTGCCTGACGGCTCTGCATCAATAACATTTCGTCCTTCACGCGGAGTTCCGTAGTCCGTTCTTTAACGCGGTTCTCAAGTTCTATGCTAAAGTTTTCCAGCGCCTCCTCGACTTGCTTCTGCTCATCGATATCGGTGTTTGTGCCACACCAGCTGACAACGTTACCCTCCTGGTCACATACCGGCATAGCCCGTGTCAGGAAGGACCGGAACTTGCCGTCACAACCACGAAGGGGGAACACCATATCGAAAGGTTCACCGGATGCGATTGAAGCCTTCCACCCTTCAAGGACTTGAGGCAGCACCTCGGGATTATGGACCGACTGCCACCCCCACCCTTCCATCTGTTCGGGAGTGGTGCAAGTGTATTCATACCAGCGCTGATTGTACCAGAAAATCCAGCCATCGGCATTTGCCATCCAGCACAACTGCGGGATGGCATTGGCGAGAGTACGGAAGCGCTCTTCACTTTCGCGCAGCAATTCCTCGACCCGTTTGCGCTCGGTGATGTCGATATTGACCCCGAGTACGCGAGCCGTCGTACCTGCCTCGTCATAGACTGCTCCACCCTTTGCCACTAACCAGCGATACTCTCCGGAAGAGTGGAGAACACGAAATTCCAGATCGAACGGTTTGTGCTTCGCTATGGCTTCATCACGACGTGTCTCGACCGTGCCGATATCGTCCGGATGCACCCTGTTCCGCCAATCCTGATAGGTTTTGATCGTTCCGGGTGGCAGACCATACAGTTTATTGAGTTCCGGCGTAAAATCCAATGACCCGGTATCCACCTCCCAGTCCCAAATACCGACAGAAGCGCTCTCCTGGGCCAGTCGCAGGCGCGCTTCATTTTCGCGTAGCGCCTCCTCGGCCTGTTTGCGCTCGGTTATGTCTTCAAATACGGCATATACTTCCGACGGAGATGTGTCATTCTGGCGGAATATGGGTACTGCATTGATATTGACCCAGCGGTATTCGCCAAGCTTTGGATTGAATACCCCCATTACCACACCCTGCACCGTCTGACCGGTCCGCAATGCCACCATGGCCGGATGCTCCATACCGGGAAAGGTCTCCCCGTTTTCGCGAATGGTATCGTGTTCCACCTTGAGGGAAGAGTTCCCCAAAAATTCCTCGCGACACCTGCCGAGGATTCTCTCGGCAGCCGGATTCATGGAGATGATCATGCCGTTGGCATCCTGATGGACTACCCCATGCAGCATTGTTTCAGACAGGAGCCGGTGGCGCTCCTCGCTCTCGCGCAGATTCTTTTCCACTTCTTTAAAACGGCTGATGTCGAGGTTTATCCCGGCCCAGCACGTTACGGTGCCCTGGTCATCCCGCACCGGAACACCGCGGGCCAGGATGTGATGCCATTGTCCGTCCACTCCCCGGAAGCGTTGCTCTATATCCCATTTACACTCAATACTCACACACTCCTTCCAGGCATCAATGGTGCGTTCCGAGTCGTCAGGGTGCAGTACTTCGCCCCAGCCGAAATTGGAGCATTGTTCCTGGGTAATGCCGACCAGATTCAAAAACGAATCGCTGGCATAGGTGTTGCGTCCGTCCGGGGCACTGATCCAGATGCCATAGTCAATAGTCTCTCCGATTGCCCGGTAGATCCGCTCGCTTTCCACCAGCGCCCTTTCGGAGCGCTTGCGCTCGGAAATGTCAATAAGGATAATGCGGCACTCCAGACCCCCAACGGCCGACAAGGCTTCGATCTGCACAATGTTTGGGACGTTTCCATCGTTCAGGAGCGTCACCTCGCACACCTTTTTTTCGTGGCCGGCAAAGACCGCGTCGAGTAAGCCGGCAAAGGTGGAACGATATTCTTCAGTGACGAACAGCCCGAAACATCGACCGAGCAGCCGGGAGCGTTCGCGCCCGAGAAGGGAGGCTCCAGCGAAGTTCACGGCTTGTATGGTCCCGTCATGGTCGAGGGTCACATAGCCAACCGGGGCGAAATCGAAGAGATTGTTATACCTCTCCAGCGCTGCCTCCAACTTTTCCCGCGTCGCGATTAGCTCGGCGTTCTGCATCTCCAGTTCGATTTGGTGGACCTGCAGTTCATGGAGGGTCCTCTGTGCTTCCTCTGTCCCGACAAGCGGCGTTGTCCCTCTGTTTTCGTCGAGCCGCTCTTCCGCTTGATGGCGTAGCTTGCCACTATTAATCTCTTGAGCCGTTTTCTCATCCATGGCACGTCCCGGGCTTTATCGTTTATTTTGATAATTCCACCATTTTTAAATAGGTCAACAGTTTTTTTGATGCAAACCATCAATTCGTAATTCTCGTAATCAAGATGCTCAGTCAATTCGGCTTGCATTACCCGTTCCAACAATCGTACCGGCAATCGCCGATGCCGGCTCCGGCGTGGTCCGTCATATATGGCGGTTATGTTGAATATGGCGGATGCCGTTGACGGTTCTCCCCTTCACCCCCACGCTCCCATTCCATTTTAACCCGTGCAATCAAACTCTTGCAATATCACTGTCCGCAGGGTTTCTCCGGCACATTAGTTGCGGTAGCAGAATATGGGAACCGCCGTGCTTTCTGCTGATTCGAGCTGAACTGAAGACGGCTTTCCAAAGCGCAGCCGCAAAACTTCAACAGGGGAGAGGAGAGCGAGCACGATGGGTGACATGGGAACCATGACTGATCATTCAATGGCGATTGACACGGCTCATCTGCGATCCGGCACAAGAGACTGCAGGGGTGATTGCAGGACCAGGGCTTTTCTGGATGAATTCTATCAATGCCAAGTGTCTCGACATGACTGTAAATATTCCGTCCCTTTAGGGACAAGCTATTTATGCATGTCTCCGCATGGCCACGAGTATTTGTTGTAATTCCAATTCCAAATCAAAGCGTCATCTTGACGAGGCCTTCGGCCTCCCCCTTACGGGGCGCCTTCGCGGTCCAATTTGCTTTGCAAATTGTGACTTCGGCCGTGAGCCTCACCCCTCGGGCGCCTTCGCGGTCCAATTTGCTTCGCAAATTGTCGTTGGCTCGTCTTCGGCTTCTCAACGTACTGATGACTGTACGCCTTCGTCGCCTCGATCCTCGCCGCCTTGATGTCATTTTTGATTTGAAACCGGAATAACGGCTATTCCCGGAGATGAAACAAAGGAGGAGGATCGTATGGAGGTTCACATGACCGGCACCACGGTTCATCTGGAGGGGGACTGGACGCAGGCCGGAGTTACGCAAAGCGCTATTGATTCAATGGCTGTTTCATTAGAGCAGATGGGATCCGGGTGTGAGAAGAGCCAACGAATCGATTGCGGGCAGATAATCAATGCCGATGCCAGCGGACTTCAATTCCTTTACACCTGGTTACAGTGCTTCAGATTCCGCGGCGTTGAACCGGAATTGATCAATATCCCTGAAAATATGCGGAAGATGTTTCTGAATATAGGTTTTCGGAATTGCTGTTCATAAAGATTTTCTGTTGTGGCGGAGCAGAAGAACGGAGGCTCGAATCACAAAGAGATGAGAGTGAACGAGGCAGTGGCGAGCAGTCCATGAAGGTCAACGAACACTAAACCATAAGGAGAAAAACATGTCTGAGCATAACGCAGTAGTGGGGATCTTCAACACCCACACCGAAGCAGAAACAAGTATCAAGGAACTCCAACGGTCGGGGTTCGACATGAAAAAGCTGTCTATCGTAGGCAAGGACTATCACACGGAGGAGCATGTCGTCGGCTACTACAACGCCGGCGACCGCATGAAGGTCTGGGGTAAGCAGGGGGCTTTTTGGGGCGGCTTATGGGGCATGTTGTTTGGGTCGGCCCTTTTTGTTGTTCCGGGAATCGGTCCATTCTTCGCATTCGGCCCGCTCGTGGGCTGGATTGTCGGAGCACTTGAAGGCGCCGTCGTTATCGGCGGGCTGAGCGCGTTGGCCGGCGCACTGTGCAGCATTGGCATTCCCAAGGACAGCAGCATACTGTATGAGACAGCGATCAAATCCGACAAGTTTCTCGTTATCGCTCATGGCACCGCGGGAGAAGTGGCAAAGGCAAAGGGCATCCTTGAGACCGCGGGCGCGGTGCAAGCCGATGTCCATCCCGGGATAGTCGGCGAATTTTTGGCTTAACCATAAATTATCCACAACTGAAGAGGCTAAGGAAATAGAGATCAAGATCAAAGTCAAATAGACGCATTTCACTCTCCCAAGGCAGCCAAGCGGCAAAGCGGGAAGGCAGGTCGGGACTGCTCCTGCCTGCCTTCTCGCTTTTATGCCGGTTAGAGTTCACAAGAGTTTCCGGGTGTCGAGAAGTGGAACTTTGGGCCAGACGCATAAACATCAATAACATTGAATCTGAAAACGGCTTTTGGGTCCACGAAAAACACGAAATATCACGAAAAATTAAAGCATTACAGCCAAACAGCACTTCACCGGATAGGTTTCAACCATAATGTTACCTGCCTTATCCTGAAAACGGCAGTTAAACCGCCGAGTAACGCAGATGAACGCCGATAAAAACTATGCTTAAGTAAAATAAACGACTCACCTTATTGGTTAAATTAATATTTTTCTCAAGACTTTGATTTATCGGCGTGTATCTGCGTTCATCGGCGGTTAATAGCTTTATTTAGGTTTATTGTTTTTGTTCGTGTTTTTAGTGATTTTCGTGGACAACTGCTTTTTCCAGGTTGAATGATGTTTATAAAGGAGCGGCAGTGCGAATCGGGGGCAATTGCAGATCATTTGGTTCATTATTGATAATGCTTGGTATGCTGCTTTTTCCCAATGCTTCTTTCGGTGCACGGGGAAGCAGGGCATGCCTTGAGTGCCACGGTGAACTTTCCATCACTGAACAGGGTGGGAAACGGCTCTATGTAGATCCGGCTCGATTTGCCGAGAGCAGCCATCGGATTATGGGGTGTACCTTGTGCCACGCTTCCGTGACCGGCCAACACCCGTATGATGGCAATAAACCTTCCCACGCCTCCTGCAATGATTGCCATGGCGACATCGCCAAAGAGTACGGCAAAAGTCTGCACGCAAAAAACGCCGCGTGCGCCGATTGCCACAACCCGCACCAAGCGAGAAAGCTGGCCTTTGTATCAGGCGCGGAAATCAACGCCGTGTGTTCACGCTGTCACCTGCGTCCGGCAACGTTGAAAAAACACGAGAGATGGCTTCCGGAGGCGGACTTGCATCTGGATGTCCAACCGTGCATTACCTGCCATACCGGCTCGAAAAACTATATCATAAACATGTTCATAGAAAAACAGGACCGGTATGGCTCGTTCCGGTTGGCGACCTACAATGACCTGTCTCCGCTGGTCAGTGGCAACGACATTCCATCCTTGATCGATACTAACGGCGACAACTACATTTCGCTGGAGGAACTGAGGGCTGCCAATAAAAAGGGCCACGACCTGGGGATGCGCTTACAGGGCATGCTGATGCCGGAGGTCATGGCCCACAGCTTCCAGATATTCGACAATCGCCGGGATTGCACCTTCTGCCATGTATCCGGGACAAAAAAGACGCAGAACAGTATTATCTCCTTTCCCACGGAAAATGGCGCCTACAAACGATTGAATGTCGAAAAGGGTGCGATCCTCGACATTCTCTACGGCACCCCGGACTTTTACATGACCGGCGCAACCCGCAGCAAGGCACTCAGCATTATTGGCGCGCTCATTATTGCCTGCGGACTTATTATTCCGATAGGGCACGGACTTGTGCGTTTTATGACCCGCAGGAAAAGGATGCGTGACGGCACGTACTCCGCCGCTGATGTTATCGTCTATATGCAGCCCACACCAATCCGGATATGGCACTGGATTCATGTACTCAGTATTGTAACGCTCTGCGTCACCGGTGCTCAAATACGTTTCCCCGATGTGGTCAATCTGCTCGGCAGTTACAAGTCGGCAGTGCGTCTGCATAACACCGCCGGCATTGTGGTGGCGGCCTCAATGGGGTTTTGGTTTCTTTATTATGCCGCTGTCTCCCGCAGCATCGGCAAGGTTTACTTCCTTACGAAGGAAAATGTGAAGCACGGACTTGTGCGGCAGGCGATCTATTATGCCTGCAATTACTTCCGCGGCGGGGCGAACCCCTTTCATGCCACCCCGGTGGACAAGTTCAATGCCCTGCAGAAGTTGTCATATCAGGTGATCATGTTTGTCTTCATGCCGCTGGTAATCGTCACCGGCATCTCTCTGCTGGACATCCTGCACCTGCGCAACCTGCTGTTCGAGTTGGGAGGGATTAAATTGATCGATGGGATTCACTTCCTGTCGGCCTGTTGTCTCTGCGCCTTTCTCTTTATCCATTTTTACCTGACGACCCTTGGCCCCACCCCTTTTTCCGAGATCAGAACAATGTGGACCGGGTGGGAAAAGGAAAAAGCAGCAGAGGAAACAACTGTTCCAGCAACGGAAACATAACGGCGGAGCACTGCGAACGTCCGGTGCTGAAAAGGAAAGGCAGATCTATTGAGATGAGAAAAACCAGCAGGAGAGAATTCCTGGCGCTGCTTGGAGCCACAGGCGCCGGACTTTTGGCCGGAAAGGCATCCGGTGCGGCCGGGGTGCGGGCCATCAACGATACGGAGCTCGGCATGCTCTATGACGCCACCCGTTGCGTTGGCTGCAAGGCGTGCATGGCAGCCTGCAAGCGTGTTAACCGGTCTTCCGGCGACCTTTCCTATGAACAGGCCCCTTTCGACCACGATAAGCTCTGGGACACGCCCGGAGACCTGTCCGGGAATACGCGGACCATTATCAAGCTTTACAAAAAATCGGGTACGCGTTGGTCATACGTCAAGTATTCCTGCATGCACTGCCAGGAGCCCTCCTGCGTTTCGGTCTGTCCGGTCAGCGCCATGACCAAGGACAAGGTGACCGGAATAGTCGTTTACGATAAGGACAAATGCATCGGATGCCGTTATTGCATGGTGGCGTGCGCCTTTAACATTCCCCGTTTCCAGTGGGATCGGAAGGCTCCGCAGATTGTCAAATGCGATATGTGCAGTAGCACCAATCTGCGGGGAAAAGGAATTACGGCCTGCGCCGAAGTCTGTCCCGCCGGTGCCATTACCTTCGGCAAACGCGGCGACCTGCTGAAGGAAGCGCGCGGAAGGATCAGCGCACATCCCGGCAGGTATGTCACCGACATCTACGGCGAGAAGGAACTGGGCGGTACCAATCACCTCTATCTGGCAGGTCTTCCTTTCAGCGATTTGGGCCTTCACAATTTTCCCGGCAAGGCCCCTGCCGAGTTTTCCGAACATATACAGCATGCCATTTACCACGACTTCATTGCCCCGGTCGGGCTCTACGGGATTTTCTGCCTGATTGCACTCATGAACCGCAAGAAAGCTGACAACACGGGAATCCGCAAGGAAGAGGAGTGACCATGACCGAGCACAGCAGAGAGTTCGTCAGGGTGCATGGAAAGATTTTCACCACATCGTTCTTCGTGTTGCTGGCCCTGTCGCTGGTGGGCGTATTCCTGATAATCGTCAGGTTTGCCAGGGGAATTGGTGCGGTTTCCAACCTGAGCGACGGGTATCCCTGGGGGATCTGGATCGCCTACGACGTGGCAACCGGGACCGCCATCGCCTGCGGCGGATATGCAATCGCCATTCTCGTCTATATCCGTAACCGCTGGCAGTATCATCCCCTGATCAGATCAGCCATTCTGACGAGTCTGTTCGGCTATTGCCTTGCAGGATTTTCTGTCATGGTGGACGTGGGCAGGCCCTGGAACGCCTACGGTTTCTTCATGCCGTCCCGCTGGCAGCCAAATTCGGCCATGTTCGAGGTGGCCCTTTGTATCATGGCGTACTGCGTGGTGCAGATCATCGAGTTTTTACCCTCGATCCTGTGCGTTTTGGAACACGGCAAATTGAAGCGGCTGCAAAAGATCTTCTACTACTTTCGGCCCCGGCATACCCCCCAGGATGAAGCAACGGTCCAAGTCACCCTGGATTGGGTACATGAAGCAGCGGCCTGGTTCCACCCGAAGTTCAACAAAATCCTGATATTCATCGTGGTTTTGGGCCTCGTCCTTCCGACCATGCATCAGTCATCACTGGGGTCGCTGATGCTGATTGTGCCTACAAAGCTGCATCCGCTCTGGCATACGGGCTACCTGCCGTTGCTCTTCCTGATCAACTGCCTGTACATGGGATATGCCATCGTGATCCTTGAATCTATCATTTCTTCATTTATCCTCAAACGGGAGTACGAGGTGGAAGAGCTGTCCGGACTGGCCCACTTCATCCCGTGGCTGGCGGTCACCTGGCTTGTCATCAGGCTGGGGGACCTTATTCAACGTGATCAGGTAACGGCGATATTTCGTGGTGATTTCTATTCCCTGTTCTTCCTGGCGGAGTTTCTGCTCATTGCGATCGGATCTCTGCTGCTATGCAATCGCACTCTTTGGACGTCTCCCCGCTGGCTCTTTATCACCGCCTTCTTGTTGTTGCTGGGCGGCACGTTGTACCGGTTCAATGTCTACCTGATCGGTTTTAATCCGGGAAAAGGCTGGCACTATTTTCCGTCGTTCGCAGAGATAATGATTTCGGTCGGCATCGTCTCCATCGAACTTCTCGGATACCAGGTGCTGATCAAGTTATTGCCGGTATTGCCCAACCCGCATATGCAGAGGAACATTGCCCCGGCGAAACCGCACCGGCCGTTCGATGCCGCGCGGCCGGGGATCAAGTTGTCGGTGAAAAGAGGGGGGGCATGATGGCGCGAGATGTTTTGTTAGCTGATTGGACCCGTCGATGTGTTACAATAGAAACAAGTCCAAGGATACTGCCATGAAAATTATTTATCTGCCTATTCTTTCCCTCTGCCTTTTCTCTCTCTGCTCGTGCAGCATTTTCTACGGTAAGCAACCGGATGGAGAATCGGAAATGCGATCACCTAAACCTCTGGCCGTGCCGATCGGGAAAAACTGGCAGGTGATCGAAGAGGCCCCGAAACTAACCAACGAACGGGAACAACCTTCTTTCCAGGGTGAACAGTCCTTGCAGCCAGAGGGGGCAACGACGGTGCCGCCTGAGGACAACCGCAAGGTTATGCCGCACTGACCCGCAATAACGCATTTTAGGATGAAGGATTTAGGAAAGCCGGGTCCGGCTTGCAAAACGTCTGCCTCGACGAGTTCCGTCATATTTGGCAGATATGTTGAATATGATGGATGCCGTTGACGTCTTCCTCTCTCCCGGCGTCACGTATTGTCATTTTCCCTCATACAATCAGCCGCTTTTAGTCGCTGTCTCCTTAGATCTTTCCTGGCACGTTAGTTGCGATTGTCTTTCAAGATAGAACATGGACACTATCGTGCTTTCTGCAAAGGTTGCGCTGATATTTTGGCAAAACATTTCACAGGCTAAATTCTGTCCTGGCGAGATATCGTTTTCCCGTTCGAAAGAGTGCTGATGGATACGATTCACTGGACGTAAACGGCTAACAAAGCAAAGCGTGCAAAGGAAAGAGAACTACTATGTTACATAAAGCCAAATTACTAACTGATTTTACTTTGGACTGCCTTGACGGTAAAATAGGTAAGGTAAAGGGATTCTTTTTCGATGACAAGCTTTGGTCGATTGGTTATCTGGTCGCCGACATGGGAAACCGGTTTACTGGCGGGCAGGTGCTTATTTCCCCGCGTGCGCTGGGTGCTGTGATGAGAGATGAGCAACATATCATCATAAATTTAACCAAAAAGCAGATTGAGGACAATCTTTCCCAGGGTAGTGAAATAGTGAAAAAATGCACTCAGGGTCTGAAAGCTCGGGATTTTCTCTTGCGTAACACTCATGATGTCTGTGGCCATCGAATCCAGGCCGCGGATGGCAAGGTTGGCCACGTCGATGATTTTATCATCGATGACGAGATGTGGGAGATTCGTTGTCTTGTCATCGATACTCGGAACTGGTGGCCCGGAAAAAAGGTCTTGGTTTCAACGCAATGGATTGAACGGGTTAGTTGCCGCGAGAGGAAGGTCTTTGTCAACCTTTCCTGCGAGTCTATCAAACAGTCACCGGAATACACTGAGAAATCTCTGATAACCCGTGATTATGAAACAGGACGGCATCGACACTACAATCGGGTAAAATTGGGGCCGACGCGCTGACTTGCCAAGCATTGGATTGCAGGGAACTGTTGCTCATGTTAGCCAAATGATTATGACGATAGAACGGGAGAAGCCCGAATGTTTGACGATCGCAGCGATGAAAGAATAGAATACATAACAAAGTGCGAGTTGGATATCAGGGGAACGATCCATAAATGTTTGCTGGATAACCTCTCAGCTACCGGCGCATCGGTTGAACTTACCCCTTCGGACCAAAAGTGCATTCAAGAGGGCGAAATAGGTGCCTTAACGGTCTTATTGGCATCTCCCGTCAAATACCTGTGCATCGTCGCCAGGGTGAAATCCACCCAGATAGGTCTGCAATTTCTGGACGATAATGACAGGACCTGAGGATGTTCGATCATTTAAAAAATAATAGGAGTAAGCTCCAACACGGTCCGCCAAATATGGTAGTAATGTTGCATGTGATGGCTGTCGATGACGGTTTTCCTCTCTGTCCCCCACGCCTTTCTCTTTTTATCTCAATATAATCAGTCTGTTACATTTTAACTATTCGCAAGTCTTCTCTGGCGCGTTACTTGCTATTTACCTTATTGACAGAATAGCAAGTATTGTCGCACTTTCTGCGAAGGTTGGATCAATAACAAATGCGCGATGAAAAGCAGGAACAGAAGGATAAGTAACTCCTTCGAGAAGAGGAGGCAGAGGATGATAGTCCCGGCAATATTTTCAAACGCTACGCCAAACTACATCGAAACCGAGGAACTTGATGACTTATTACATAAAAATGCTTTGGTGGCATTTCGCCGTTCCAATGGCTGGGTAATGGTCGGTTTCGATGATATGCGCGACCCTGAAGGCAGGATAGGATCGAGTTGGAAGGATCGGAAAGCAGTAAGCAGTCAAAGGTCTTTGGTGAGGATTTTAAAAAACCGGCCCTCAAGGAGGCCGGCCTTAACAGCTCTTTGAAAGGAACCTGTATTTTTTCGTTCATCAGCTTATTGTAAGGCAAGGTGCACAATGAAAACGGTCATCATCATTTACCTGTTGGTTTTTCTCGCCTCTGTTGCATCTGCTGAAGTATATAGGTGGGAAGACGGAAACGTTATAAACTACACGGACGATCCTGCGTTGGTGCCGGATAAATATCGCGAAAAGGCGTCCTTAGAGGGCACGGGGCAGATTGTGAACCCTGCTCACCGGCAGGTCGGCGTTGAGGCAACGCAACGGAAGACACCGGTTGTTACCCAGGGAAATCAGACCGCGGCCTACCAGGACGATCTTGATCAACCAAGGCCGGCAACGGGAGCGATACGACAGATTCAGGCAAGAGGCGCTGCTGCCGACGCCGGGAACGTCGAGGATGACTTTCCGTCATTGGCAACCGCGGTCGTTGTCTGCATACTATCGGCGCTATTTCTTGCAATCGCGTGGATTGCCACTATTTTCGATATAAGTAAGAGCAAATTCATAACGCCACACCTTAAATCGGCATGGATGGTCGTGGTAATCTTCATGCCCGGTATCGGCATGATGTTCTATTACATCCTGGGTCTTGGTCAGAAAAGCAGTTGAAGCATCTGAAACGAGAGCGCTGTTTGAGTCATCTGGATCTCTTTACTGCCGGCTGATGCCGTATTTCCGCATACGGGCACGAAGCGTGCTGGGGTTGAGGCCAAGAAGTACTGCTGCCCCGCTTTTCCCCTCGATGCGCCAGCCGGTTTTCTTCAGCACCTGGATGATGTGGTTGTGTTCCAACTCGACGAGGGCTTTAACCTCCTGGCCTTCCGGTTCCTCCGTCTTTTGGGGCGTATCGAACCGGTCCAATACCTGTAGTGCAATCCCTTGGCTGATGATGACCGCCCGCTCGATGACACTTTCCAACTCCCGCACGTTGCCGGGCCAGTGGTATTCCTGAAGGGCGTTCAGGGTATTTTTTGACACGGTTTCTATCTTCTTGCCGATTTTCTTGTTGAATTTGGCGACAAAATGATTGACCAGCATCGGGATGTCTCCCTTTCGCAGCCTGAGTGGCGGCATCGTGATGGGAAAAACATTGAGCCGGTAGAACAGGTCTTCCCGGAACGTGCCGTTTTTGATCTCTTGCTCCAGATTCCGGTTGGTTGCCGCGATGATCCGGACATCGGTCTTAATGGTGCGGGGACTGCCCAGTCGTTCAAACTCGCCGTCCTGAATGACCCGGAGCAGCTTGCATTGCAGATCCAGCGGCATCTCGCCGATTTCGTCGAGGAATATGGTGCCGCCGTCGGCCAGCTCGAAGCGTCCGATCTGTCGATCGTCAGACCCGGTGAATGCACCCCGTTCCCGCCCGAAGAGCTCGCTTTCCACCAGAGTTGCCGGCAGTGTCGTGCAGTTAACCGTTATCAAAGGCCGGCCCTTGCGGGCACTACGGCTGTGGATTGCCCGTGCCACCACGCCCTTGCCGGTGCCGGTCTCGCCCAGGAGAAGGACGGTCGCGTTCATGGGCGCTACCTGCTCGACTTGGGAAAATACATGAGAGAGTGCATCGCTTTGACCTATGATTTCGCCGAAGTTGTACTGCCGGGCAACCTCCTGTTGCAGGTAGATATTCTCGGCCTGAAGCCGGTCTTTCAACAGCTTTATTTCCGCATATGCACCCAGGAGTGACTCTTCAGCCTTCTTGCGTTCCGCTATTTCCTGCGAGAGCTGTACATTCGTCTTCAGCAGTTCTCCCGTCCGTTCCTGCACGGTCTGTTCCAGCATCTTGCTGTAATTCTCAAGTTTTTTGTACAGCAACCGCACTTCCAGCATATTGTGGATACGCGTCGTGACCTCGACCAAATCAAACGGTTTGCTGATAAAATCTTTTGCGCCGGCTTGCAAGGCACGCACCTTGTGGTCCGGTTGGGCGGTGAGCACCAGGACCGGAAGATAGCTGCCGGTAGTGATTGTCTTGAGGCCTTCCATCACCTGGAATCCATCCATGCCCGGCATTTGCAGGTCGAGCAGGATCAGGTCATAGTGATTTTCGCGATGCAGCGCGCAGACTTCCTGTGGATTCATCGTTGAGGCGACGCATGTGTAGCCGGTTTCACCCAGCAACTGTTCAAGCAGACTGACATACGACTCCTGATCGTCAACGATCAGGATGCTGGCGTTAAGAATCTCGGTCTCGGTAAACATCATGTTTGATCCTTTTATTATCACCCCGTCAATTAAACATCATAACCCATGATGCAGGGGCGCTGCTAGCCGCGCCCCGATCGGGCGGAGCAAGCGCCGCCCCTGATATGATTAATTGCAGCCGTAATAATTTCGTTAACGTGCATATCCCGCTTATGCGTGCTTACCTGCCATGGCAGCTTCCGCTTTTGCAAATTTCAGCGCCACATCCAGCGTTTCCATGAACTCGTTGACCATGATTGGTTTGGTGAGATAACGGAAGAATCCTGCTGCCAGGCCTTTCTCGATATCGTGCGGCATTGCATTGGCACTGAGAGCAACTACCGGGATGTGCGCTGTTGCGGGGTCCTCGGCCAGGATTCTCATTGCTTCGATACCGCTGATGCCAGGCAGGTTGATGTCCATAAGAATGACATCCGGCATGGATGTGCGCGCAATCGCAACGCCGCTGATGCCATCCTTTGCGCTCAGAAAGTGGATATCGGGCTGTCGGGCAATCAGTTCCTCCACCAGCAACAGGTTCGCCGGGTTGTCCTCGACATAAAGCAGGGTGTACAACTGCGCATTGCCTCGAACGTGCGCCTCGTCGACGGCAAGGAGTTCGGTGGTGTGGGCGACGGTGTGCGGTTCAGCCGTCAGGTGCAGTTCAATCGAGAACACGCTGCCTTTCCCGACCGTGCTTTCCACGCCTATCGAGCCATTCATCAATTCGACCAGCCGTTTGCTTACCACCAGACCGATACCTGTTCCTTCTTCGGCGTTGGCCTCTTGTCCAAGACGATTGAACGGCTGGAAAAGCTGCGCAAGCTGTTCCGGAGCCAGTCCCGCTCCGCTGTCGCTGACGCTGATACGAATCGATTCCGGTGGGCTCGGGGCACATGTCACGGTAACCGTTCCGCCCGGCTTGTTGTATTTGATCGCATTGGAAAGAAGGTTGATGAGAACCTGCTTCACGCGTGTCCGGTCGGCATTGACAAAACGGGGTGTTTCCAAACGGGTAAAGGACACGCTGATGTCGTGCTTTTGAGCTTGGGGTCCAACCATGGTCTCGCATTCGTGCAGGACTTCATCCAGCGATACCGGTTCTACCGACAGCGAAAGCTTCCCGGACTCGATCAGTGTCAGGTCAAGGATTTCATTGATCAGATCCAGCAAGTACCAACCAGCCTTGAGTATCTGATCGATGCTTCGTTTCTGGGCGGGCGTCGGATGCGGTGAACCGGATTCCATGAGTTGGGCAAACCCGAGGATCGCGCCGAGCGGCGTGCGCAGCTCATGGCTCATGCTGGAAAGGAAATCCGATTTCGCTTGGTTGGCTTTTTCCGCCAAGAACCTGGCGTTTTCCAGCTCAGCGTTTTTATCCAGGAGTGCCTGGCCGAGTCGCGCCCTCTCTGCCTCGACCAGCTTGCGCGCGGTGTTGTCGGTGCCGATCAGCAGATAACCGATGATGGCGTCCTGCTCGTCGCGCAGGGCTGTTACCGACACAACTGCCGGGAAGCGGCTGCCGTCCTTACGGAAGTAGGTCAGTTCGTAGATGTCTTCGATGCCGCGCGAGGCCTTGAAGACCAAGGCCTCGAAGCCCGGCTTGATCGGGGTGTCGAGTTCGGAGCTCAACGCCTCGGCGCGTATGATCACTTCCTGCGGATCAGAAATATCTGCCGGCGTGATTTTGTTCATCACTTCGTCTGCCGTGTACCCCAGCATCCGCTCGGCGCCGACATTGAAGATCTGAATGACTCCATTCGCGTCTGTGGCGATACTCGAAAAGTTGGCGCTGTTGAAAATAGCGTTCTGTAGCGCTCCCGCCTTGAGCAGCGCCTCTTCCGCCTGTTTGCGCGCGGTAATGTCTTCCATGGCCAGGAGGATAATGTGCGAACCGATGTTTTTCCGGAAAATTTGCCGGGCGTTGAGCAGAATAATTTTACGGCCGATATCGGGGAAATCATGATCGACTTCATAGCCATTGAACACGGTATCATGGGGAAGGATGTCCTCAAAGAGCACCCGCAGTTTGGGTATGTCCCATTGCCGGTTACCGAGGTCGAAAATGAATTTGCCGATCGTTTCTTCCTGAATTGTTTTGAAGGTTTCGTAAAAACAGTGGTTGGCGGTAAGAATCTTCAGGTTGGAATCAAGCACCACAAGCGACTTATGCACGGTTTCCACAATATTTTCGGCATATTCCCTGGCATCCTGGATTTCCGTCTCCAGCATCTTGGCAACCGTGCCGTCAACGATCGAGGAAAGAATAGAAACATCCTTATTTTTGATATTGTCCACCATGGCGCTCTGAAGTTGGCCATGGATCACCGTGCCGTCTTTTTTCGTGAGTTTGATTTCACATTTATGCATGCCCCGGCTGTGCAAAACAGCTTCAAGGTGACGGGAAAAAATCCCTCTCCCAACTGCATCGGCAATAAAACCGGCAAAGGGTTTATCGGCCAACTGTTGCCTCTCTATTCCCAGCAACTGCGCACCGGTAAGATTTATCTCCCGTATTACCCCGGACGCATCAAAAGTGAAATAGGCGACAGGTGCAAAGTCATAGAGTTCGGCATACTTATTCCGGGATACCTCAAGCTCTTCCTTGGCTCGGAACAGCTCTTCGTTTTGCAGTTCCAACTCGATCTGTTGGGTCTCAAGTTCTTCCTGTGCCAAGCGAAATTCCGCATTCTGCACCTCTAACTCGATCCGGTAGACCTCAAGTTCGTTGGCGGGACTCTTCGTGGCTTTCTTGGCCCGGGGAGGAGCCAATTCATCCGTTTTTGCACACAACCGCTCTTCAGGCTTTCGGCGCAGTTCCGCTTCGGTTGTTAACCGGCTCTTGTTTTTCTCGACTCCCATTGTTTGATCCTCAAATTCCGGTTATTGTTCCATAGGTTCCGCGTGCTTAACCCCTCACGAACGTCTCTCGATATAAGAGAAGGCAGGGGGAGTTATGACAATTCACTTCGTGTCGCACGCCGGGCAGAATGCGCATGTGCTTGCTTGGACGGGTGTCTTTTGGGGAAGGTGTTGCAGCTTTTTGCCGTTTTTCACCGGATTGGATCGTTTTTTCATAGAGATGAGCATATCAGCATTCTCCAAATGAACCTAAGGTATTCGGAAGCGGAATGGAGCTATTCCGGAATTCCGGCTGAGTCCTGGAAAAGCAGGGGCCGGCAAGGGGGAAGAGCCCTCACTCTTTAACCTTTTGGCCCTATTTTATCGGTGTAGGTTGCTCCATGCCGGCCGGCATCGGTTTCGGCTGAACGCCCGGCGGAACCGGTTTTGGTTGTTCCATGCCCGCAGGCACTGGTTTTGGCTGACTCCCCGGCGGTATCGGTTTCGGTTGCTCCATGCCCGCCGGCATCGATTTCGGCTGATGGCCCAATGGCAACGGCAGCGGCTGGGTCATGCTCGGCGGCGTGGGGTCCGTTTGATCTCCCCCCAAATGCCCCTTGATTTCCTGCCGCCTCCCCGGTTTCACCGGTAGAGACTGATTCACGCTCTGCGCTGCGGGGTCCGTCTGATCTCCCCCTAAATGCCCCTTGATTTCCTGCTGCCTTCCCGCTAGCGGCGCGGCCTGCTCGCTGTCGGCTGTCGTGACCGCCCGCAACGTCGCGGATTTATCCTGGCGCGGCTTTTCCACCTCTTCCTTCAGATCCTGTAGAACCTTGGGATCGCGGCTGGTGTCATCCTCAGCCTTAACCGCTTTGCTGCGGTACCGGGAAGGTATCAGGTCGTGATTGTCGGTGAAACTGACCACCCCCTGGTCATCGGTCCATTTGTAGGTCCCGCCATCGGCCGCTGCCGCACTGCACAAGATCAGCAGCGGGAGTATCATGGCTCTTTTCATCGTATGTCTCCGCTCGTGTGTCTGTTGCCATCCGGAAGCGATGTTACCGTATATCGCGGTTAACGACGGCCGCCTTCATCTCCGCCGCGGTGTTCTTCATGGCGCTCGCCTTCTCCTCCCCCGCCACGGCCTCTTTCGCCGTCATACGGCCACCAGATACAACCGGACAGCGTCGAAACCGTCACAAGCAGGAGTGCCAATCTGGCCCAGATATGTTTTCTCATTTGCCACCTCTCATTTTAAAGTAGCTGAAATCTTTATTTAATTATTCCTTTTATGTAAGCGAGAAAGCCCCCAGCGTTGATGTTGGAGGCCGCCTCGTTTCACATCCCCGTGGTCCTGTTATTTATGGTGTTCTTTGACGGGTGCGTGCTGTTTCTGCTGGTCTGTGCAGCAAGGAGCCTTTTCTTTGCCGGTCCCTTTGCAGGGTTCTTTATCCGCAATGTTCTCTTTGCTGGAGGCATTCACCTTGTGTTGTTCTTTTGCGTGGTCCATTTTGTTTGTTCTCCCGATACGTCAAATTCCATCTTTCCATCTGGGAATCATATAGCAACGAACGAGCCAGATAAAACCTGCGGACGTTTCAAGCACAACATACTTATTTTACAGGTTAAGTTAGCAGGGAGCTCCTCCATGGCCTGGAAAAACCGCCACTGAAATCCGTCATGTTTAACATTTACGTCATATATGACGGATTTCGACGAGGAATAGGGAAGAGTTTGCCAATCCAGTGAAATCAGGGGGCTGACCGGAGATAAAGGCAGCGGACGCCTTCGGGGCGGGAAGCGTTGGCACACAAACCTGAGGTGGGGCAGACCTTGGCGACGGCGGAACGTCATGGACCCGCCACCGACTTCGAGGTGCTGAATTCCGGTGATACCCCGGTAATCTGACTGCTTGGCCGTTTTGTATGATCTTGGAATAGTTATATGAAACTATGCACATTCTCAGAGGTTTTTCACAACACACCTGTCATATTTAGTAGTTTTGTCAAATATGACAGATACGGCTGACAGTTTTCCTTCCCCATACGCTATCTTTTTCCACTCATTTCAATACAATCAAGCCGTTGCGCTCTGTAAATTTGCAAGTTTTCTTTGGCGCATTAGTTGCTAAGTAATTGTTGACAGATCAGTAGTGTGTTTTCTGTACAGGTTTGAGTTACTGACGTCTGGAATTTCTTTGCAGCGACGCTGGAAATATCGTTCTTTACCACAGGGAGATCGCCATGAATTCGCAACGCAGATCAAATCAAAGTAACTCGTTGGCGCCACATCGGATCACCGGGCAGAGGATGAAACCTGATCGGGTCGGACAATTTATGAGACAAGGTCTGCTCACTGCATTTCTCTGCATTGCGGGTGCAGTGCCGATCATGGCCGCACCGCTTCAACTGCCGGCGATTGTCGAGCCGGCCAGCCAGGAACATCATGTCGGCAAAATCGTATTTGTCGAACTGGTGACCCCGGACCTCGCCGCTGCCAAGAAGTTCTATGCGGGTCTGTTCGGCTGGACATTCCGCGACATTCAGGCTGGTGGAACAAAGTACGCCGAGGCATTGCTTGATGGCCGTCCGATCGCGGGACTGATTCACAAGGAGGTACCGGCGGGTGAACATCGGCAGCCGGTATGGCTGAGTTTCTTTGCCGTGGGGGATGTCGATGCAGCAAAAAAGGTTGCAGTGCAAAATGGCGCAAAAGTGCTGTTCGAACCGCATAACGTCCCCGGCCGCGGCCAGGAAGCTGTTTTTGCAGATCCGCAGGGAGCTGTTTTTGTGGTCCTCGATTCCAGTAGCGGCGATCCTCCCGACGTCCTGGCCACTCCCGGAGAATGGATTTGGAGCTCGCTCATCACGAGCGATCCGGACGCCGATGCTGCTTTCTACCAAAAAGTATTCAACTATGAGGTCTTTGAGTTGCCCGCCAATCCAGGCGTCCAGCATCTCTTGCTCGCATCCGGCGACTATGCCCGCGCAAGCGTGAATACACTGCCTGTTAACAGACCAAAGGCCCATCCCCATTGGCTCAATTACGTGCGCGTCGAAGATGCGGTCAAGATGTCGGCAAATGTCGTGGCACTCGGCGGCCGCGTGCTGGTTGAGCCGCAGGTCGATCGCCACGGCGGCAAGGTCGCGGTAGTCGCCGATCCCCTGGGGGCGCCTTTCGGACTGCTTGAATGGCCGGATACCGAGAGTAAGGAGGTGCCAAGTGAATAACATACTCTTACGCTGGTTAGTGCTCGCATTCGGAGTTGGGGCGCTGACGGTCCTCCTGGCAGGCTGCATTGTACCGGCCGGTGGATACGGATACGACGATGGTGTCGGCGTCGGCGTTGGCGTGGATTACTATGAACCCTACGGTGCCGTTTATGGTGGCTGGGGACCTGGCTACCATGTGGCGCCGTATCGCGGCGGTGACCATCGCGGGGCAGGTGGTGGCGGTTCGCATGCCTATAGATCCGCGCCAGCTTCCCACTCGATGCCGTCCCTTCCGTCGCATGGTGGTGCCGGTGGTGGCCGTGGCGGCGGTGGCGGACGGCGTTGAATTATTTGCCGACAGAATAACACGTTGATTATCCAAATAACGATCATCTAAAGAGGAAGACGAACATGCGTATTCTTAATTTTATCGCTTCGCTGGCACTCGTAACAGGGATCATGGCGGCTGCGCCGACCGCGTCCTATTCCGGTTTTGATATTTCTATCTCGTTTGATCTTTTCTCTCCGCCACCGGTTGCTGTAGCCCCACCGCCGATGCCTGTTTACGTCGTACCGCCGCCACCTATGGAAGGTTATATCTGGTCACCCGGTTATTGGCGCATGGGCGAATTTGACTATTTCTGGGTGCCGGGCACGTGGGTACAACCACCCGTCGTCGGTGTCTTGTGGACCCCCGGCTACTGGGGATGGACGAATGGTTCATTCACATGGCGTGAAGGCTATTGGGCTCCCCATGTTGGTTTCTATGGCGGTGTAAACTATGGTGGCGGCTATGGCGGTGCCGGCTTTGCCGGCGGCGGGTGGCAGGGAGGTGTTTATAACGTCAACCGTTCAGTGGTCAACGTTACGAATGTCACCAATGTAACAAACAACACTACAACCACCAGCTTTAATGGCGGGCCGGGCGGCACTTCTGTGACGCCGACAGCCACGGAACAGGCTGTCGCCAACGAGAAGCATATTGCGCCGACCAAAGAGCAGGTGACACATACGCAAGCGGCGAGCAAAAACCCGGCATTGTCGGCTTCGGCCAATCATGGCAAACCGGCCATTGCAGCGACAACCACTGCAGGTGATTTTAAGCATGGTATCGTAGCGGCCAAGCAGGCGGGTGCCCGTAACCCGGCTGCGGAACAGCATAACGCTGCCGTAAAAAAGAACCCCGCTCTCGCAAAGGGAGCCGTACTGCCCAAGCCTATCCAACAGCCTGCTGGCGCCAGTTCCAAGCCTCGTGAACCGGCTCAACCTCATGAAACCGGTCTGGCTCGTAAACCGGGTGTGCCCCCGGAGAAGCAGCCGTTCAACAAAGAAGATGCCGGCAAAGTCCCTAAAAAGCCTGTCGAGCAACCACGGGCCAAACAACTAAAACCGCAATCGCAGCCTAAACAACCGAAACCGCAACCGCAAAAAAAAGAACCAAAACCGCAACCGAAGGTTAAAGAACCAAAAGGAGAGTAAGCTCCCTCAACCAGATTCACCACCGCTTTCATCCTGATTGACCCGAAGAGCGATGATGCCGCGCCATACATCAAGGCGCAGAAAGCCCATTTCATGAAACCCCTCACCGAATGGCTTCAGAAAGCTACCGGCATCCCATCTGAATTATACAGCAGGCTGATCACTACCCTAATGTGCATCTTAGTGCTTTGGTTCTTTCGCTGGCTCATTTTAAAACGGGTGTGGAAACGCACTGAGAATTCGCTTACCAGATATCAATGGCGCAAAATATCAAATTATGTCGCATTTACTTTCGCCTTCATACTGATTGGCAGGGTCTGGCTGGAGGAATTCCACACGGTGACGACATTTCTGGGGATTGTGTCGGCCGGCCTTGCAATCGCCATGAAAGATCCGCTGGTTAACGTGGCAGGGTGGTTTTTCATCCTCTGGCGGCGTCCATTCGACGTGGGGGACCGCATTCAGATCGGAGATCATACGGGGGACGTGATCGACATGAGTGTTTTTCAATTCACTATGATGGAGATCGGCAACTGGGTCCATGCGGACCAGAGCACCGGGAGAATCGTGCACGTACCCAACGGCAAGGTTTTTGTCGATCCGCAGACAATCTACACGCAAGGATGGTTCGATTACATCTGGAACGAAATTCCAGTCCTCATAACGTTTGAAAGCAATTGGAAAAAAGCCAAGGAAATTCTGCAACAAATCGCGACCACCACTTTTGGACATCTCATACCCATTGCAGAACGTAAATTGAAAGAATCGCAGCATGAATTTATCATCCACGCCCCCAAGTTGGAACCGATTGTCTTTACATCCGTGGAGGCGAGCGGAGTTCTCTTGACCCTGCGCCATCTTTGCGAACCCCGCCGGAGGCGTGAAAGCACCCAGGAAATCTGGGAGGCGATACTGGAAGGATTTGTCGGGTGTGCAGATATAGATTTTGCCTATCCGACCTCGAGCACCGTTACAATTGCCGCGAAAGGGAAAATAGTCACAGGCCTCGCCGCAAATCCAGGCGAAGCCGTATAAGCTGCAAAAAACGTATCAAGACTTGTATGTGGACTTTACCAATTAGTGATCTGTCATATATGGCAGTTACGCTAAATATGGTGGATGCCGCTGATGGTTTTCCCCGTTGATCCCCAAAGCTCTCTTCTGTTTTTACCTATGTAATCGGATACTTGAAACTTCAAAATGCGCAGATTTTCTCTGGCGCGCTAGTTGCTTTGTATCTCTCAAGTGACAATGTGCAGAACACTATCATTGCCACATGGCGGTAACGCAAAGCAATCAAAGCGGCATAAGCGCGATGAAAACCGGCTCATGCAGCTTGCGGGGCAAAGTGGAACAGCCTCCGTACAACGACAATGATCCACAAATCGAAAGGAGAAAGCATCATGGCAACATCGCATCGCATTTTGAAATTGCTGGTCTGCTCCATGCTGGCGGCCGCACCGCTGTCCGCATTCACGGCGTACGCAGCTACGGACAAAAGCGAAACCACTGGCCAGTATGTCGATGACTCCGTCATCACCACCAAGGTAAAAGCCGCAATCTTTGACGAAAAAACGCTGAAAACGCTGCAGATCAATGTCAAGACGTACCAAGGGGTGGTCCAGTTGAGCGGTTTTGTCGATTCGGCCCAGAGTGTTAGAAAGGCAGGAGAGGTTGCCGGCAACGTCGAGGGTGTCAAAGAGGTGAAAAACGACCTGCTGGTAAAATAGCGTCATACTATCAAGCGAATGTAACCAGCGCCTTCGGATTTTATTTGCCGGATGGGGGGTGCATTTTCGCTGCTCGGAAGTTGAACAATGTGGTTTACAGCCTCTTGGCGCTGACAAGCGCTGAAGATAACAACAATTATTAGGAGACAAATCATGAAACGAAAGATTTATCAAGCTGCTTTTCCTGCGACGCTCATCATTGTGATGGCGGCGTTTCTGTCCGCAATTTTCTTTGCCGATGCAAATCCTTCTTTTGCCTCGGACAAGAAGAAACCGTCGGCAACTGCTGAAACCTCTGCTGTCGGCCAAACGGAATCACGCATCAAACAGCTTCATGGCGCGCTGAAAATCACCGATACCCAGGAAGAATTGTGGAAAAACCTTACCCAGGTAATGCGGGAAAACGCGAAGGACATGGATGCGCTTACCAAGGACAGTGCTGAAAAAATCAGGACCATGAACGCTGTCGAGTATTTTAAATTCCACAGTCAAATTACCGAAGCCCAATTGAGCCAACAGAGAAAGTTCATCCCCCCCTTCGAGGCGCTCTATGCCGGTATGTCGGATGAACAGAAAAAGATTACCGATACAATATTCCGGACGGGGAAACATGGGAAACACCGAATTAAATAATCCATATCAATGATACTTCCAAAGATTGACGCCAATAAGGCGATTGAAATCGATCCAAGCATGGAGCGACGTTATGAAAACATCAAGTACGTGGAATTTCAGACCTATTGTGGGCAAGATGATTATGGGGCTTGTAGTGGCCGCAATGATCGGCAGTGTAAACGTGGTGCCGTCCTTCGGCGGAGAAAGTCATAGCCGCGAGGGAAGACAAGCCGGCGGTCGCAACGAGCAAAGAGGGCGTGGGCATGACCGCAACCGCTATGATCACGGCAGGCGTGAGTATCGCTCGTATGGCTACCGGGAACGGGGTTATGTCTCGCCACCGGTCATCTATGCACCGCCTCCGCCGATAGGCGTCGGCATCTTTTTACCATCGATCATTATTCGCCCCTGAGGGTAGGCTTCGCTCCGGCTGCCCTGCCTTACCTAGTTTTCATCCGGAAACGGCCCTTTTCCGCCATGGCAGCGTCAATCTTCGGGCTTGCTTGTGCGGCGTACCGATGTACGCCTCCGCGCAATCCCTTGATTTCCTGGCCATGACGAAAAAT
>Ga0326728_10001843_pt1 | contig 73100 bp, 81 predicted proteins | sample MB3enrmetagenome_FD_207602 | JGI IMG/M metagenome (GOLD analysis project Ga0326728, IMG submission 207602) | Lab enriched peat soil microbial communities from McLean, Ithaca, NY, United States - MB31MN | ecosystem: Environmental > Terrestrial > Soil > Wetlands > Peat | place: USA: New York...
CTCCGGCCCTCCTGTACCAGCGGAGGTGCGCGGAATATATTGACGTTCCTCCCCCGGAAGACTGGGTTTGCATAACTACGCTGGACACCAAGTGACACAATGGGTAATGGCCATGACGGCAGTTGTCCTGGGGATCCCCGCTTTGCACGTCAAAAATGGTGCGTTTGAGACTGCCCACACGCCGGCTGAGATTATAGTATCGAGGCTCTCCGGAAATATCTCCGCTTGTGATGTCAAAGCCCATATATTCAAAGCCCGCCTTCCCGGTGGTCGATTGTAACGGCCCGATATTTCTCGTACTTCAAGGCCAACCTTCCGGCGGCAGAATTTCCCCGGTTCATTCAAAGGTGGGGTAGGGAGGATTTTGATTTTAACCTTTTCTGCTCACTACTCCCCGCTCCTCTCACCAGTTCTTCTCTCCGCGTCTCCGCGTCCCCGCGTCGCTTCTTCTCGCTTCCCGCTCCCTGCTCCCTGCTTTTTGCCGCTTCTATTGCCGTTTCTTTTGCCACTTCTATTGCCGCTTCTGGATGCCGTTTGGCAGAGCCCAAAATAATTATTGTATTATTAAATTGACGGCCCTTTGCATAACAGTAATTCAAGAAGCAGGGAGCAGGGAGCAGGGAGCAGGAAGCAAGGAGCAAAGAAGGAAGCAGGAATTCACCACGGCCGCAAAGGCTACCGAAAAAAATTGCGCCGCAGCGTGCGGTACGAGACTGTGTCGGAATTGTTGGGCTCTTAAAAGATTCCCACTCAAAGGTGGAAATCCGGCGTCAATCAGCGCCCGTCTTCCCGGCGAAAGCCGGGAACCAGGGTCTTCTTTCCACTTTTCTAACGGTTCCTGACTGTTTTCCCCATTGCGACAGTCTCTACGCACGCGCCGCCGCCTTGCCTCTGCTCTTTTCTCCGTGTCCTCTGCGCCTGCGGTGAGCACAGGAGCGTCGGCAGGTTTTGACATAGTGAGAGAAAATCTCTCAGAACGGGTTGGTTCGAATCTGAGAACTGTAGTCTAAAAACTACCCTGTCACCTGAATTCAGCCTGTATTTGCAGGTGGATGTACTTTTTTAACGGACATCGACGGCCGCCCGAGCGCCGGTTCTCTGAAAACCGAATACATGTAACAAAGCCATGACTTTTGTCAGGTCTGGCGGATGTGGAAGGCATTTATTATTCATCATTCCGCATTCATCATTCATCATCGAGCCCGCTCCCCGCTCCTGTCTTTCCGGGAGACGTTTTCCACTTCTAAAATAGGAGCGTGTTCACGAAGCTTTTAACTAAAAACTGAAAACTAAAAACTGAAAACTAAAAACTAGAGTATGCCGTATAAGAAGCTCGAAAATAAGCGGAAACATCCGGTGAGATTAGGGCAGGAGCTGAGTGTCTCCCACAGGTATGCGGGACGCAGGTAAAATCTGAGAAAGATCCCGGTAAGGCCTGGAGCTTTGCCTGCCTCCGCCCGCTCGGCCTCCCACCATGGCGCCTGTGCGAGCGCTTTTCCCAGAGCAGTCCCGGCATAGGGCAACACCCTGTGGAACGAGGCGTAGGAAAGGCGCAGATTTCGGGCGAATCGTCCGGTTTCCTTCCAGTCAGCCGGGGTCTCCCAGGGGAATCCGAAAAGAAAGAAACCGGCTGCGGCAATTCCTGCCTGTCTGGTTTCGAGAATCGCCTGCGCGATTTGCGCATTGGAGAAATTCTTTCCGATGAGTTCTCTCGTCTTCTCAAGCCCGCTTTCGATGCCGTAGTGAATGAGACGGCAGCCCGACTCTCGCATTCGTCGCAGCAAATGAGGGTCAACGGCATCGATCCGGGTCTGGCAGCACCAGCGGAAATCATATCTCTTAAAGATTTCGCACAGTTCCAGCGATCTTTCCCGCATGGTTGTGAATTCAAGGTCAATGAAATAGACGGTCCTGTATCCCAGGGCAAGAACCATTTCCAGTTCAGATGCAACCTGTCCGGGGTCTTTGAGACGAACTCTGTATCCGTACATCGTTTTGAGACAAAACGCGCACAGGTTCGGGCAACCACGGGAGGTCTCGATAAGGGCAAGCTTTTTCCCGAGAAGTTCATAATCGTACATTTGCGGGCTTACGAGGGAATAAGCCGGGAGCGGCAAAGCCGAGAGGTCTGCCAAATGAGCGGGTGGACCGCTGTGTATCGTGTCTCGTTCCCTCCAATGAACGCCGGGCACGCCGGTGAGCGGCTTGTTTCTTTCAAGAGCGCGGATAAGAGCGGGTCCCGATACTTCAGGCTCCCCGGCCATTATTATTCGGGCGCCGGTCAGGTCCATCATCCTGGAGGGGAAAAGGGTCCCGTGGACTCCGCAGAGAATCAGCTTTTCTTGCGGAACGGAACCGGTCCATTCGACGAGGGGGTCGAGTTCGAGATTCGGGCACTGCCATCTGTCGAGGGGCGAAGTAGTGACTATCACCCGGTCTGCCGCTGCAGCCGGCCGGCAGATGGAATTCGGTGAAAGTCTCTCGGCCCGCGCGTCGCGCAGAACTATTGTGTGTCCGTCATTTCGCAGGATGGCCGCGAGGTTGAGCATATCAAGCGGGGGCCAGCGGCGGTTATACCGTTGGGATCGCATTCTGCCGCCCCAGGACGGATTTATGAGCAGGATATTCAAAAAGACCCTCTATGTGCAAGACACCGCCTGAAGTGAAGCGGCCCACTGTGCGCGGCTCCTAATGCATGCCCCGGGCGACCCGGTTGAAAAAGCGCGCGATAATACCGGAAGAAGTGGATGAGTCCTGCCGGGAACCATTCCCGGTCAACCACTCATTATTTTGAAAAAGCAGGGCTCGGCATCTCGTCAAATCGGCCTGGACCCTGGCAGACTCAGGCGATTCCATGTTGCCGTTCCGCCACTGGACAAAGAGGTTGCAGGCCTCCTCGAACCTGTTCATGTAAAAATAGCAGTACGCGAGCGAAAGCACGGCTTCGTCGCGGACCTTTGTGTCGGAGGACAGGGCGAGTGAGCCGTAAATGTTGCATGCCTGAAGATTATTCCCGGAATTCATCAGGTCTTGGGCCTCTTCAAAAAGCGGCCCATCTCCAAGCATTTCGGCCAATAGGAGACCCGCTTGTTTTGATGCGCCATTTTCGGGCCAGGAATACAGCGCCTTCCTGAAAAACCTTTCGGCTTCCACCTTTTTGCCCATATTAACAGAGGCCTCTCCCAGCAGCTCAAAGCCTGCCGCCTGGATCCGGCTGTCCGGGTTTTCTTCGAGAAAAGACTCCAATATCCGGTGTAAATCATCCCACCTATGCCGGGCATAAATCAAAGATGCTTTGGAGAACATGGCTTGGTCCATCACCGATGAATGGCCGAATTTTTCAATGCATTCATCAAGAAGGTCGAGGACCCGCAGGTTCTCTGACGATGAAGACGTAGCGGGAGCCGATTGGCCCATGTCGATCTCTGTCAGTTTGCCGGCGGCAAGCTCGTATAGAAGGACAGGATCGCGATGATTTCTCGTCCATAATGCCCCCAGGATGACAAAGGCCATCAGGACAAGCGCCAAAAAGAACCTCCAGCTTGTTCCAAACCTCGAATGCCGGGGACCCTGGGCTTCAATTCCATCATGGCATTTTGGCCGGTCATTGCTCCATCGCGCCGGTATCCACCGCGGCCGGCATCTGGAAAACGGCAAAGGAAACATCCCGCGGGTCGACAGGATTTTGAGAGTGATTATCACGATGGTGAAAAGCGAGAGGAGTCTTCCCCAGAGATAGATCCCGGTTGCCGTGTCGAAAGTGAGCACCACCCTGGGTGTCTGCGGCACCAGCAGCATGAAGGCTGGAGAAGCCGGGTAGAGTTCCCCCGCTCCCTCGCTTATTCGCCAGTCCGGATGGTATGAGACTTTTATCCAGAGCGGGTGCCCCGGCCTTGAGGTATCGATTGTAATCCTGCCGTCGCCCAGGTCTGCGCTCGCTCGGATATCATCCGCCGGAAGGTCAACTGGCGGTCGAGGAGCGGGTGTTGCCGGAATTTCGGCCAATGGTCCTGAGTTTTCGGGGATCTGTTGAAAAGGTGCTTCAGGGATGCGCTCCGGTATTCCGTCGTAGTTCTCCAGCTCCTTCCAGTAATTTCCGGGTGAGGCCTTCGATGCGACAATGAGGGGCACTTTCAACGACGATTTGCGGAACCACTCGAATTGCGCCTTTTTCCAGTCCTGATAAGGGATACGCAGAGGTTTGAATCTCAGCGGCTCAACGTAAGAGCCGGCGCATTCTCTCAAATGGTAAATCCGGTAAGGCGGGATGGTTATGCTCGGTTCATATTGGCTCGAATGGTCGAGCGCATCGGCCATGCTGCCGGAGACAGCGATCACCTGGTTTACATTGAAAAGGCGCAGGTGGGCGGCTGCGCGGTCAGTATCAGGCCGTGAGTAGTAATACTGTGAAAAAGGGCTGGAAGGGATCTGACTCAACTCCGATTGGATATAAAAGACGAACGGGGAACTCAGGGTCGATTGCATGTAAATCCCTTCGAGGGTTGATCTGCCCGAATAGTAAGGCAGCAGCTCAAAAGCCCTGACCGTCCCGGCTGCGTTAGTTATTTGATTGTGTTCATAGACCACCCTTGGGCTGTTTTGATCTCCGCTCAGATACTGATTGACCAGGCGGTAGGAGTTCCAGAGAGGTTTGGATTCCATGCCTGAGTAATTCCATTGTATCCACGGGTCGATGGCTGCCGTCCTGGTTAGCGCCAGTGCGATGATCCCGGCTGAAAATACCGCAAGCCACAGATTGGTTCGCCTAAGACGCGATATGAATTCAGACCACCCGACAGCCCCAAGCAGCACTGTCATTATCTGCGCAAAGGGCAAAAAGCGGATATCAACGAGTCCCGCCGAAGAACCGAGGCTGAATGCCAGCAGCGCGATTGCAAATTGCCAGAATAGATAGAATACCGGCCCTTGGGTTGACTCCCTGAAAATGGCGGCAACCTCGGTTTTACTCCGGAAAAGCGCGCGTATGCCTGAGCAAGCAATCATCAGGACGCCGGCAAATGCCGGCCACATAAGGGGCGGCGCTATTTCCACCCAGCTTCGGAAATGCCAGGCATGCACGAACGGCGTGTTCCAGGGAATACGCCAAAGGACCGGAAGCAGCCAGAATGCGGCAAGTCCGAACGCGGCGGCATGGAGCTGAACAACGTAGCGCACATTTCCGCCCCGCAGCAGGAAATAAGAAGATCCCATTGCAGCCTGGAGAAGTGGATACCCGTTGCTCATTGCTATCAGGGCTTCCAGAATGGAGTTGCCCCAGGGAGGCGCACGCCTGGAAATGTCGTCATAAAGTTTTCCCGTGAAGAAAACGTATAGAACAAGCGAAATGCCGAAGGAGAATTCGCCCGCAAGAGTGCTAAGGATGTTTCCTCCCCACATCGAGTTTTCAGTAATGAAAAGGAACGGCAGCGACAGAACGGCGCCTATTGCCGCGGTATTTCGCCCGTAGCCGAGGCGCCGAAGGCAAAACCAGGCGGCGGCCGGCAGAGGGATAATCGCCAGCAGCGTGACGAGTTTGAAAGCGATCTTGAGTGAAAAAACTAGGGAAATAATCGCCATTGTGGCAAACGGCAGAGGAAAATACTGGAGGAAGAGGGGAAAACCGCCGTATGCGCCATGAATCCAGGCAACCGGGGATAAAAGTGCTTGCGGTCCCCTGCCCATTGCCACTGCTGAGATGAAATGAGATGGAGTATCGCCCCCTGCTGTGACGGTCGATTCAAAAATCAGGGAAGGGGGGAAAAGGAGGATGAGCACAACTTCGGATAGCAACAGGATCAGGACTGGCAGGTTAATTCTTTCGAATATACCCATCGTATCTGGCAGTGTGGCATTTCGAAAATTGTTTGATAGCAACTTTCCGCCCCGGCAGCCACATGAGCAGTGGGCGAAATATGGTTGAACTTACGGAATGCCGCGCCATCTGTATAACTCTGTGGTTCGTTTGGTCATTCCGGTGGGTTCGGCAAGTTTCCAAACTCAGTCGACCGTGAAAGATTTGCCTTCCTCGAGAACCTCCAGGGATACGCCGGGGATGTGGGCCAACTCTGCCTCGATCTGGGATGTGAAAGGAGGTTTGAGGTGCGAGATATAAATCTTTTCCGGCTTAATGGGCATTTTGCGGATCTCTGCTTCCAGAAGGTTCGGGGACAGATGACCCGTAGCCAAAGCACGCGAACTCAGTTCATTCGGAAATGAAACCTCCACGATGAGCGCTTTTACTGCGCGGCCGCGCATCTTTTTCCAGATCGCCTCGGTTGGGCCGGTGTCGCCGGTATATAGCAAGGATGCGCCTGACGCATGCTCTACCAGATATCCGTAAGCCGGAACCGAATGATTAACCCTTGTGGCTTGAATCTTATATTCGCCAATCACTACGGGTTTACGTGTCGAGATCACCTGGTAGCGCATGACCGGGTTTTTGGCATCAGGGATGGATGAAAAATCAGGCCAAATCCTGTTGTTAAAAATGTGCTTTTTGAGATCGGAGATAACTTCTTTGCCGCTGAGGACCAGGATCTGGCAGGTTGGACTCATGGCAGTGAGGTTGTCCAACAGGAAGGGCAAACCCTTTAAATGATCCAAATGCGCATGAGTGAGGAACAGATGAGTGATGGGGCATTGGGCGATCTTGTCCAGAGTGAGCGCAACCGTGCCCGCATCGAGCAGGAGGAAATTATCAATTAGAAAGGCCGGGGGATTTAGCCCCGGGGCCTCAGAACCTGCCGATCCGAGAATGCTGATTTCCATGGGTTCCTTCATATGGAAGAGTATTAACAAAGAACTCGGATTCTAAAGATTTTTTTGAATAATACAATTAAATATTCTCAATCTTCACGCGGAACGAAACCATGAGGGCCGGTGAGGTCTGCCGTTGGACAACGCGCGGTCTGAAACCGCAAAACCCCGGTTGGTTGTTGCACATTGTTGCGCTGTTTACTTGCGTGTCAAATGAAGATGTAGTAATTGACAGGCATTCCGGGTATTTCATGAAGTCTTTCGAATCGAGTCCGGGTGTGAGACTACGTCTGCAATTAACCTGGTTCATTTTTCGTATAAAGCTGAGGAGCGTGGATACCGAACCGTTTTGACCCGAGAGCCCGGTGTCACCAGAGCCGCCATAGTGCCGGGCAGTGTTTGGCAGAGGAAATCCTTCGGACGGCCGACAGATTTCTCCCCAGCAGGATAATATTCGCAGACAAGGGAGGAGACAGCAAATGGCTTATGATACTGCCTACTTCAAGAAATTCATGAAAACATACAAAGAATCCGAGGTCATTTTCGAAGAAGGCACCGTCGGTTCTGAAATGTATGTGCTCCGGTCAGGCAGTGTAAGAATCTACCGGACTATTGAAGGCACAGAGGTTGAACTTGCCAGGATATCGAAACCGGGGGAGTTTTTTGGTGAGATGGCCCTGGTAGATAACGCTCCTCGCAGTGCGAGTGCCTGCGCCCTCAAAGAAGATACCAGGCTTATTTCATTGGACAAGGATAAATTCCTCTTTCTCGTAAGCCAGCAGCCCACCTTCGCCCTGGTGGTTATGCACGTGCTCTGCGAAAAAATACGTGCTATGAGCGGATCCTTTCATGCGGCGGAAAATCTCAACCAGTGATGAAGGAATGCGACATGACCGAATCGAGTCAAAAGCCCATGATTGTCGAACTCAAGCCGAATATCTTCCAGCTTCGCGCGGAAAGTCCTGGAAGTCATGTATACCTGATCAAAGGTTCAAAGAAAAATGTCCTGATCGATACGGGCACGTCCTCAAATTATCCCAATTTGGCCCGGGGTCTGGAAGAACTCGGCCTCAAGCCTTCGAACATCCATTTGATCATTCTGACCCATGAACATTTCGACCATACCGGCGCATGTTCATACTTTTTCGAAACTGCGGTTATTGCCGCTCACCCACTTGCTGCAAACAAGATTTCACTACAGGACCAGTTCGTGATGATGAGCAGATATCTGGACGCCGAGTCGCAGCCCTTCCGGGCGGACATCTGGCTCCATGACAACTCCGTCATCGATCTTGGGAACTACAGAATCAAGGTTATGCACACTCCGGGACATTGTTCAGGATGTGTATGTCTTTATGAGCCGGGCATGCGGCTCCTTTTCACCGGGGATACGGTACTGGCGGGGGGGGTGCTTCCGGGTATTCTTGGTTCCGGGAATGTGAGTGATTACATAGTATCGCTGCAGCGACTGAAGGCCATTAAAATCGATGAGTTTTTCCCGGGACATGGGAGGGTTTCAAAAACTCCCTATGAAGATCTGGACAAAGCACTCGAATTTTCTCAGGGGCTTCTTGAGGACTCCAAAGCAATGTTTGAGGTTCTAGATACCGGGGCAACTTATGAACAATATTTCGCAGATATCCGAAAGCAGCCTCGTGCGAAGCCGGCCGGATAATTCACTATGATGAGGCGTCCATCAAGCCCGGGCACTGCCCGATCAATCCTCGATCCGTGCGCCGCCTGCCTTGAATGCCCCGTAATCAGCCGGTATCCGAGAGATTGCCCTCCTCAGCCTGTGTCGATGTAAAACACTTTATGAGGCTCGAAACCTGGGAGTAAAGCCGCTCCGCCTTATGCAAATGCCGGAGGGCTTCGGGTTGAGCCCCGCAATCCCTCAAAATCTTTCTATATTCATTTGAATGCCTTTCGGCCCTTCGGTGTAGACGAATCAATCTATCCATCGTGGGACAGGTCATAAACTCCTCCTCAAAGATTGCGGATCGTAATGGCAAAGTTATGAGGGAGATCAGTCGGCCTCAGTTCCCAAGCTACGATGCAATCGGGAACCTTCTTGAATCAGGGTTACTTATCTGATTTGCAATATTGACAGTATTTTCAAATTAACAAGGGGTGAATTATGGGGGCAAAGATGTGGTAAACAACCTACCTAATATCAGGGAAAAGTTAGTTTTGATTGGCACGTTGAAGTGAAATACCATCCACCCGGTCCGCGCTATCGATGCCTTCAGGCAGGGCGGACCGGGTGAAATCTTCAGGTTTGTTTATAAAGAGTCGGTTTCCCTGATTTCACAAAACATCACACTGCGACATCCTGCATCACGTCCGCCTCAGTTCTCATTTCCCGCGCTATTGCCAGTTCCTCGGCCGAGAAGACTTTATCGATATCGAGAATGATTACGAATTGAGCGCCCTGATGGCCCATCCCCTTAATAAATTGGGTTTTGAGCCGGGTCCCGATCCGAGGCGGCGGCTCTATCTGACCGGGGTCCAGTTCCAATACCTCCTGAACCGAGTCGGCCAGGGCGCCCAGCAGGGAGATTTCGCCGTCAATCTCGATTTCCACAATAATGATACAGGTGTTGACGGATACCGTGGTCCCGGTCATCCCGAACTTTAGACGCATATCGACTACGGGTACTACACTGCCGCGGAGATTGATCACGCCCAGCATAAAATCCGGGGTTTGCGGGACCTTCGTTATCGTCGTAAAGTCCAAGACCTCACGAACCTTTGATATGTCAATTGCAAAGGTCTCGCCATCAAGCTGGAATGTCAGGTACTGTCCGGTTTCGGTAATAGATGTCTGGTCCATGTGACCTCCTCCTAATACCTTTCGAATTCGTGGTCTTCGGCATCTGCTTTGCCGTTACCCATATCCAGGGAAAACCCTCTGGAGTCGCCATTGGCTTCGTGCTCCGCCTGAACGGGAGGGAGTGTGTGCGCGCTTTTCAACCGTGATGGCGGTTTTTTCTTGGACGCGCCATGTTCCACCACGGCTGTTTTGGCTCTAGGAGCCGGTCTGGCGTTATCGGCACTCTTGAAGAAAGCTATAATGTGCTGGAGTTGCTCGGCCTGGCTCAAAAGTTCTTCGGAGGTCGAGGCCATTTCCTCGGATGCGGACGCGTTTTGCTGGATGACCTGGTCGAGTTGCTGAATCGCCTTATTGATCTGCTCCGCCCCGGTGTTCTGCTCGTTACAAGCGGAGCTGATCTCCTGGACAAGATCGGCGGTTTTCTGAATGTCCGGGACGATTCTCAGTAGCATCTCACCGGCTTTTTCCGCGACATCGACGCTCGTAGTAGAAAGCTTGCTGATCTCTCCGGCGGCTGTCTGACTCCGTTCGGCGAGTTTCCTCACCTCGGAGGCGACCACCGCGAAACCTTTTCCGTGTTCGCCGGCCCGCGCCGCCTCTATTGCCGCATTGAGCGCCAGAAGGTTGGTTTGTCTGGCGATCTCCTCGATTATGGAGATCTTTCCGGCAATTTCTTTCATCGCCGATACCGTTTCGTTTACCGCCTGACCGCCCTGACGGGCGTCGTCAGCTGACTTGATCGCAATTTTCTCGGTCTGAAGCGCATTGTCCGCGTTTTGTTTGATGTTTGAGGTCATCTGCTCCATCGATGAAGAAACTTCCTCGGCCGATGCAGCCTGTTCCGTTGCCCCCTGCGAAAGTTGCTCGGCAGATGCGCTCAATTCCTCGCTTCCGGCACTGACATTGTCTGCGGCTCTTTTGACTTCTCCAACGATCTCCCGTAGTTTTGAAACCATTTGCTGCATGGCTGTAAGCAGTTGTCCGGTCTCATCCGTGCTGTCCACATCAATTTTAAGGGTCAGGTCGCCTTCGCTCAACTTGTTGGAGATGTTCAGCGCGTGGGCCAGCGGGCGCACAATGGCGCGGGTCACGAAAAGAGCGATACAAATGCCCAGAATAATAGCCAAAAGGAGCCCAACGATCACAACGGTGGTGGAAAGAGAAAGCTTGGAAACTGTTGCAGTGGCTATCTGCTTGGTGTCGCGCATACTCGACTCTGCGGCAGCCCTGGCGATGTCCAGAGCATCGTAAGCCGCTTTGACGCGCTTGGCTGCGATTTCGTCGGTAGACGTCCACGTAGCGATGAAATCGTTCATAAGCAATCTGTAATTATCAAAACCCGTTTTTATATTTTCTATGAGCTTCAGCGAGCTTCCCTGCGTCGTGCCGGCCCTCACGGACTCGAGCTTAGCGGTCACTTCGTCGAGACTCTTCTGGATGTCCCTGATCTGCTTCATGTCGCGTTCCGCCTGCGCTTTCCAGATCGCCAGCCGCATGCCTATAAATTGCTCGCCTATTTCATTGATGGTTGCCTGCCTCGCAATGTCTGAAGTTGCGGCGCCGGACTCGTGACTGGAACCGGCTTCACTTCCGCCCGCTTTGCTCCGCTCTTTGGCAAGCTCATCGATGTTTTTTCTCAGACCGGTGCCAACTTCGTACATACGTTTCAAAAGGTTCATCAAAGCTTCGTTTTTGGCTGTAGTTTCGCCAACCAGCCGTTCGTATTCGGCTGTTTTTTCTCCAATCTTCTCAACCTGCTCCTGAAACTTCTTGAGTTCAGAAGACCTGGAGGCAAGCTCTTTGGCTTCTTTGAGATCCTTCTTGATCTGTTCGATATGCTTCACCCCTTTTTCAAGGTAGTTCTTGTCCATTGTGAAACCGTAGCCCCGTATCTCGAAAAGGGCATTCAAATAGTCCCTCTCCACACTGGTTGCGAGTCCGGATTGCGGTATAAATTGAGCATCCAGCTTGTCGGCCAGCCCTGACACGCTTCTCATGTTCCAAATGGCAATGGCGCCCAGCAGCAGCGCGATTACTATCACCGTGGCGAACCCCAGTCCGATTTTCATTCCCAGTTTCAAGTTTTTCATATCTGCACCTCAATGATATTAGTGAAAATCACACCTTGGACCAGCTTATACAAACCGGAAATCAGGGCGCTTTCTCGTCTCCAAGGCCGTCGCTCGAGAAAAATCTTTTGTCATGAACGCTTGCGAAGCTGTTCTCCGGGCTGCTTTATCGATTGAAATCGATCCAAGAGGATTACTGTCTGCGCAGGACCCCCGATGGGCAGCCGCGTCAGGTATCTTCGCGATTCATTCACACATTCCTGAAAGTATTTCGGTATCATTCAGGAAGTTCTTGATGATGAAAATAAAGTGATAAAATAGTTACATGCATTCACTAAAATGTGATCGTGTTCAGGTAAGATCTCAGGTTGACTTTCTTCTGCTTCAACCCGAGCTTGGATCGAAGGCGGTACCGGTGGGTCATGACGGTATTTATGGACACTCCGAGTATCGGGGCTATCTCCTTGTTACTTTTTCCCGCCCTGATAAGATTTGCAACATGGAGTTCCGTTGAGCTTATATGCACATGCTGAACCGACAGGTTTTTCAAAAATGGAGAACATATTTCCGACAAATTCCTTTCCAGGATATCTATGTAGACGCTATGTTCGGAACCAAAATTGCCCCTTTTCAACTTCTCCATGTAGGGAAAGATCAGTTCCTTGACGTTGGATAGAACGCTCTCACCAAGTGCATGCTTGTCTTTTTCAGCTCGCTGAAGGAGTACTTCCATTGCAATGTTCAACTCCTTGAGTTCCCTCTGCATCTTACGTTCGCGGTCAATCCTTTCCATCTTGGCCTTAAGTTCCGGCAACTGAAACGGTTTTGCTATGAAGTCGGTCGCGCCGGCCTTTATTATATCACTGTATGTATAAATGTTCGTATGACCGGTCATCATTATTGTATCGAGTTCCGGATCGATCTTGTGGATTTCGCCTAGAAGTTGCAGTCCGTCGATGCCCGCCATCTTAATATCCGATATTACCAGTTCGAAAGTGTTGCTTTCTAATCTTTCCAGTGCCTCAGCAGGGAAAATGGTGCTCTCGCAGGAATAGCCTGATGATCGCAAAAATCTGGTCAACATGGCGCAAATACTTTGCTCATCATCAACAATCAGGATATTCTTAATTCTTCTTTTCAAACTACTGTCCCCTTCCGCGAATCCAGAATCTTTCGAACTTTTTCAGATAATTGTCTCAGCCCATAAGGCTTCATCAAGAGTTCCATCCCAAACTCTTTAACCTTTTCGGGAGTAATCCTTTCACCCAATCCAGTGCAAAGCAAAATCGGAATATCAGGCCTGAGCCTGCGGGCTTCTCTGGCAAGATCAACTCCAGTCAAGTGTGGCATGGTATAGTCGGTAATTACGAGATCAAACCCGTTCGGATTGGCTTTAAACTTTTCAATGGCAAAAGAGCTGTCCGTCTCGCAAGTGACCTTGTACCCTTGACGCTCCAAGATCGCGGTGCCCGTTGCACCGACGGCCTGCTCGTCATCCAGGAGCAAGATTCTTTCCGTACCGGTTGGGACCTCTCGATGCGTCTCGGAAGGAACGGTGTCCGCCGCTTTTATCCTGGGAATGTAAATGATGAAAGTGCTGCCCTTGCCGGGAGCGCTTTTGACCGAGACAGCTCCATCGTGCCGCCTGACTATCCCGTGTACGACAGCCAGCCCCAGCCCACTTCCCTTTCCAACATCCTTGGTAGTGTAATAAGGCTCAAAAATGCGCTCCATGGTCTGTAAATCCATCCCCGTCCCCGTATCCGAAACACTCAACTCCAGATATGGGCCAGGCTCAATACCAACGATTGATTTTTCGGCCAGGTCGCTTTCGCTCAAGTCTACAGGCGAGAGTCGAACTTCCATGATGCCCTTATCTCCCATTGCATGAGCAGCATTGGTGCAAAGGTTCATTAAAACCTGATGAATTTGGGTTGGATCCGCCAGTGCTATACCCGCGCTGATATCCTGCCTTATTTCTATCGAGGTGGGGAGGGAAGAGCGCAAAAGTTTCATGACCTCTTTGAAAATAGGACTTACATCAATAGGAATTCTTTGTTGCTGTTGAGTGGACCTGGAAACCGAGAGGATTTGTCTGACAAGTTCTTTTGCCCTTAAAGATGCGCTTAGCGCCTGCTCCAGATCATCTCGCATAGGATTGGAAGGCGGAAGCTCATTCAGCACTATCTCCGTGTAGCCTATCATGGGCTGCAGTAGATTGTTAAAGTCGTGGGCTATGCCTCCCGCAAGGGTACCAATGGCCTCTAATTTCTGAGCCTGACGAAGCCTGTTCTCGAGCGTTTCCTTCTCTTCCTCTGCACGCTTTCGTTCGGTAATGTCATGCAGAAGGCCCAGGAGATATTTCTGGTCGGCCGCTTCTATTACCTCCGCTGAGAATCGTACATCCACGATCTCACCGGGTTTTCTGCGAAACCGGGTTTCAAAATCCCTTATCCTGCCGTTCTTTAACAGTGTTTTGAACATCTGCTCCCGGTCATCGGGATCAACCCATATGCTCAACTCCAACGGGTTGTGTCCTACGACCTCATCACGCGTATAGCCGAACAAATCCAAAAAGGCATCATTTGCATCTGCAAATCGGCCTTCGGTCAGGTGGAGTATACTGGTGCCCACGGGGCTGGCGCGAAAGAATCGGGAGAAACGCTCCTCGCTTTCCCGCAGGGCGTCCAGGGCTCTTTTACGTTCTGTCATGTCCCGAATTGATTCTATGGCACCAACGACATTCCCGAGTGAATCGCGCAAAACGCTTGCTGTCCCATAAAGGTATGTACTGCCGGTTTTGAGCGCCGGTTTAAATGCTTCACCCACAATTCCATTAGCTGTTCTGGCTGTGCCGGTGTATTTCGACAAAAAATCTGTTCTCGGTCGGAGTGCCAGGTCTATAAGTGTGGGTCTTCGTTCACCGTAGAAAGGGAGGGCATACTCGTAGTTGTCTTTTCCAAGCATATCCGAGGCCTTAATCCCTGTCATCTCTTCTATGGCTCTGTTCCATGCGATGACTTCCCCCTCTTTATTGATTACAAAGGTTGCATCGGGGAGGAAGTCAATAATATCTGCGAGCCGTTGCCTGGATTCCTGAAGTGCATCTTCTGCCTGCTTGCGTTCGGTGATATTCTGGAAAACAGTAACGAAGCAGCCCCGCTTCGGCGATGTGACCGAAATGTGAAAGAAACGGTTCATTGGAGGGAAATAGGTCTCGAAACTGTCCGGCTCACCGGTACTTGCTACCAGAGCATACCTATCCAGATACGGGGCTTTATCTGCCCCGTAGACCTTTCCGGCAAGTTTTCCAAGGACTTGTTCCGATTTCAACCCTGTGTGCTTTTCAAAAGCGGAATTGGTTGAAGTAATGCGGTAGTCAACCGCAGTGCCTTTTTCATCATAGACAATCTCGTGAAAGGCGACCCCTTCAGTCATGGCCTCAAATAACGCGCGATATTGCGTCTCGCTTTCTCTAAGTGCTTCCGCCGCCTTGCGCTGCTCGGTAATGTCGCGCGAGACACCGGCAATTCGGTCAACCCGGCCGGTTGCGTCCTGTAGCAGCGTGATAACGACTTCGGTGGGAACAACAAAGCCGTCTTTACGAACCTGCTCCAACTCGTGGGTCGTTACTCGCGCCGATTCGTCCCCGGCATTCAGCGCCGTTATTGCTTCAGGCAGTCGCATGCTCACATACTGCATCGATTGCGGCGTGAGCAAGGCTTCCATGCTTTTCCCCAGAATTTCTTCCGGGGTGAATCCAAACAGCCTGAGGCCGGAGGGACTGACATAGACGAACCGGTTGGTATCCAGGTCGAACTGCCAGATCATTTCGCCGGTATTCTCTGAAATGCGCCGATTCTTGGCTTCACTCTCACTCAGTACTTTAGAGGTGCTTTTCTCATCTGCGTTGTCTATGAGAAACACGGGAACTGCCGCGGATTTGTGCCGGTGTTCTTCAACTCTCGTCGGAGTGCTCTGCATGTTTATTAGGCTCCATATCCATATGAATGAGAGGTCTGCTGGAACAGGATTTGGAAATGGAATCAGCCTTTCTGTCAAGGGCACATCTTAGCAATGTGTGTGCCGGACTGACGCCATAGAGGAGGAGCTGTTGGAAAACGGGATATTAACTGGCTTTCCATCAGACAGCCGGTCTGTCCAACTTCTTCTCGCGTTTGAGCCCAGTAAATATTTTGACGCGCTATACAGTTGCCGGTTTGCCTTTGAGGGGGAAAATCAGCCGGGTGTCATTTGAGACCCAACATGAGAAGCACAGGTAGATTTTCGATCCGGTGCGGTTATTGCCACACTCTACTGACAGCCATTTTTTTGGATTTTATGAGCTTGGGACCGTTGCGGCCCTCTACGGTTGTCGCCTTCTCAGCCGTCCACAAGGGTTTTCTGGCGTCGAGATCGCCCAGAATGGAAACGTAGTCACCCTTCTTGCCATTTTCACAATAATAACTAATCGTCTTTCCCCCGACCAGACCGCTTGCCCCGGTAACAGGCTGGCACAGGGTTCCATCCGCGAGTTCGACCAGCCAGCCGCTGCCGGTTCCGGCTTCCGGAGAGCGTACCGGCATATCCTGCCTGGGCAAGGGTTCGGTCAGGTTCAATCTGAAGCCCGGTTTACCCTTTGCCGGGTTCGGGTCACACACAACAAACTCTCCTTCCGGGGACGCGAAACACGGATCGAAAATACCGTTTCCTATCATGCAGCGCCATGCGTCTGGCCTCTGGGCGGCGATGGAACCGGTCCAACAATTGCCGGACCGATCGCCCCTGACCGATATATCGGGGACAAATTTGATTATTTGTGTCGTCTTCAACTGACCCTCAACCGCTGTCAGTGAGACAAAAACAAAGGAAAACGTCAGGCCGAGAGTCCATATCTTTTTTGTTAAGGACATCGAAATCCCCTTTCCAGCTCAAGGCAGATGAGTTTCATAAAATTTAGACATGCTGTATCATAAGCCTAGGTGTCTTTTGCGGGATTATGAATATTTCCACAGGGGTATTTAGCCATGGAAATAACGAGCGAAATTTTTGAGGTGGGCGGCGGCGTTCTTACGTCGCCGGAAGATGCGGCGATATACCTTATTAGATTCGGGCAGGAATCTGCGCTGGTGGATGCCGGGTGTGGCGGGGCAACCGAGAAGCTTTTAAAGAACATAACCGCATGTGAGGCAGACCCGAAGATGGTCAAATACCTTCTGATCACTCACTGCCACTACGACCACACCGGCGGCGCAGCCGAATTAAAGCGGCGAATCGGCTTGGATATAGTCGCACACAAGTTGGATGCCAAGTATCTTGAGGAAGGCGACAACCGGGTTACGGCCGCAAACTGGTACGGAGCAAAACTGACGCCTTTCCGGGTTGACAGGAAGCTTGCGGGTGCCGGTGAGGACATACTGCTGGGCGGCAGGAAAATCCAGGCTATCCACGCGCCGGGGCATTCACCGGGTTCGGTTGTCTATTTGACGGAATCCGACGGCCTCAAAGTGGTGTTCGCTCAGGACGTTCACGGTCCCCTCGACCCAAGCTTCCTTTCCAACACCAAAGATTATCACAAGAGTCTCGAAATGCTGATCGACCTCGATGCCGACATTCTCTGCGAAGGCCACTTCGGGGTATACCGTGGAAAGGATGAAATCGCGAGGTTCGTCCGGCAGTTCATGAGAACATGAAATTTTCGGAGCGGATCAAAGAGACCGGATTTCGTGTGCTTTCATACGGTCAGAGTGCCTGCTCGCGATGAAGGTACATCTGTCCCTCACCGACCTGATCCGCGGGGAAGACTGCCATTGCCTGAATATTTGCCCTGTGCGGCCGGTCCAGGCGCCAGATTGCGACTTCGGCTACATCCTCTGGCTGAAGCGGTTCATATCCCTCATGAATCAGATTGGACTTGGCTATTGGACCGCCCCTCCGGGGCCGGTTTCACCTCCGGCGGCAAAATCTACGCGCGTGGAGGCTTCGCGTAGGAAGTAGTCGGTAAGAATTGCTCCGCCCGCTTCGGTAAGGTGCACGTTGTCCTTGGCTCGGATGCGGATATTCTTCCCTTCCGGCCCTTTTACATAGGCGGTGTACCTCCCCTCGGAGTCCGCCAGTGCGGTCCAGGAGTCCAGGTAGACACACCCCGGAACTTTTGCGCATTCCTGCTCGACTACGGAGTTGATCACACGGATCTTGGAACAGTATTTTTCGGAGCCCATTATCGGCAAGCCCACCCAGAAAGACAGTATCTTCCTATCCGAAGCCACTTTCAGGAACTCCCTCACACGGGAGCCGTAAACCTCTCTCCAGGGATCGTTGCCGCAGTATAAGCGTTTGCCGGAGGAATCATCCAGTATGTCGATCGAGTCGTTTGCGCCCATTTGAATGATTAGCAGGTCGGGTTCATAGTCCCGGATGAATTCCTTCAAAACAGAGGCCCAGTTGAAATCATCCTGATGCACGAATCCGGTCGAATACTGTCCTTTGCGCACTATTTCGAGCGAACCCTGTTTTCTGAGCCGACGCTGGAGTGCCGGCCCAAACCCTTCAGCAATCATGGAATCGCCAATCAGCAGCACTTTGTGGGGCTTGAACTTTGGTTTTTGGGCTTCAGGCGGGGCCGTATCGCTCTGTTCAGTTTCAGGGCCGCTTCCGGCGGCGATCGATTTCGTTTCTTCCTCGCTCTTCATGCCTGGGAGCGAAGTCTGAGACGACCCCTCCGAGGCATCAGGGCCAACTGCTTGCGCTTTCTCCTTTGCCGTGTCTTTCGGTTGGGATTCACGTGACTCCTCCGAGGTTTGATCGGTCCTGTTCGAAACGCCCGCCACTTTCGAGAGCCTGAACCGAACCTGACCAAAGTTTTCGAACACCTCTCCCGAAGCAAGCTTCCAACGCGTTTCCTCCACCCATGGGAGCACCCTGGGGAGTTCGCACAAAACCACGAGGACCAGGGCTATGGAATATATCAATGCAGCCTTGCCCGGAGTAAGTTCTCTATTTTTCATCATCTTTCACACAACCTCCGCCGGATGCAGTCGTCAGAACTGAAAGTAAATGAACGGGGGGACCCCGGAAGGACCAAGCCTGATAATAAGGATACAGAGCAGGGCGATCAGTGCCGCCTGGATCGCAACAGGCATTTGCTGCTGGACCCTGGAAAATATGTCAATGGCGTAAGGCCCGGCGAATTGAATCATCAACCCTGCTGCCACCGCAGCCGGAACCCCTGACTCGAACCCCATTCCCGTTGCTTTCATAGAAAAGATCGCCTGCACGATCTCCAAAGCCCTCGCGCTGTCTTCGGCCTGGAAAAAAATCCACAGAAACGAAACCAGATTGAAAGTAAAAAACCATGCGCCAGTCTTCATTGCATATGTCCGGATAGAGGACGGCAAACCGGTTTTCGGCCGGCCGGCTGGCTCCGGCCTGATCTTGCGAATGTCGTGGTAAGCGTGGGTTAGTGAAAGCGCAATTCCGTGCAGCGTCCCCCAGAGCACAAACCGGCTGTGCGGTCCGTGCCACAGGCCGCCAATGACCATAGTGGCCATCAGGTTCAGGTATTTGCGAAACTTTCCCTTCCGGCTCCCGCCAAGGGGAATGAAAAGATAGTCGCGAAGCCAGGTGGAAAGGGATATGTGCCAGTGATGCCAGAACTGCTGGACATTGCTAACAGCGTAAGGTTGGCCGAAGTTCTGAGGCAGGCGAAATCCAAGCAGTTGAGCGATGCCGATGGCGATGTCGGAGTATCCTGAAAAGTCGCAATAAATCTGGATCGAGTACGCATATACGGCCATCAGCACCGTTATCGAAGAGTATGCGGCTGGCACCTGGAACACATCTCTTACAATGTGCTCGGAGATGTAGCTCGAAATGACCAGCTTCTTAAACAGCCCGATCAGCATCAGTGCGAAGGCTTCACGGAATGAGCGGCTGTCGTAGCTGGGTTTGTCGATCTGAGGGATAAACTGGCCCGCCCTCATGATTGGTCCGGCGAGGATCGTAGGAAAAAACGAGACAAACAGAAGCACGTCGACGGGATTGCTCATAAGGCATTTCGGGTCGCGGTAGACGTCGATGCAATATGAAATGCCCTGAAAGGTAAAGAAAGAAATCCCAATTGGAAAACAGAGTTCGATAAAAGGGGGTGGCAGATCCAGGCCTAGAGGGACAAGGACCGAATCGATACAATGGTACAGAAACTCGAAGTATTTGAAAAAAGCAAGAAACCCCAGATTCAGGACGATATCTGCGCAGAGCCAGACTCTTCTGAGACGGTTTCCCTTTGCCCGTGAGATGAGGAGCGCGAAAAGGTAATTTGACAATCCCACGCTTAAGGGCAGCAACAGGAGCCCGGTCTTCTGGGTTGCGTAGAAAAGGAGGTTGGCAGTCAGCAGAAAAACCCTGTAGGCGGTCTTTCTGTCTCGAAGCGCCCAGTTCAGCCAGACCACGGCAAACAAAAACAGAGCAAACTCTAAGCTTATCAGGAACATTGCTTTTCAAGCCGCAACGCCGGCGGCCGTTCAGTTTTTGGTCGTTTTGCATAAATGCCGGGCATGAAAAGATACATGCACCGGCAACTGTGCTTTCCAATACGTCCAGTCGTGTCGGCCGGGGGATTCAATGTAGATGTGGTCCACATCCATTTTCTGGAGCTGCTCGTGGACGAGCCTGTTGTCGTCAAGCGCAAAAGGGTCGTCCGTAGAGACGGTTATCAGCATGGGCAAGGAACGGATATAAACTTGGCTGTGCTCTATTAGCCGCAAGGCTGAATGCTCATCCCAATCGGCCGCGAACTTGCCTTCACAAGGACCAAACAGTTCAGGCAGATGCCAATTTCTGGTGTGGCGGGTGATGTCAAGGATTCCGCTCATGGAACTGACCGAAGAAAAAACCCCCGGATTTCGGAGGCTAAGCACAAATGCCCCGTGCCCTCCCATAGACAGGCCGGCGATGCCGCGCAGGCGGCTGGTTGGAAAATTCTTCTCGACGTGTGGGATCAGCTCTTTGATGAAATATGTTTCAACCTGGTTGTTTTCGACAAGCCGGCTGTCTGTATACCATCCGAAACTTCGGCCTTCAGGGGTCACGATAACTATGCCGCAGTTGGATGCAAGTCGGCATATGGTATTGCCGGCGTGTTCCTTCCAGCCTGCATAGCTGTCTAAAATCCCGTGGAGCAGGTAAAGCACCGGGTATCGAGCAGCCTTTCCACATGGAGAGGGAACGAACGCGTAGTAGGCCATTGGAGAGGAGCACGCTTTGGAAAAGAACTGTTTTCGCTCGACCCGGCAGCTCTGTCCGACTGACTCGATAGTTCCATTTCCCTCCGGCGGCGGCGGCAAATCGGTGCCGTCCGATCGACAGAATACGTAATGCGCAGCCGGACATGGTACCGCAATGACCGTCCCTGAACCGAGCAAAAGAGCGATGATGAGAGAGAAGGATATGAAGGACGACGGACCTTTATGCCTAGGCGAAGCTTTCCCCCGCTGTGCGTATCCGGTGCAAAGGAATGGAGCGCCGGTCAGGTAATAAATGGATTTCGCCACTTCCGGTTCCACCTCGATCACGACATGAAACAAGCGTTAAGCAACCGGTTCGGCAATGCCGGCCCGCCGAGCGCATTCATGTTCGTGAACTACTAATTCTCGTGATTGCGAATTTGGATTCGGGTTCCCGTCCAAAACATTCAAAGACAATCAGCCCTGAAGACCTATACGATTTCTCAATCGAACATGCAAGCGGTATGTAGAAGACGTGTGTGAAAGGCGCACGGGTTTCCTGCGAGACGAGAAAAATCCTGATTGGCAGGAATGATTATAACTTTTCAGGAAAAACCTTGATCCAGTCAATTATTTCTATTCGCACCATCAATTCTTCAACCGATAGCTTCACTTAATTAGTCGAATATCTTTCTGATTTCTTATTAGCACTAATGTTTACGACAAGAGTAGAGCTGGAAATTGATGGCAATATTAGAAAAGCAGCAGCGTTATGTTTGTACAAACACCATATCATGATTTCATATCAATTACCAAGGCGAACTGTTGCTTATATGGCCTAGACGGAAGAATCACGCACTTGCATGATTTGGCGTTATGTAAATTGAGATATAACGGTCTGTATGATGTAGATTGTGATAATGAGATCAATAGTTTTTTAGTGGCATATATTATGCTTTTTAGGCTCGTCAGTATAAATAAGTAAATTGATTCGTTATGCTGCGGTTTGCATAGTAAAAATGGCATACCTTCATATGTAAGTTTACTCTATGTCAGGTCCAATGAAAGGGGGAACGGCTGATGAAGAAGGTTCTTATGATCCATGCAGATAAGTGCACTGGATGCCGCAATTGTGAGCTGGCCTGCTCTTTTTCTCACGAAGGGGCATTTCAGCCGCGGTGTTCGAGCGTGCATGCCTACACATGGGAACGGGAAGGGATTTCAGTTCCAATGATGTGCCAGCATTGCGACGACGCGCCGTGCGTTTCCGTGTGTCCAACCGGAGCCATGCATGTGAACGAAGAGCAGGGAAGGGTGGAATGGGAGCAGGGGCTGTGTATTCTCTGCAAAATGTGCACGGTTGCCTGTCCTTTTGGAAATGCGGTCTACGATACGTCCCACAAGAGGATTATCAAATGCGACTTGTGCAAGGGGGACCCCGAGTGCGCGAGGTTTTGCCCGAATGGGGCGCTGGTTTATCTGGATGATATCATCGCCGTGCGCGACCGCAAAAAGGCCTTTGCATCAAAGTTCAGAGCTGCTTTCAAGGAGGTGAGTTAAATGTACGGTTGGACTGGAAACATACTACGAGTCAATCTCTCGATCGGATCGGTGACACGGGAACCCACGCCTCCTGAGCTGGCAAAGCTTTACCTCGGCGGTCGCGGTCTTGGGAGCAGGATAATTTCGGACGAGGTTGATCCGAAGGTCGATCCGCTTGGTCCTGAAAACAAACTGATTCTGGCCACCGGACCGTTTACCGGCACCTTCGCTCCATCGGCAGGCCGTTTCATGGTGATCGCAAAAGCCCCCTTGACCGGGGCTATCGCCTGTTCGAACTCCGGAGGGAGTTTTGGACCCGAGCTGAAGTATGCCGGATATGACATGGTCATATTCGAAGGAAAAGCCGAAAAACCTGTCTACCTCTGGATAAACGACGATCATGTCGAAATTCGGGATGCCGGGCATCTCTGGGGGAAAAACACGCACGACACGACCGATGCCATCAGGGCCGAAACGGACGACGAGGCAAAGGTAGCCTGTATAGGCCCGGCCGGAGAGAGGCTTGTCCTTTTTGCCTGTATAATGAACGATATGCAGAGAGCCGCCGGCCGCTCCGGTGTGGGGGCTGTGATGGGGTCCAAAAACCTCAAGGCAGTGGCCGTGGCAGGCAGCGGCATGGTGAGAGCCGCCGATCCGGCCGGATTTAAAGCGGCGGTTTTGAAGGCCCGCCAAAAAATACTGGCTCACCCGGTGGGAGGGCAGGGGCTCAAGGCATACGGCACAGACGTATTGGTCAATATTTTAAATGAAATCGGAGCCTTACCGACAAGAAACTTCCGAGACGCCCATTTCCCGACGGCTGACCGAGTCGGTGGGGAATCGCTGTCGGCCCGCAACCTCACACGTCCAAAGGGCTGTTTTTCATGCATTATAAGTTGTGGGCGTGTGACAAAGGTCACGGCGCCGAAATTCGAAGGCTACGGGGAAGGCCCGGAGTACGAAACTGCCTGGGCTTTCGGTCCTGATTGCGGAATCGACAACTTGGACGCAGTTACAAAGGCCAACTATCTGTGCAATGAACTCGGCCTTGATACCATCACCATGGGCGCAACCATTGCCTGCGCCATGGACATGTTTGAAAGCGGGATTCTGACCCTTAAGGACACGGACGGCGTGGCACTAAATTTTGGCGACGTCGAAACAATGGTGGACATGGTTCGCAAGACAGGCTTGCGGGAAGGATTCGGCGATAAGCTGGCCCTGGGGTCATACCGGCTGGCCGAAAGCTTCGGTCACCCCGAATACTCGATGACCGTGAAGAAGCAGGAAATGCCCGCATACGATCCGCGCGGGGTACAGGGCATAGGTCTGAACTACGCTACCAACAACCGGGGCGCCTGTCATGTGCGTGGATACACGATTGCGGTCGAAGTGCTTGGCAACCCGACCAAAATGGACCCCCGCGTCACAGAAGGCAAGGCCGCGCTGGATATTGTCTTCCAGAATCTTACCGCTGCTCTTGATTCTTCGGGGGCATGTCTGTTTTCGACGTTCGGGATCGGGGCCGATGATCTGGCGGAGATGCTGAGTGCCCTCACAGGGATCAATTATCCTGTGGAAGAGTTTATGAAAGCCGGGGAGCGTATCTGGAACATGGAGAAGTTGTGGAATCTCAGGGTCGGGCTTACCGCCACTGACGATATTCTGCCGGAGCGGCTGCTGAAAGATCCGATCTCCACGGGACCGGCCAAAGGCGGTGTTAATAGACTGGGAGAGATGCTTCCCGAATACTACGAATTACGCGGATGGGACCGGAACGGAATCCCCGGCGAGGCAAAGCTGAACGAACTTTCCCTCAATGGGGTGTGATGGATGTTCCCGAAGCAGGTTCAAGATAGAGTGATAGCGGGGGAGTTTTACCCCGCTGGAAAGAGGCAAGATTGCCCGCCGCATTAATCATATTCCCTGTCAGTGCCCTGCTGGCCGGGGTTGTCCTGGAAGTGATGTTTATCCGGGTCCTTTCTTCGAAGGCCAAGGGCTGGCTGGCCTTTATATGCAGTCTGGTTGCCCTGGGGGGAGTGTTCGTCCTTCAGTCACAAGCCATCAAAGGCGTGGCTCTGGACACGCGCATTTCAGCGTGGGCCGGGCCTATCAGCCTTTCTTACCACGTGGACGGCCTGGGCATATTCTTTGCCCTGATGGGCCTGGGCATCGGCGCCGCGGTTCTTCTCTACTCCATCGGCTACATGGCAGAAGATCATGCGGCCGGCCGGTTCTACATTCTGATGCTGGTCTTCATCGCCGGGCTGGTCCACCTGGTATTCGCAGCCGATCTCTTTGTCATGTACATCAGCTGGGAGGTCATCGGACTGTGTTCATTCCTGCTTGTCGGCTTCTGGTATAGCAACCGGGAAGCAGCCTATGGCGCACGAAAAGTGCTGGTGATGACCCATCTTGCCGGCTACGGGTTCCTGGCGGCCGTTCTTGTCCTTTATACCCGGACGGGCACCACCTTGTGGACGGACCCAAGAGTAGCCACGGCCTTCACTTCAGGAATCTTTCTCCTTATGCTGGCTGCGGCGGTGGCCAAGTCGGTGCAGTTTCCCCTCCACACCTGGATCCCGGACGCCATGGCAGCCCCGACACCAGTGAGCGCCCTGCTTCACGCGGCCTGTTACGTGAAAGCGGGGGTTTACCTGGTTGCCCGGATGCACAACTTCGGACCCTGGCCGGTTTCGTGGCAGCTCCTGGTAATCTGGATTGGGACGCTCACGATGGTCGTAGGGGTGTTCTATGCAATGGTGCAGCATGATCTGAAGAGGCTGCTGGCCTTCCACACGGTCAGCCAGATCGGCTACATGATGCTTGGCCTCGGACTGAGCACTTCCCTCGGGATAGCAGCCGGTCTGCTGCATTGCCTGAACCACGGCCTGTTCAAGGGTGGTCTGTTTCTGTGCGCGGGGGCAGTTCAGAAAGCCACGGGCACGCGGGACATGGACCGTCTGGGCGGATTGGGCAGGCGAATGCCTTTAACTTTGACATCCTGGCTCATCGGGGCAGGGGCAATCTCGGGCGTACCGCTCCTGAGCGGCTTCGTGAGCAAGTGGCTTATTTATAATGCCACCCTGGAATCCGGACAGGTCATTCCGGCCCTTATCGCCTGGATGGTTAGCATTCTCACGCTCTTCTCGTTTCTGAAGGCCACTTCTGCGGTTTTTCTCGCGGATGATGGACCCGATTCGGCCCGTGGTGGCGAAGCCCCGCGGGCCATGATAGCCGGGTCGGTCGTTCTGGCGGCCGGAAGCGTGATATTCGGAGTGGCCCCGCAGGTGGTCATAAACTATTTGGTCAACCCTATGCTCCTGTCCCTCGGATTAGCCCCCTGCATAGGGGTATCCTGGATGGGATTGACAACCGGCAGCGGGAGCTGGTTTTCAACTGCCGGTTTGGTCATGGTTGTTCTGAGTCTCGCGGCGGGGTTTCTTGCCTACAGACTGAGCCTTGGGGGGCGGAGGGTAATTCTGGCAGCAGGCGGAAACGCAGCAGAAATCCCAGTCGTCTTTACCGGGGGAGATCCCTTGGCCGGTTCGGCACGGCTGCCATCGAGCGATTTCTCACTGTTCGTCAAAAACTCCTTTGCGCCGTTTTATCGTATGTCGGATGTTGATTCCCTGTACCTGCGGCTTTGGCGCAGGCTACTGCGGGTCTGCGATTGGCTGGAAGAGGGAGTCCGACTGCTTGAAAAGCATGCCGCGGTGGTGATCCCATTCCTGGCGCTGATTGTTGCCGGCCTGGCATGGTTCTTTTCCAGTGATGGTGAAACCGCAACCTCTTCCCCCGTTCAGGCTCAGGTCTGGCCAATCAAGGTCGGGATCGGCCTGGCGTGCCTGGCGCTGCTCGCTATCGGCTATGCCTGCCTGAAAAAACGCAGGGGACTTCTCCTTTGGGCGGGCGCAGGCCTTCTTTCGATTCTGGGCTTAAGTCTCGAGGGGCCGCTTATCCGGCTCTTGTTCTTGGAGGGGGCTGCGTTCATTGGTCTCGCCCTCATATGGAACGCGAGTGAAAAACGGGGTGTAAGTCTGATCTATCTTTTGACGGTGCTTCTATCCGCCGTAGCGACCGTCATGGGAACGGCCATAATGGGCAGCGGCCGGACCGGCCTGGTCCTGGGGTTCCTGATTGTGGGTTTTTCGCTCAAATTGGCCCTGGTGCCTATGTTTATGTGGCTGCCCATGGTTGCCGAAGTGATCCCGGCGCCCCTGGTCGGCCTGCTGGTGGCGGTTGTGGACGCGGCGGCGTTCGGAGAGTTGCAGGCCCTTAGACAGAGTTCTGCCTGGCTCTTCGCCCCAACTCAGCTCTGGCTGGCCATCGCCCTGCTCTCGGCCCTGGGAGGGGCTGCCCTGATGCTCGCCCAGCGGGATTTGAAGCGTATGCTGGCATTCTCGACCATCGAGGATATGGGATATCTCATCCTGGGATTAGCTGCCGGAGGAGAATTTGGAATGACCGGAGCATCTCTTGGCATGGGCGTCCATGCGCTTGCAAAAGCCCTCCTTTTCGGCAGCCTTGCGGCGGTTGAGGCCGAATGCGGGCCGGTGACGTTCGGTCAGGGAGGTCTTGCGTCCCGCTACCCGTGGTCCGCTGCGGCCTTTCTGGCAGGATCGCTTGCGATGCTGGGGATTCCCCCGCTGGCAGGGTTTGCCGCCAGATGGCAGCTCTACGAAGCAGCAACTCTAATTGGACCCCTGTTTCTTGGTTCGCTGCTCCTGGCTACTGCATTGTCCGTCCTTTCATACTCCCGCGCACTGGCTCTTTGCTGGTGGGGTCCATCCGAAAAGAGGGGCGGGGGGGAGCCGGCAGTTCTGGTTTTAGCCCTGGTGGGGATTTGCGTGTTCTTGCTGGCCGTCGGTTTGTGGCCGGCGTTATTGACCGGGTAGAAACAGCAGGGTAGAGAGGCTTGCCGAAAGCGCGGCAAATCCGCCCTGAAGCGAAAGAACAACGAAAGGCGTCCCATGGGACCGATTCAAAATTTAGTCAGAATAGCCCGCCGGCGGTCGCCCTGGCTATTTCACCTCAACACGGGCGGCTGCAACGGCTGTGACATCGAGTTTTCGGCCTGCCTCACCCCTCGTTATGATGTGGAGCAGGCGGGGATCCTGCTGGTCGGAAGTCCCAGGCATGCGGACATTCTGTGTGTGACCGGTCCGGTGACGCGCAATACCAGAGCCGCGCTTGAGTCAATCCATGCTCAGATGCCGGAGCCAAAGGTAGTAGTTGCGGTGGGAAATTGCCCAGCATCGGGCGATGTCTTTTTCGGGAGCCCTGTCATAGATGGTCCTCTTGAGCGCATTTTGCCGGTCGATATCTTTGTGCCCGGGTGTCCTCCTCGACCCGGCGACCTTATACGGGGTATTGCTAAGGCGGCGGTGATCCTGTCGGAGCGCCGGAACGGGCGTCCTTCGGGAAAGAAAGGGGCAGAGTCATGAGTTGGGTAAGAGTGTTTACGGCCCTTCTCATTTTTCCGGGCATACTTTATGCGGTGCCCATGGCATGGCTGATGCTTTGGCTGGAGCGCAAATTGAGGGCACGGATGCAGGGCCGAATCGGGCCCCCGTTTTATCAGCCGTTTTTTGACTTCATCAAATTGATGGCTAAAAACCCGGTTCCCAGGTCCGGCACGGATGAGTTCCTGATGACGGGCCTGCCTATTCTTGCCGTCTCGGCCGCGCTGGTCGCACTTGCACTTCTTCCTGTCTTCTCGGGCTCAAAGGGCTTTGCGGGAGACCTGGTGTTGTTCGTGGCCTTCCTTGAGGTGCCCTCCCTTTGTTCGGTCCTGGCCGGTTTTGCATCGCGCTCGATCTTTGGGCAGGTCGGGGCGACTCGGGAAGCCTTATTGAGCATTACATACAACCTTCCATTTCTGACAGCCGTCGTCGCAATGGCTTACTCGGCGAGAAGTCTCGCCTTGGTGGATGTTGCGTCGGCCCCGGCGCTCTGGGTTCGGGCGCCTGTCGTCGCAACCGTTCTACTGTGTCTGCCGGTAAAGCTGCGAATCAACCCTTTCTCTGTTTCCAATGCCGAACAGGAAATCTATTCCGGGCCGATTACCGAATTCGGGGGCTCGCAACTCGCCATGTGGGAACTCGCCCACGGTTTGGAATGGGTGGCCCTGACAGGATTTGCCGCATGTTTGGGGCTGCCCCGCACCGGTCTCCCGGTTATAGATGCCTCCCTGTTTGGGGGGTTGTCCCTTGTGATCGTGGCGCTCTTATCGTTTACGGCTGCGGGTACAGCCCGCCTGAAGGTCGTCCAGGCTGCCCGTTTTTACTGGAGATGGGGTATGGGTCTGGCGCTTGCTGCTTTAATCCTGGCAATGTTGCCAGGCGTTGAGAGGTTCATCAGATGAGCATCTTCCCCGTCTTGATAAAGAACCTGAAAAAGAAACCGGCCACATTGCGCATCCCGGTGCAGGCCCCTTATCCGCAGGATTTTCGGGGGCCGGTGAAAATCGATGAAGAAAAATGCACCGGCTGTGGCATGTGCGCATATGTCTGTGTCTCATATGCGGTCCGCGTCAATGAATCCGGTGATGGCTGCGAATGGCACTACCTCCCGGGACGCTGCACTTTCTGCGGCCGCTGCATGGCGGTATGCCCGGGAGGCGCGCTGCGCATGGAGAAGAACTCGGTACCCGTATACTCCAGAGCCGGAGAACTGGACGAAGTGCATCGGGTACTCTATCCGACCTGCCCGGGATGCGGGCGGCCGGCTCGGCCCGTGAACGAGGCCGTATTAAAACGGGCTTACGGCGAACCGACCGCAAAAGTGCGTTCCGAGATGTTCCTGTGTCAGCGGTGTCGTCTGAGGCGTTCACAGAAAGATCTGTGGCCGACGGCGGGAATGTCGATCAATGCAGGGGGCAAGTCATCCGAATGATTTGAAAAATTATGGACAAAATTGAAAAGATTCTAATTTCGATCTGCCCGGGGAAATTCTGGGAAGAAAAACCTGAGGGACGCTGGCTGGAAATCCCCTGCATCGCTGTTGAGAAGATGGCCGGGATGATGATCGAAGCCGGTGCCCGCTTGGTGACGGTTACAGCCTCTCCTCTCGATACCGGTGAATTCCGGCTGATCTATCACTGGGACGTGGACGGTAACCTTCTGAATTGCGTCTCGACGACGTCTCGGGGGGCGCTGCCGGACATTGTCCAAATCTGTCCCGCGGCAGACTGGATCGAACTGGAGATCCATGACTATTACGGGGTAAATTTTACCGGCCGGGACCTGCCTTCACTGATGCTCAACGAGCATGATCGAGCCGGGATATTCGCAGGCAGATTCCAACGAAAGCCGAAGGCAGGAGGCAGACCGTGAGCTACACTATCCCCATCGGTCCGTATCATCCGGCCCTGGAGGAACCCTGTAAGATCCAGGTGACCTGCGAAGGAGAGACGGTACAGGACGTCGCCCTGTCGGTCCAGTACAACTTCCGCGGCGTGGAATGGCTTGCTGAAAGACGGAATTATCAGCAAACCGTCGCTCTGGTCGAACGCGTTTGCGGGATATGCTCCAATGTTCACACGCTCACCTTTTGCACAGCCGTAGAACGTCTTGCGGGCCTGACCGTCTCAGAGCGCGCTCAATACATTCGCACCATTGTGGTCGAGCTGGAGCGACTGGCATCTCATACGCTTTGGGCTGGGATTGCAGCGGAGGTGATCGGGTTCCAAGCCCTGTTTATGACCTGCTTCGCCGTGCGAGAACAAATAATGGACCTTCTGGAGAACCTCTCGGGCAACCGGGTCCATTACGGGATGAACTGCATCGGCGGAGTGACCCGGGACCTTGAGGATTCCGAAGGGGTGCTCACCGTCGCCCGAAATGTTCGGCAGGCCGTATCCGGCCGGTTGATTCCGCTTTTCGCCAATGACAAGACGGTGCGGGCGCGCTGTGCCGGTACGGGAAAACTGTCAAGAGAGCAGGCTCTTGCCTGGGGAGCCGTAGGGCCGACCGCGCGGGCATCCGGGCTGACAGAGGATATCCGCCGGACGTCGCCTTATGCTGTCTACGCCAAGCTGGATTTTGAAGTGCCGGTTGAGACCGCCGGAGATGTTTTTGCCAGGGTCGTGGTGCGTTTGCTGGAGATGGTCGAAAGCTGCCGCATAATCGAGCAGGCCGTGGAAGCTATGCCTCCGGGGCTCATTCACAGGCCGGGTTTCGTGGAGGTGCCTCGCGGCGAGGCAGTGGCCCGCTCCGAAGCCCCCAGGGGTGAGCTGTTCTATTACGTGGCATCGGATGGGACCGATGTCCCATGCAGAGTGAAGATCCGGACCCCCAGTTTCGTGAATATACCCATAGTCCGGCCGATGCTGATCGGGGCCAATCTGGCAGACGTCGCACTGATAAATGCATCCGTTGACCCATGCTACTCGTGTACCTCAAGATAGATGTTCTCCCGAGGCTCACTGAGGACAGGGTGTAGCAAAAGAAGCGGGGAGCATGAACAGGAAGCCAGAGACGCGGCGTTTCGTGCTTATCGCTCCTCGTCTGATTTCTGAAAAAGGGTGAAATGGGCTTGAAGGTGACGGTTAAATTTTTTGCGTATCTCAGGGATATTTTCAGGGGCAGAAAAGAGCAAATTGAACTGCCAAGCGGAAGCAGCGTCGGCGATCTTTTGAATCTGCTGTGCGACTCCCAGGCTCGCCGCGAGCAGATATTCGACTGCCATGAACTTAGACCCCAGATGATGGTTCTAAAGAACGGAAATCATATACAACATTTCAGGGGTCTTGACACAATACTTGAGGACGAAGACACGATAGTCCTGATTCCCCCGGTCGGAGGCGGCTAGTTTAGAGATAAAGCACAGCCCCCAAGGGAACTAATCTATTCGGGAATTAACCGCGCTTGCCTACTCCTTCTCCTTTGGCGGGGCCATGAATTCGGGACTTAACGGCTCTTGTATCTTTTCCGAAAGAATTTCATCGACCCTCCGGAGGTCTTCCGGCCGGATGGACCAGCCGGTTGCCCCCGCATTATCTTCGGCCTGCCTGGGGGTCCTCGCTCCGGCGATCACACAGGTAATCCCCGGTTGATGCAAAGCCCATCTCAAGGCGAACTGGGCGGGGGATTTACCGTATGAGGCCGCAATGGGCTTTATCCCGTCCACGGCGCTCACGTATTTCTTGAACTGGTCAGGTTTGAATTTGGGGTCTGCGCGGCGCAGGTCGCCTCTGGGGAAAGTCTCGTTACCCTTGAACTTGCCGGTGAGGAGTCCGCGGCATAATCCTCCGTAAGCAAGAGTGGCAACGCCGCGTTCCAGGCAAAACGGCAGCGCGTCCTTTTCGGCTTCGCGTTCAAACATATTGAATGGGGGCTGAAGGCTATAAACCTCTCCGTGCCGCATGATACGCTCAAGCTGGCCGCGGATAAAATTGCTCACTCCGATGTACCGGATTTTGCCCTGTTCCTGAACCTTAAGCAAAGTCTTCATGGAATCTTCAAATGAAGTGGCGGGGTCGGGCCAGTGTATCTGGTAAAGATCGATGCAATCAACCCCAAGCCGCTTCAGACTATCGTCCACTTCCTGCGATATTCGCTCCGGACTGGAATTTCGGCGGATTCTCTGCTTATCGTCCCATTCCAGGCCGCACTTGGTGGCCACGACTACTGTTTCACGGCCCCATTGCCTGATGGCCTGTCCGACAATTTGCTCGGATTTTCCGAAACCGTATACGGGAGCCGTGTCGATGAAGTTTATTCCCAACTCCAGCGATTTCAGGATGGCGGCAAGAGATTCCTTCTCATCGGAGCCTCCCCAAGCCCATCCGCCGGTGACCCAGGTGCCGAGGACAAGCGGAGATACCTCCAGATCGGTTTTTCCAAATCGGATTCTTTCGATCACCCCAACCTCCAACGTTATATTTTTTCTTTCCTTACCTATGCAACTATAGGATTTTTCAATGGAACACGCAACCCGCATATTGATATCGTTTTGATCCGGGCACTAACACTGCGTGTCCATCAGATATATGAAATGTCGTTGATGTTAAGCCATAAGTAAGATGGGGGTGATTGAATAAGCCGGTATTGTAATTGACATTTCGGGATCTTTGAATAAACTGCGGGATAGTTTGAGCGCGTTATTCGGGTAAACCGGAAGCTGTCCACGGAGTGATCAGAAAGGAATTCCAATGAAGAAGATCTTTTCAAGCATGGCTGTCTCGGTACTCTTTATACTTGTGGTCGTGTCCATCTCGCTTTTGTGCTGTCCGGCAACTGCCATGGCGCAGCAGGATTGGGGCGGCAAGCAGCCCCAGACGTCCCAGCCGGCCCGACCGGCCTACACTCCGCCGCCCGATGCGATGATCTATTTTAGGTGCGGCCCGAAGGAGAAAACGGTCGATGTCCAGGCTGTAAACTTCAATGTGCCGGGACTGCCTGCGAATCTCAATTACCTGAGAAGCACCGATGAGGCCTTGGAGGGAATTGGTTATGTCCTGGCCGACCGCTCCACCCGTGTCGCTATAATGGTGCGTGTGACAGCCAAATATAACGAGGTGGACAACAGCAAAGCTGTTGCCAATGAAGCCGGAGGAAAGGCTGTGGGCGGCGCTGTTTTGGGTGTGCTGGGCGCGCTCGCCGGAGGTGGAGGAGGCCGTGATGTGGCAGCGGGAGCCGCCGGGGGCGCGGCCTACGGATTGGCAAGCGGAACAGCCAATGCGCCGGTGCTCAGGTACCTGACGCTCGAATTCGAAATTTCGAGTAAAGCCGGTGGGGTGCAGACCGGACGGGTTACCAAGGACATTACCGATCCCACATTGAGACTGGAAGAATTCATCGACGGATCAATTGCTGACTACCTGGAAGCCGCTCTTCCGAAAAAATTGAGATAAGTTGCGGAGTGCTCATGCATACAGGGAAGAGGAGGTGTAAGGCCGAGTGGGGATAGGTCCTACTCAGCCACGGCAGCATCTGCCGCATCATTCTTGCGGATCGCAGCCTGATCGTCTTGCAGTTCCTTAAATTGGTGCGCTGGGACATCTCCATGGTACTGGTTCAGGTCCATATTGGCGAAAGTCTCGCGGGTCTCTCCAACCTGCATGCCTTTCAGTTCTTTATAAATCGCATCAGTCTTTGGCGATGGGGGAGGATTCCATACGTTAAGAGCGTTCGTGCTGATCGCTTTATCGACCCTGTCCCACACCGATGGATCTTTAGCGAAGATGGCCGGTCGGTCCGGCAAACTCTGCAAGACCTGTTGCTACATCGGATAAGGCCTGAGTTGTGTCGGGGGCCTACGTTGCGGAATTCAATGATATTGTTTCCCGGACCGGATCACCCGGAAGGAGGTTCGTCTTTGGAGGGGGGATTATCGCTTTGCGGATGAACGGCTTCTTCTATGAATCTTGCTTCTTCGTCGGAGTGTCCGAAGAGGTCTGCGAATTTTCGGGTCGAGAATCTATAGCCTTCTTGCTCGATGAGTCTGATGTACGGTGCAAGAACATTATCGACGGCTCTTCGGAATAAGCTGGATGGTCCGGCCCCGCTATCCCTATGCCATGCTTTTTCGCGTTCTCCTCGAACTTCCTTATGAAGGTAGCGTTGCGTTTCATAAAGTTCGCTCCTTACTCTGACCGTGTCAAGATTTTGAAGCCCTGCATTTCGAGCAATCTCCGCGACAGCGGCTTGGTAATCATCAATTCCTGCTTCATCACCGAAGTAAAGGAATTTAACGCCTTTACCATCAATAGTCTCCGAGAAATCTAAATTCTTTTCTTTCGCCAACTTCAGTATAGTATCGAATTGTTCACGCGTCAATTTGGAATCACCAAGCGCATAAATAGCGGGAATACCCGCTTGCCCTTCCGCGTGAGGTAGTGTGACAACGGTGGCATCCTGGTTAAACGCCCATCCAAGCATTTTTGATAAATCGGTTGCTGCCTCAAAGCTCATGTTGTCGCCATGAAGCGTAAATATGGGTTCCGGGTTGCCTTGCCGGGTCCCGGTAATTGGATGAACTTCGAGGTTATCTATTCCGAAAATTTCTTTCAGCAACTGCCGTACTGGATCGCCATTCAGGACTTGTTAAACGCCACTGCCGATCCTATTAAGATCCGGGGTTGTCTCCGTTGGGTGCTCAATGGTTCCGATTTCCTCTCCCGGCCTGGTTCCTGCGATCACGCCCGATCTGTTCTCTAAATCCGGCGCGGTCAGTTTGCTTGTCACATACTCCGCAAACTCATTCGCAATCGGCCTGATACCGTCAAGCTGCAAGGCCCGCAGTAAAGCGTCTGGCTGATAACCTATCTGTTTCGCCCAATCGATGATCGTATATGCTGCCGCCTCTTCTGGAGTAATTCCGTGCGACGCTCCTATCGCGGCGAACATACTCATCAGTGTAGCATTCCGGACGTAATCAAAGAGTCCCGCCTGCCGATTGCTCAGATACTGCTGGGTCAAGCCGATGGTAGCCCCGCCGATGGCCCTTATCGGCCGGCTGTAAGGCGCGAGAGAACCGAAAACCGCCCCCCCGCCTGCACTCTCCAATGTGCTCTCGGGGTTCGCATTCGGCTCCAATGCACTTCGAGTCCCGAAAGTGATTGCATCACGAACAACAGGGAAAAGCGATGCGTAAAGATAGGGCACCTTCCTCGCTATGAATTCGGTTGCCGGATTAAGAATTCCCCCGGTAAGAATGGACACCATATAGGTTTCAATCAGCTCGCCCGCGCCTTCAGCGCCCCCTCGGATAAGCGCGTCGGCAAAATCCTGAGGGGGAGCCACCTTATAAATGCGCAAGGCCCTGTCCAGTGCCTGATATACCTGATTATAGATCTCCGCTCTGTTCGGAAGCGGCTTGCCATATTCGGCTGTATTTTCAGGCCCAAGCGATATCGGAGGCAATGCCGCCGGCATGGATACCCTCTTGGCTGTGATACGTGCTGCTACTTTATCAAGACTGACCGCTGCGTTTTCGATGAGGCCCTCTGCGTATTGAACATCGGGTCTGAGCGAATGCTCCAGAAGAGGCCCAACCGTCGGCGGCTGCCCTTCGTCTCGATTCCACATGTATTGCTCAAAGGGTGTGGCGTTCTCGCGTAAGAGTTCGTCAGACGCCCCCGGAGGTTTGTAAACAGGGAATTTAATGCCGGTGTAATTTTGATTCGCCTCGGATATCTGCGGAATCTGATCCGCGGGAGCTACCGGCTGATCGGGCCTTATACCCATCGCCTTCGCCATTTGATCGTCGGTTAGGGCTATCGCTTCGGGCGCCACAGTCCATCCTCTCCTTTGACGTATTGGGTGCCGTCGGTCGCCGTGGCAATACCGCCGGCTTGCATGTCTCTAGGATGAATTGTTTTGGATTGCCCGGATTCATTTGATCTTACGGGCGACTGCTTCGCGGGCTGCCCATTTCCAGTCGCCTGCGGAGGCTGCCCCGGCATGAGCATCTCCAGGCCGATCTTGAGTAGATCCGCATCGCTCGGAAGTTTGCCGTTATTGTTTGCCCGCCATATGTCTATGGCGTTGCTGAGATTGCCTTTGTATATATTGTATTTCCTGATCGGGTCTGCAAGAGCTGAGTGCGGATCGGCCCCATAATATTGGGACCCAGGGGCGGCTTTTGCCTCGTTGAAGGTAGACTCCAGGATCTTAAGAGCGTGCTCCAGGTTCACATGCTTTTGCGCAACTGCCGCATCATTCTTGCGGATCGCGGCCTGATCGTCTTGCAGTTCCTTAAATTGGTGCGCTGGGACATCTCCATGGTATTGGTTCAGGTCCATATTGGCGAAAGTCTCGCGGGTCTCTCCAACCTGCATGCCTTTCAGTTCTTTATAAATCGCATCAGTCTTTGGCGATGGGGGGGGATTACATACGTTAAGAGCGTTCGTGCTGATCGCTTTATCGACCCTGCCCCACACCGATGGATCTTTAGCGAAGATGGCCGCGTATGCTTGTGCCCGTTTCGGGTCGGCCTGGAAGTCCGACCAGGACTTAACGCCGTTGGGACCGGTAAGTCCTGAACTGATAATGTCCATATTCGCCTGATCGGTCATCTTCTCGGCGTGTAGTTGCTGGCCGGCATGCTGGATAAAGTAGGCCGTATACCGGTCTTCTGCCGCCGGATCGTTGGGATGCTCCTGCCTCGCAAGTTGTCTAACTGCGTCGAGGCCGGTCTGGTAATTTTCCTTGATGTTCTGCGCGGTGGGTAGTCCTTGGGGATCGTACATCTGAGAATGCCGGTCGACGTAGCCCTTTATCATCGTCAGGAACTGGTCGGCTGTCATGTCGGCAGTTCCGCCATTTAGCGTTATGGCTTTTGGATTTCCAATGACCTGCCCGGCATTGGCGTTCAGATCAGCGGACATAAGGGCCTCAGCGCCCTTTATCCCCTGCTGGTGGGCAAGATAGACTTCCCATGTCTGCGGCTGCCTGCCAAGGTCCGAGGCAAGCTGTTTTGAATTTTGAGCAATCAGCTTCACGCCCAATTCGATTTGGCGGTTGGAATCGTTTTTGTCTTGATCGGTTCCCCCCATCGCAGCCCAGGTCCCAGGCTTAAACTGGAAATGGCCGAATGCCGCTACGTTTTCGGGTTCTTTGGGATTGTGGACGGTAGGGTTGGTCACCCCCCCTTCACACGACCACACGGTCAGGGCCGTACTCGGGTCAACGCCTTGACCCGCCGCCTCGGCTACGATCCTGCTTGCAACCGGTCCTCCCCCCGTTGCCATCCCATAGGCGCGCTGCGCCTGGATGGTTTCCTGGGAAGGCTGCAGATATCTTTCAAGCTCCCGCTGCATATCTCCTGAGAGCTTGGGTTGGTATTGTTTATACATCTGCAAGGCCGCAGCAGGATCGGCCGTTGCCGCCCGCTCGACCGCGCCTTTGTACATCTGGTCGATATAGTGCTGAGCCCGTTTGCCGGTCTCCTCCGGACTGTGCCCGGCCTGCCGGCCGTATGCGCTCGTCTCCACGAGGATGGAGTTCTCCCGATTCTGCAATGTCTTCGGGTCGTTATATTTATCTATGCCGTCATTTACGAACTGAGCGCAAAGAGAGTTCGATGTCTCGTTATGGTAGACCTGCGTCTGCTGGGCTGCGTGCCGCGCCATGCCATCAAGCTCGTAGTTCATGCGCTGACGGGAGATGGCGTCAAACATTTTCTGCTGCATCGGGTTTGCGAGTTGTTCGCGGAATTGATTGCGAAGATATGTCATCTGCTGCTGGTAAGTTTCAAATTGCTGTTCGGGATCTTTGCCTCGAAGGGAGTAGAATTTATTGTAGAGGTCCCTGAATGCGGGCGCAAAGCTGTTCGCGTAGAGATCGTTAACGGTGGTTTCGTTCAGAAGCTGCTGTCTTTGTACCGCATGCTGCGCCAGTTCCTCATTGGTCTTGTCCAGCGTTGCCCCGATTTGAGATCCGAATTCCACCGGGTTGGCCTGAATATTTTGCTCGGTGAGATGGCCCTGTGGCATTACGGTCGGGTAGAATTCACTTGGAATCTGAATAGGCATCTCTTACCCCATTATCGATTCATATCCGGCAAATCCGCCAGGATTAACATTGGTATTGGATCCGCTCCACACCCCGGCCTGATTGTACTTCAACCATTGGTTCGAAACACTCGACGCCCCGCCAAGGATCGAATTCGCGACCGCCCAATCGCCCATGTTGTTATAAAGGCTCGCCTGCGCTCCGTAGACGTTTGCCTGGTTCTTATAGTTCCAGTTCTGAACGTTCGCGTTGTATCGAATGGTGAGGGCGTCCAGTTCCCCCGTTTCAGCCGCGCTCGATCTCACATTCAGGGCCGATCCCTCGTTCGGATTTACCCCGGATGCGGCCTGTTGCGCGTCAATCCCCGCGATCATGCCCCCGGTTTTAAGCCTCTGGTTTTCCTCTTGGACCGTCCCTTGCTGCAGGGCCATCGAGGCGTTCCGGTTTGTGATGACCTGGTTATTGCGGGCAACCGCCGCGTTGTACTGCGCCGACTGATACTGAGAGTAGCCGGTCATGGCCGCGCCGGCTACGCCAGTGACCAGGCTCGCTATCCCAAGAGCGACGGGGACTGCTACGCACATCTAGTTTGTCCTTTCCATCCGGAACCTGAAAAACGGCATCTCCCACACTCCATATGGAATCGGCTGCGGGTCGAACTGGAATCCAAGCCACCTTAGCCACTTGATTGAAAGCTCGTTTCTGACGTCGACGTAGTTTTCAAGATGTGGGTAAAGATCCAGCATCTGCGCCACGTACCTCTTGTTCGCCCGAAGAAACGTCACTGCATACCGTTCGACCTCATCCGTTCCCAAAAGCCACGGAGATCCTTTCCCGCCCAGAATATCAATCGGACAGACCCCGTACATGCAAACCGGACGGTCATCGACCAGCCCCGTCCATGCGAGATCGGAACGTACCAGAGACTCACGCAGTGCCCTGCAGGGTCCCGTATCGGTCGCCGCCGCCGCTTCCTCAACGTCGGCCTTGCGCATATTTCTCGCAATCCAGTCGATGTGGTCGCTATGCGCGGGAATTATGATTCGTGCCATCAGTAAACGTCTTTCTGATCAAGTTCGGCTTTGAGCTTGTCGTAAATAAAACTGGCGTAATGTGCGACCTTGATTGCGTCCCTCAACTTTTCTTTCGGTCCGCGAGTCATGCTCTTGCGCCTGTTGAAATACCTCTCCATATTCTTCCAGCAATCTTCCGCCGTGAAACTATCAACCTGCTCGTTGCCCTCGGGGTTGCCGTACTGCTCCAGGGTGTATTCGGCAATGCGCTTTCGAACCTGATCGGAAAAGGCTTCCCACTGAGCTGCTCTGTCGTACATTAGTCCTCACTTAATGCTTGCCGATCCTGTAAAAGGTCAGTTTGCCAAATTGCGCAAGTTATGGTTTCCCCACTTTTGCCTTTCTCTGCGTTCTCTGCGCCTCTGCGGTGATATTTGTCCTAGCCGGGCGTATCCCCAATGCTCACCTCCGGTATCACTCCCAGAATCGTGCACGGCAGAGGCTGATCCTGCTGAATGCACACGTCGTCATCGACCAGATATTGACTGTCGATCACGACCCGCTCATCCCCCGTAAAAAGGGGAATCGGCTGCCCCATAAAGACGCCCGGACCCCGCTCCTTGATCTCGACAAGGCTATTCCAGTTGGAACCGGCTTTAAGTCCCCTCGTATCCGTTACCCTCAAAGCCACTGCGGATATCCTCTTACGATAATCCTGAACCTGCACGGACATCCCCTCCGGCTCCATGCACAGGCTTTGGAACTGCGCGACATAAGGCAGGCCCACCGTGACACGAGAGGCCGGATATTGCAGGTTAATGGACCCCCCGGACACTACCTGCTGAGGTTGCACGCTTCCATCGGCCAGAATGGATACGGTCGCGCCGTTCAGGTGATCGAGGCCGGAAATAACGCTTGTAGCCGTTCCGCTATATTGCAGGCCGCAGTCCACAAACCACGCCTTGGTCACATCGGCGACGCCGTTTGTCAGAAAATTCCTGCTCGTCATCCGCTCGATGTACTTTACCGGCTGCCCTCCGTTTATCCCCGGAATGGTTCTCTGCGCGACGAAGTAGACCGAGCTTGCATTGATCCCGGAGACTTGCTGCTCTACGATCGATGCACAGGATAGAAACTGATCGGTTCCCGAATTTCCCGGTGAATCCGAATGAGCCCAGGCGTAAACGTCCTGTTCTTTTAAGTACGTAAACGAAAGCAGGATTCCGTCATCCCGCACCGCCCATATCTGATAGAACGGCTGCTCGGCATAGCACCATCTCTCCAGGTTGTGGCCGTAGAAAAGATGGTTCGACAAAATACTCATATCCGTTCCGGTATATACCTGAGCGTAAAAGTTATAGGCGAGGTCCCTCACGATTGAGCCTTGCGCCTGCACGTACAGGACATCGTAGTTGACCACGATGGGAGGCAGGTCCGCGCATCCGTTGTAGCTTTGAGGAACGACCACGATGTTACTCGGCGTGACCGCGACCGGGTTCGTGATATAGCCGCCCATGAGCGCCCAGGCCCCGCCGCTCGTCATGACCAGAAGGTTATTCATCGGAACGAGCCACTTGATGGCGTTCACCTGGTTTGCCGCAATCGTTGCGACTATGGCGTCATTGCTTTGGGACGGGTTGCTCACATCCATGTTTTTGAAATCGGCCGGCTTGGTCATCCAAAGGGTCTGTGGATTGGTATTGCTTCCGGCAAATACCTTGCGCTGCTGAAAATACGTTACGCACGAGGGATAGTTGCCCGCGGGCGCGATCACGACCGAAAAGGTTGCGCCGGTTCCGGTTTCCTGCGTGAAAGTGAGCGCCTCTCCATCCGTGTATCCGGTTCCGGTTCCGGAGACGCTTACCCCGGTTATCGCTCCGTTTTTGATGACGGGCGTGAAGGTGCATCCGCTGCCCGTGGACACGGTCGCCTTGACGGTCCCGAAGTAGTCCTGGCCCTGATTGGTCATCGTGACCGTTACCGTCTCCTGGCCGAAAATAGTAGTGACGTTAATGTGCCCGGCCGCCCCGGAGCCGTTTCCCCCCGGAGTTACAACCGGGGCCTGGTAGTCCTGGCCTCCGTTTGCGACGGCAACCGCTGTAATCGCCCCGCCCGAAATAGTCGGTGTGAGCACCGCGCCCGTTCCCGAAATATCGTTTACGGAAAGCGTGGTGCCCGATGAATAACCCGATCCGCCGTTTATGACCGTAACCGATTTGATTGAGCCTTCGGCAAACGGGTTTGTACCCTGCGGAGGCGCCTGCGTAAAATCCGGCGCGATCTCCACATCGACAAAGCTTGTCCCGTTGGCCGTTCCGATGTATCCGTACATGGCGCCCGTGGGAATCGCCTCATGCACTGTCGGGTTTGCCTTGTAGACGCGGTATCCGCTTGCCCCCTCGGTCGCCGTCCAACTGATGTTGTTGTAAACTCCGGTGTTTGAATTGAGCTGCGAGCCCGTGACACCGTACGGCGTCGACGCGAACGACTCATCCGGAGGGGCGTCGCTTATTGCCGTCACCACATAGCTGTAATTCCATTGTGTGCCGCTTGTCGAGTCGGCCGTGACGGTCAGACCCGTTGGAGGCGAAATCGTTGGAGCAAAACCGATCGGGGTGTAAGTCCAGACCCAGTGCTGCGTTCTCGTAAGGTCTGCCGGCGGATAGCTCGGATGACAAAGAGTGAGAGTATCATTGCTCTGAGCCCACTTGATCTGCTGAACGTCCGATCCCTGATATGGGGTTGTCAGGGTAAAAATGCGGGAAATCGTTCCATAGCTCGTAGTCAGCGAATAAACGCCGGAGTTCGTGGTGTTGATGAGATTACCATCGAGGTCTGTCAGATTGAAGCTGCCGTTTGAATAATTAGCGACGAGGTACTGTCTTCCGGGTGTGGAGTCGAGCGCTGTATTCGTCCCGGAGATATAAACCTGATCCCCGTTCTTGAATGTGTATCCGCTCGGGGCCTGACTGTAGTTGACGGTCACCACCCCGGGATTGGCATTGGTGATCGAGGCGATTTCGATGCCGGTATAGTTAAGAATCTGCGTTCCGTTCTCGTTGTACCACGGAACCACTGTTTCCAGCACATACCCGCCGTTCATGATGACGCGCATGTACTGATGCCCGAATTCAAGCGTATAGGTCTGGACAAGGTTGAACTGGAAGGGGATCACGTGAACTGGATAGGCCGAATTAAAGCATCTTCCGACAAACTGAGTGCCGGCCCGGTTGCTCACCCCTCCATGAGGCAGCACGAAGAAATTTCTGAGCAGCTTCGCCGCCGCGTGATACTTGGCCAGATCGACCCGGGCGTAGAGGGAAGGAGCTATTTCCCCGGCCGCGAATGTAGGTTGAATATAGCTTACTGGCATTCTTTAACCCCTAACACCAGATAACAAGTCAATGCCGTTTGTCACTATCCCGGATTGGCTGGTTCCAGCATGGATGTACACGACTCCCTTTACCATTAGTTCGCCCGGCAGAGTCCCGATTCCAAGCCTCTGATACGCAACTACATTATTCTCAGCGTCCAAGGCCCCGCCCACCATGACACCCCGGGTAAAAAGCCCCCAGGTCTTGCCCCCATCCCTGGAAGCGTTCAACGTGATCGTTGCTGAAGATGTCATATCGGTCCACCCGCTGCACTCAACCTGCAACTCCATGTAGTTGCAACCCTCCGGCATGGCTGTCGGAGGGATATCGATCCTTCCGACATAAGTGCTGCCCAAAAGGGAGAATATGGACGACAGGTTACTTCTCATGTTTTACGCTTTTCTCCCTGCTCCTTGCTTCCCGCTCCTTGCTGCTCGTCCTTTTTCCGCTTAACCTGAAGGACAAAGCCGCCTTCGACCTTGTAGACGAGTTGAAACTCCCATCCTTCCAGTCGCATCTCGGCCATTTTGCTGCTCACGGCCTTGGCGCTACCGCACTTAAATGTCAGGTAGTCCCATTTCATAGCGAGCCTCCCTATCCGGTAAGGCTTCCCTGGATGGCCGTTGCCTGAGCGCTGTTCATCACCGTGGGCGCGCCGGCGTCGTATGCGCTGATTATCGCCTGCATCCTTGACTGAAGTTCGGGCTGCGCAAGCGCCATAACCGCATTTTGTTGGCCGGCTCCCGTCACGGTAGTACATACGCGAACGGTGATATTTTGGTTTATGACCGTGTTTCCGCCACTCACGCACGTAAGGTTCGCCGTTACCTCGAAGACGTTTCCGCCCAAGTTGTTTATCGCGCCCGGAGTAACCGTAATCGTAAGAGCCATGATTAACCTCCTTTTTCCTTCTCGCTTCTTGCTTCTCGCTTCGGCTTTTCCATTCTCGCTCCTTGCTCCTTGCTCCTCGCTCCGGTTCTTTTAATGATCCGAAAGGTTCGTGTTGCCCACGTACCTATATGTTGTGGCCGGGGTTGCCGCAAAGGTCGGCGCGGACCCGAAAAGATTTCCAACCAGGATAAGACTTGCCAGCGAACTGGCGCTGCAATTGATGGTCCCGGTTCCTCTGCATCGGCAGCCGATCATCTGCAAATTGATGCTCGTATCGCTCGCCGTGCTGAGAACTGTGGTTGAGGGCTGGCTGAAGCTGATTCCATCCAGGAGGATGGACCCGCCGCCGAGTATGATATGGCAGACCGGAGTTGCCGTTGTTCCCATGCAGACGCCGGAAGACACACGCAGGAAGACGTTATCGGACCCGATATTGATGGTCGATCCCGTGTTGCTGTCACCCATGAAATTCGTGATATGGACGCCGTTCGTATCCGTGTATGCTGCGTAGATCCCGGCCTGGTTGCCGATAAGAGCTAACTGCGAGATCGTGCCGTATGCCCCATCGGTCCCGTTTACCGAACCCTGCCTCAGTTGCAGGCCAAGGTAGTACCCGCCGATGGCGATGTTATTGGCCCTGAAGTCGGCGCAGAGCCCCATATCGATGCCGATTGCATTCGATATCATCCAGGTCGCCGCGTTACTGGAGCCTCCATACCACCAGGAGGGTGAGAAGCTGACATCATCGAACACATCCGCCCCGCCCCCGTCCACCCGGATGCCGTAATCGATTCCACACCCCGTTATGCGCCGGAAGGTGAAGCTGCTGTGTGCTATCCTGGCATCTATGCCGACGTAGGCATTGAGGAATTGAATATCGCGCCATTCAACACTGGTGAGATTTCCAACCCCCGTATTCGGTGAGAAAGTAGCCGGGTAACTCGTCGGGGTTGCCTGTGTCGCCGACTGGTTCGGATATTGAAACGTGAGACCCTGGAAGAGATTCCCGCTCTGATACACAATGGGGGACGAACTCGAATTCGTTATACTAAGCAGGGTCCCGCCGTGGATTTTTGTAATCCCGGATGACTGCGGTTCCAGACTTGACCTGTCGCTTTGTCCGACGAGGTGCACCCCCGCGGGCACCGTGATCTGGCCGTTGATCAGGAACGTTCCGTTAGTAAAGGTTAAGATCCTTTGGGCGCTATTGGTTGAGTTGCAGGCATTGCAGGCGTACTGGATAGCGTTGGTGCTGTCGTTTGTTCCCGTTGGGTCGGCGCCGAAGTGCTGAGGGTAGAGAACCGGCTGAGGGATCGAAAAGATGACCCCGCCCGTGCTCGCGCAGCTAAACATCTGGCTGGCCCCGGCAAGCGATACGGCATAGCCGCCGATAGTCAGAGTCACCCCGGCCGGAACCGTGGTTATGCCCGCAGTCAAGTAGACGAGATTGATGTTTGCCGGCACGGTGAGGTTTGCCGACACGGTATTGGCGACGTCCATTATCAGGGTCGAACTCGTCGAGCCAAGAGTTGAGACCGCGCTGGCAAGACTCCCGTAGGTCGAGAGAAAAGTTAGTTGACTCATGGTTGAGCTGCTCCCCTGTGTGATGGACACTGTGAAAGTTGCCGTTTGCTGCACGCCGCCGTAAGTGTATGACGCCGTGATTGTGACCGATTCGGTTTGTGTGACCGATGCCGCCGTAAATATTCCGGACGCCGAGATACTCCCGTAAGTGCTCGGAGACACCGACCATGTAGCGCCCACCGGCCCGGCAGTACTCCCGTCGCTAAACTCCGCGGTCGCCGCATAGCCATTTATAGAGCCGCCCTGGACCGATGTCGGACCGGAAATGACCAGGCCCGTAAGGGTTGCCGACGTGGAAGGATTGATAATCGCGGTAAGGCTGACCGTGCCGGAGAGGGCTGCGGCTAACTGCTGGATCTGCATGCAGAGGGTGTCAAGCGCATTTTCCACCACCTGCGGATAAAGTGCGCCCTGATTGGCAAGAGAAGTATTCTGCGTATAAGGAACCACCCGCTGAATCGTGATCGTCCAGCCGGTAGGCAAAGGACTCCCCGAAGCCGGATAAGTGACGGTCCCCCCCGAACTGCTTCCAATCCCAGCGACCGTGTATTGGGAAGTCGCCAGGACAGTGCTGACCGATGGGCTCACGTTGTTGTTTGTGATCGTCACCACCAGGTCGCCGGCAGCCGGAACCAGAAAGCCGAAGGGAAAGACCGTCGTTGCGCCGTTTCCCTGGTATTGCACATAGGATTGAGTCGTTGTCAGCATCCAGCACTCCATTTTAGATTTTAGATTTTCTTCGCGGCCTTCGCGTCTTCGCGTGCAACCAGGTTTTTCCAAATCTAAAATCTAAAATCTAAAATTCCCCAAGGGCCCGGACCATCATCAGGATGCACGCCGATTCCGCCGCGTACCCGTATCCAGTCCGGGGTGTGGTTCGGAGACAAGGGCTGCTCGTTGGCGTCAACCGCTCGGGCAGTCGTGGCCATATCTGAAGCCTTGGCGTACAGCTCCTTGTCCATCTGCTTATCTCCGATCAGAGCCCCGACCAGGTGAGCCGCCAGCATGAAAACGAAAGCTTCGGAGAATTCGTCATCCCATAGGTTCACATTGGAAACCACCGCTGAGGTGGTATAGATGACATTGGCCTGCTCGACGTTTGAGAGGATAACGCGGATCGGGTTTCCGGCCGTGTCCTGATCGAGAGCGAGCTGGTAGTTGACACGATTTCCCAGGCTGTCAAACGGCGGATAGTTGGAGGCCATGTTCGCGCCCGGCCAGATCGGCACTGTACCGGCAATGTTTGTGTTTGTGTAAGGCGGAACGATCTGCCTCAGCCGTATGCAGTCCTGCGGCCAGGCGTATTCATAGGCCCATGGGACGACAGGACCGGAGAGGAGCGGAGTCGGCAATGTCCCCGATGGATTCTCGGGAGTCCCGGAAGCCGAAGCCAGAAGCGCTCCCGATACTTCTTTTCTGGCAAAACTCCACATGGCCGCCCGCAGGAGCGCACGGCAGGCCCCCTCGAAATGAGCGAGACAAGCCCTGGCCTCCGGCGAGTTCTCCGTCATGCTGGATATACCAATGCTCTGGCTCTGGCCGGATCTCGTCCCGCAAATGGATAGGGCACGGTTGCAGATATCAAGTTGGCTGGGCATTTATTTATCCTTACATACTTGGATACATCTTCGCTGCAAGGTCGCTTCCATCGCCCGGGATCTCCGGCGAATGATGCTGAGCGTGGACTTCGCCCTCGGAAGTCTTGCTCTCCCCTTCATGCTCATGATGTGGCGCATGAACATGGCCCTCCGGATGGTGCGTGTGATGAGCGGCATGGCTGTGAACTTTACCGCCGTCATGAGTGTGTAAGAGATGGTGGACATGGGTCAGATATTCAGCCATCGGTTTAATCTCCCTCTAGATTTTATTCTCATCAAGTTTGTGGTCACCGCACCAATCGCCCTCAAACATTACAGGCCATCCGTTCATTGACGGAGCGTGACGACGACAACGGCCCAAAACTTTGTTATCTTCAGTAGCCGCTTGCGGATCATCCGCAACTTTGACAACAAAATACATGCAAGTTTTGCAACTCATTTTCTTGCTTCGGTGTTTCCATCTGTCTTCAGCCATCGGTTATTTCTCCTTTTGACGGGTCAAGGGCCTGCGATACACATGTATGAATATCCAGTTGAAGATCCTCGACCAGTTGATCCAAAACTGCATTGATCTTCTGTCGCATTTCCTGAACCTTCACGGCTACCTTCAGCCTCTCGAACGCAACGAAATGCTCTGTTGAATTGCCGACAAAGGTCGTGCCGCTTCTTGTCTCCATTCCTATTTCCCTCAGTGCTTCCATTTTTTCGCATTTCTAGCAAACACTGCCTGCTTTTTCGTCTTCGCGCTGGCCTTGCTTCCCGGCTTCAAAACATCCGCCGCCTCTTCCTGAACGGACTTGCCGGCAGCTTTCGCCTTCGCCGTGAACTCGCCCTTATGCGCGGGATTTATATGAATGCCGCTTTTGGAACTCTTCGAGCTTGAACTACTCTTGCTTGCCCTGCTCATCTTTTCGCCTCCCATAGCTTCCCCTGAACTTGACAGGGAGAAAAAACCGTCCCTCGAAGGCTGCTACATCTGCCGCCGTTGATAAAATCCAGACGCAAAATTCTTGGGTGCGTGCATATGGCTGGCCCGTCTTGGCGCTCACGGCGCCATTTGCATTCCTCGCAAGGCTTGTTCATGAATGATCCTCATCCGGCGATGATTTCTCCGGCTCGGTTGCCACCGCGTCAAGCATTTGGTGATAAAACTGAAGCGGTTTCATCTGATTGATCGAGGCAAACTCAGCCGCAAGCTTCATAAGCTCGATGCGGTCACCCATATCGACATATCGCTTTTTCACGCGAGCGCTCTCCTTTCCCATCCGTGCAGAAACTTGGCGCATACGGGGTACCTGATCACAATGGCCTTGAAGTGCATGACACAGGCCTGCTTGTACTCATCCAGGGAATTGCAGCCGGGTAAAAGCCCCTTTGCCGTCTGAGGCCCCATGAGGACGCCCATATTGAAAACCTTGGCCCTGAAGTCTTCGGCTATCGAATCAATACCGGGTTTGACCCAGAAGTCGCGGTAATAGATCTCGATTGCCCGGTCGCGCGTCAGGTTCTTTATGTCCTCGTTGGGATAGGAGCGCTTGCTGATCCCCATGTTTGTCTCGCCGCCGGGGTCGGCGGGATCATCCACATATCCGCCCTCCCAGTTGTCGATGAGGTCGTTTACGGCATTCAAAAACTCGCTTGGATAATCTGCCATTGAAATCCCCTTACAGCTTTTCTCTGCGCTCTCTGCGGTGTGGCGCCATCATTCATCATTCATCATTGGTTTTACCCATCATTCATCATTGGCTTTGGCTCACTCCATTTTCTCGATCTCGAGTTGTTCCTTGACGCTCAGACCGACTTTCTCGGCCAGGACCCTGACAAGGAAGCACAGCCGCGTTATCTCGGCTTTCAACTCAACGAGACCGCATTTGCTGCAATCGGGCTTTACAACCGTGAAACGGCCAATGAAGGCCCCCGCAATCAAGAGGATCAGCCCTCCGGCAACCTGCCACCCCGCATGGTCCATGTTTTGAGGTCCCCTCTAGCTCAATGAGCCCAGATTGTGCGAATCGTCTTTCCCGCTCCCCGCTCCTTGCTTCTCGCTTCTCGCTTCGGCTTTTTCATTCCCGCTTCCTGCTCCTTGCTCCTCGCTCCCTCGCTTTTTAATGACTCCCGTGTGCGGCGAAAGAAGCGCCCCGATCCCGGTGATACTGCCCACGATCTTTAGTTGCAGGTCGGCGTCGATATCCATTCCGGCCCATCTGGCAAGCGCGGTTGCAAGCAGCGAAACGACCAGGGCGATGACCGTCGGGTCCAGCCAGTAGGGTTTGGCGTGGCTCTTGTCCTGCTCGATGTAGAAAACGAGTGAAATTATCTGCTTTATGAGGTCCATTACTTTTTCCCCCTCACTTGCTTTTGGTCGTATTCACCGTTGTTGAACTTGTCGGAAGCAGCAAGGGCAATATCGCCCCCGCCGTTGCCGTTGCCGCTCCGGAAGTAACCAGCGATTGAGTAATCCCGGCAACCGGTCCGGGCGCCGATGCCGAATCCTGCTTAACCGGCTGGACGTTTCCATCCTTGTCGATAATGTATCGGTCGATACATTTGGCGTTGACTCCAAGTGGATCGCCTGATTCCGCGAAAACAGCCGCGCCGGTGTATTTAGGGCTGACATCGTAATACTTGATATCAACCGTGTGGCTGGCGCAGCCGGCTAAGAAGAACGCGAAGAGAAAAAGTAATGTGAGCAAACCCAAAGAGTAATCTTTCTTGGCTCGTCGATAGGCCTTCTTGAAGCCACGGAAGTTACCGAGCTGCTCCACAACCTTTTTTCGAATGTTTTTTGCGCGAATTGCTCTCATCTCAATCTCCCATCTCAAAAGACCTGTGTTGGCGCACTCACTCGCCCTTCTCCTTGAACAATCCACAAGCCTTGTCATCGCCATGCACCGTCGGCCTCTGGCTTTCGGGCATATTCGGTGGACCCGCGTAGCATCCGCCGGCGACGGGAACCCCCGAATAGAATTGACATTCGCGGCAGATCATTTTGCAGCCTCCGCTTTGCAAAGAATTGCTGATAATTTCATGGATTTGCCCCCCTTAAAGCCTAGATATGGCACAAAATATCTGCATATCGCCGTCACCGGCCTTTTGAACGTGTTCCATAAGAATGGCAACAGCTTCGATCTGTTGGAGGCTGCAGTTTCCTTTTCCAAGGAAAAGCATCTCGGTCCCAGAGAAATGGAAATGCATGCCTCCGTCCTTGAGGATCTGTTCGGCTTCTTGCGGAGTCATGTCGTCCTACCTCGTGGCGGCCGGAAGAGCGGCCGGCTTCGGACTTGTCGTCGCCGGAGCGCTCCCGGTCGCCGTTGCCGGCTGGGCCGAAGAGATAGCCGAACCGATAAGGTTACTTGCCGCGACTACGTTGGTTTCAACGATCTTTGCCGCAGTAGTTGCATCGGCTTCGGTGCACGTCCCCGACCGCACTCCCGCGATGACTGTCGCCAGATCCGTAACGGCATTATTGGCATCTGTGGTCGCCTGAGTGATTTTGGCTATGGTCTGGTTGTTGTTCGGGAATAATGCGCCAACTACGGGCAGTGCTTCCAGGAGGCCGCTTTCAAACTTCTGCCAATAGGTCAGAACTTCCGACCAGTTGACGGATTCAACGGCGGTTTCCACTTTGGCGAAATCAGCTTTGAGAGCAGCACAGCCAAAGGCGCAAAACAGACACACCAGAATTACCGCGATGAACTTTTTCATGATCTTTCCCTCCGTTTGTTGTTTGTTGTGGGAGGGGAACGTTTCCCCTCCCAATTTGCCCAAGACACCATGTCTCAGGCGGGGCTAACCGCATTCATCATTCATCATTCATCATTCATCATTCATCATTCGTTTAACTGTTGTCTTCTTCCCATTCGACCATGGCGCCGAATGTCCCGGTGCCGAGGCCGGTCGTGTTGTTGTAGATCTCGATTACATCGCCGGTCCCGCGAAGGATCAGCGGCTTGTCATTGTTGAGGCAAAAATCCCAAATCGCCGGCTGTGCAATCATCGAAGCCGATGGCGGCGCTATACCCAGAATCCTGGCGTCGAAAGCGGCAAAGCCGGTTCCCGATGCAGCCGCAGCCGTATAAACGTTGATGGTCGCGGTTGCCGAAGGATCGTTTACATCCATTTTGCCTGCGGTCAGAGCCGCAGCCGTTCCCGCCGAAGCAGCCGTGGCGCGCCCGATGGTCAGCTCCGCGAAAAACTTCGTCGCGCATTGAGCCCAGAGCAGGATTTTCTTTACGCGAACAGTCATCGTGGCGCTGCCAACGATTTCAAGGATGACCGCCGCCGCGGTGCTGTAGAAAGTTTGAGCCACGGCCGCCGCTCTGAAAGTGGGCTTGATGTGTTCTTCGGTTACGAGCAGCCGGCCGCTTTGGTCGAGCTGGACCGGCATAATCAGCCCCGTGCTCTGGGACTGAACAGTCGAGTTGTACTGAGCCTGCATCAGTCCTGGAGGAAACACGTTCGATTGAAAACTTTTCGTCGCCATATTCGATGCTCCTTAAAGCGGGATCTCCTCGCCCGCCCGGATTCCTGATTTGACCCCGGCGGGAGAGGCGCCCAAAGAGGTTATGTCGTCGATTGGATCGGGCATCGGACCGTTTACGAGCCCGATCTCCTTCGCCATTTTTGCCGCCGCCTTATCGACCGGGATCATATGAGGACCCGGAATGAAATCGTCCGGTACTTCGACTTTGGCCCCCGGCTGATAGATCTGGTTGTTGATAAAGGCAGTTTCCGTCAATTTGTACTTGGCCATCGGCTATGCCTCCTCATCTTCTGAGGTTGTATTGGTATCCGCTACTTTTTCGGCTTCCGCCTCATCAGGTTCATCCGGTGGGTGATCTTTCAAAAAGGCATCCGCCCGTTTTACCAGATCGGTATGCCTCCCACCTTCCGGTTCATGAGGGCAGAGATAGAAGCGGATCGTATCGACAAGCTCTCTGAATAAGGTTCTTGGATCGTCACTCATTGAGATGCTCCCTGAAAATGAGGATTAAACGTACTGGTTGCTGTATCCGCTTCGGTATCCGGAGAGCGGGCCGAGGGCTTGACGGTCGAGAACGAGCGTTGCTACGACCGTTCCGGTGCCGCTGGTTGCCAGAGCTGCTCCCGCAATCGTGTAAGCGATACGGTAGAACTTGGGAATGAGGCTCGCCGGGTCGGCGACAGGCATTGGGATTCGTAACGCCTCCTGACCGGCGGCCAGGACGGTGTAGGGCGAGCTTGCACCGGCCGTATAAACCGGGCTTGAGGCCAAAGTCACATAAGTCCCGGGCGAACCGGAGCTATCCGGCGCAGCCTGAATGGAGACCTGGAGCGTTGAACTGCCGGAACTGCCACAAATGGCTATTGGCGCCATGACTACGACTAGAAGTGCCGGATCGTCTCCAATACCGATATCACGGCCGTATCCGGAGGCCGAGCTTGCGATCTGGCTTACGTCGATGACGTTTGCCGAGTAGTAGGTTGTCGTTGTCGGCGGATTCGCCCACGCCGTATTGATGACGGTTCCTCCGAGAATCCCGCCGCTCAGTGCGCCGTCAAAAAGCAAAAGGTTGTCCATTATCATGGTGAAATCTCCTTTGTTGTTTCAGGCGAAGGTTCGAATTTCGCTCTTGCCATTTCGCGTCCTTTCTTCGCGCCTTCGCGTCTTCGCGTGAAAAGGTCTTTTTCACTGTTCACTGTTCACTGTTCACCGTTCACTGCCCCTACACCACGCGGGCCTCAGTATTCAAAAGCTGGTCGCAGGTCCTGATCGGAATGCCCCTGAAACTGGTCACGGACTTTCCGTCGAACTCGTCCATCTTCAAGAGCACGTTCTGTTTGTTGAGGGCCTGGATGTCGAGCCAGGTGGAAATGGCGCGGTTGCAGTAAAAAGCCCCTCTGCCAAGGGTCAACTGAGGTTCCCCGTTCTGGCCGGAGGTCTGAACGTTTCCGGCCCTGGCCGGCTGAGTCGGCAGCCGGTGAATTGCCCGGATCATGAGATTGATGAGGTTCGGAGGCGTGCCGCCGGAAAGCTGGGTCACGTCAATGTTTGCGATCCTGACCGCGTACCTCCAGTCTTTCACGACGATCCCGGCATCCCACTTGAACTGGCTTCTCCAGACGTAATAGACGTTGTTTGAGCCATCGAGCTTTTGCTGCTTGCCCAGGTCGATTTGCTGAAAACCCGCTTTCATGCCTTTGGGGAAAATGCCGTGAACCGAAGTCGGACCCCAGAAGATGAGCCAAACGGACGTGTTGGTCGATCCGGTTCCGCCGGCGTCGATTACGTTGTTCGCGGTCTGCGCGGTTGAAGTCGAAACACTGGGATACCTGGGAGCCAGTCCCATAAAGGCGGCCGGTCCGCCGCTGGCAGCTCCGGTCGGTCCTACCACCCCGGATATGTTGTTGTAGAAGATGGTCGATGCCATCTGCTGGTTCATGCCCTCAAGGAAGGCAAGCTCTTCCGAGAGCCTCAGCGCCCGGTTGTCTCCGGCCAGCTCGACGAGCATTTCATCGATATCGGAAAAGGTTTCCATGTGCCCGCAGGTCTCGGTGATCTGCGCGGTGGTCGATTTGCCGGTGGGAACTCCGACGTTTAAGAGCCGCCAGTAGGCTTGAGGAAGCCCGGTGCGCACGGTCGTCTTATGCCCCGTGGGAAGGTTTCCTTCAATCCAGAGCATGTCGTCCAAGATTTCGTTTGTCTGGGACAAAAGATTGATGATCTCGGCGATTTTGCCGTCGTCATCAACCCGTTTCGCCCAGTCCATAAGCGTCATTGCGGAAGGTCCAATTGTGGGCATTGATTATTCTCCCCTGAGAGCTACTTGCCCTCGGTTGAACTCATAGTTGGATAAAGTTTGTCGAGCAAAGTTCCCTGAGATGCCAGAACGGGCTTGCCGGTAAGGCTTCCCGGCTCTTTCAGGATATTGCCCATCTTCACGAACAGCTTGACGATCGCGGGGTTATTACCCGCGCCCGTTGCGTTTAACGCCTCCCTCAGGCTCTCGGCCTCTGCGGCGTCTTTTACGAACGGGTTCGATTCGCCTGGTTCAAAGACCAGCGCTGCTGTCTTCACGGAGTCCTGGAACTTCGTTCCACCGATCTCCGGGTCTGCTTTGACCTCTTCTTGCCATTTCGCCTGGGTCTCAGCCCACAACTTGTATGGCGCCTCGGTCATGGCCTTGATTTTTGCTCCGCCGAACTCCAGAAGCTTTTGCGCCTGCTCTTGCGTCAAGTCCTGCTCTTTGGCAAAAATCTTGAATTCGGAGAGCGCATCAGGATCGAATTCCAGCCCTTCCGGCTTCGTAAATTCGGCGTATTCCTCAGGAGCCCGAGGCTCGGGTTTTGGAGGCTCGTCCTCGATTGGCTTTCCATCCGGTCCAAGCTTGGGTTCCGGGACTGGAGTCGGCTCGGGATCTTTGCCCACGATGGGAGCCGGTGGAGTAATCTCCGGATTCGGCGTAGGCGTCGGTTCCGGTGTAGGGGTCGGGATCGGCGTAAGTTCTGGATCAGGCATGAGATTTCCTTTCCTTTTCGATTTTGGCTTTGACTAAAAATTGATATAGCTCGGGGTCCTGGCTCCGTATCGCTTCGAGCAAGACCCGTTCGTTGCCCTTCCTGTGGTCCTCGCATTGCTCTCGGATCTGCAGGTTGAAGTCCCTGAAATCCCCGTGGTGCCCATGCGTGAGATGACAGTTGAGGTATCCGCCCTCTTCGCAAAGAGTGATCAGGTTGTCGGGATCAAGTTCGAGTTCCGGCGCCAGGTGGAAAGGTTTTATATGATGTACCTGCAAACACGCGGTTGCCCCGCACCACTGGCATTCGGGCTCTTTGGCAAGATGTTCTTTTTCTACGCGATGCCATTCGGGACTTCTCAGACGAGCCGGCTTGCCCCTGCTGATGTCATGGATAAGCTTGAGATGTCTTTGCATCTTCGTCCCCGCGTGTTATGTGACATTGCGTGTTATGTGACATTCGACCGGGCATTACTTCCCCTTTGCTCTTTCGCCTGCCGCTATTCCTTCGCGGATTGCCCTTGCCTCGTCCCCGGTTGCGTGCAGCACCTTATTCGCGACCTCAGAGGCCACTTTGGATTGCGTGTGGCTCAAATGGCGCGCATGCTTGATTCGAAAACCTGCCGGGGTCCAGGGCATCTGCTATCCTTGTCGCCAAAAGAAAAAGCCGCTCCTGCCTGTGCACAGGGACGGCTTTCTCAATTTTGGCTCCCGCAACGGTGATCAGCCGGCGGGAAAAATTGTCAGAGTTTGTTAACCTATCGCATCAATCGTTTCCCTTCATCATTCATCATTCATCACTCATCATTCTTCTTCGTGTTCTCAACCGCCATTTTCGCGTACAGGTTCGGATCAAGCCGGTTGATTTCCGCCAATCTTCGCAATCCGATGTCACGCCTTCCTTCCGCGAAAGCGATCTCGAGTGCGTCTTTCGAAAACGAGCTGTGAAACACTCCGCATTCGGTGAGCAGGTCCCACATCCAGGCGCGGCCCTCGGAATCTGACATGAGCTTTCGAAACCCGGACTTCTTCAGGTGCTCCCGGATCTTCGCCTTGCTCTGCCGCTTCGCCACCTGCTGGGCATCGCCGGCGTTGTATGCTTGCTGCTCTTCGCTCATCGTCAATGGTCCCCGTCACTACCAACTTATTGTCGTCGCAGTAATAAACTTCCAAAGTGGCGTGCCGTATGCCGCTCTTATTGAAATAGGGACTGGAAAGAAGGGATAGAAGTCTATATCACCCATTTCGGAGTTGATCGTTTCTATTGTCCAACCGTGAGCCTTCATGCAGTCACGGTTCTCGCGGCACAGATTCCAGTCACGGAAAAAATCCGTCTCATAATCACATGGCTGAGCATGGGTCCACCTCATGATGTCCGGCGGCCCATCAATGGTTACGCAGCCGCATACCAGAAGTACCAGAATAGAAAGCAGAAGGTACCGCATTAGTTTGCCCCCGGAATAAGCTCTACTGCGTAAGATTCAAGCTGAACCCTGGAGTATCTTGCCACTTCGCCGCCGCTTGACCAGAAAGTGCTGTTGGCGCAGGGGCAGGCGTAGACAGCAGTTGTGGAGTTGGTGCCGGTGAGCAATGGAGTCGTGGTCACATTGGCGCAACTCGATGATCCGCCCGTCCAGGACGTGCCGCTGATATTGACATAATCGCCCACGGCAAAGTTGTTGGTCGCCGTAGTGAGAGTGCAGTTGGTGCCGTTGGCTGAACCGGCGCTTGGGGCTACGTAGCCTGAACCTGCCGTCTCAAGAGATGTAGCTGGAGCAAATGAGATCGTTACAGCATTCGCTGTATTCACAGCATAGGTCTGAACTGTGGTAGTAGTCGGCCCAAATACATATGCAGAAGCTACTGAAGTTGTTATTTGGGAAGACGCACTGCCTCGATTACTTATAATATCTTCCGAGAAATAAGAAGCATATGCTCCAAGACTGGCGCTTTTGAAATAATTTCCTCCAAAAGCTATGTTCATGTATTTGGCATTGGATGAGTTCGTACAAGACCAAAGAGAGGTAATTCTCAGGCTGCCAGATAGGCCCATGCCACCACCCGGCACAGTGCAGGATGCCACCTGAGTATTCCCGGTAGGTGCCAAAGTCCATCCCGAACCATTGTAAATCAACTGTGGGACCGAACTTTGACATAGCACGCGGGGCAAGCTGAGTCCGTTGATTGTCTCTTGATTTGATGGCGTATCGGTAAGTGCTTTCGGCACCCCCGTAGGCTGCTCCCACCCCTGGCCATAGGCTGCGGCTGCGCAAAAAACCGCCAGGATGACTGTGAAAAGGGCAATCTTTCTCACCGCGCTCTCCTCTATGAAAAGAATGAAAGGCTTACAAGGCACGCGCCGGTTGCGATAATGCCGATGCTGGTCGCGCCGTTTAGCGACAGATTGAGAGGGTTTACTTCGTATCCTGAACCGTTTGTCACGTTGGAACTCGGGACAGTCATGCCGCTCGTGGCATTCAGCAAAACCAGGAGATCCGCTCCAGCCGTGCGGCCGATTTTGACGAAGTTCGCGCCGGTCGGAACGGTGGCGTACTGCGCGGTATTCGCGGTCATCACATAGTTGTTGATCGTATCGCTTTGTTGGGCCGTCTCAAACAGAGGCTGCCCCATCCCGTCAACGCCCTGTGTCATTCGTAACATCCCTTATCCCCTTTCAGGGCCGCTGTGGCACTGGCGGCCCGACACCACCTATGAAAGTTGCGACAGCAAATCCCTACCCAATTCGATCAAATCGTCTTCATCGGAACCGAGCGCATCGACGGCCACCCTGAGCAGTTCGCGGAATCTGCCCGCGAATTCGGCCGGGATCTCGATCTCATAGTCGTAGAGTTCGCCGCTCATTGCACCACTCCGCCACCCGGCTGCGAATAACCCAGCATCTTCTGCAGCGCATTCTGTCCGCCCCCAACATCTGTGTCGCTCAAGGTCTTTGCGCCCTGCGCGGCCGCCATCGACTGCTGCAACATCATCTGCTGCTGCATCTGCTGATTTCTTTGCTGCCTTAGTTTGTCCCTCTTCTCCTGTGCGACAATTAGCTTCTGAGTCACTCCGACGAGGTCCGCGTATTCTCGGACTGTTTCGTCAAAGTCAACATTGTCAAGAGTTTCAGGCTTGGCGGCTGCGAGATTTCCAACGAAAGCGACCAGCCGTTCAATTCCGGTTGTTGCAGTAGATTTTTGAGCGTCCGCAAGAGTGGACACACATTCAATATCGAAAGCGCGTCCCCGGATCTCACGGGGAGCAGGCGGCACAAGTCCAGCGCGGTACATGACGGCAAACACGCGCGTGATAAAAGGATTGATAAGTTCAAACTGGCTCCTTTCCAGAAACGGCCCAAGCATCAGCATCTTCTCCTGCTTGCGCTCGATGATCTCGGTTGCCGTCCTGACCGTGTCGAGCTGGCTTATCATCAGGAATAGGTCGGCAAAAAAAGTGCTCTTGATCCTGTCTTCCGCCTTCGCGATCTTTTCCTCGGCCCCGCGGATATCGGGAGGAACTTCATACGCCGGCTTAAATCCGCTTTGCGCAAGGTTGGCCACGTATGTGACCCCGCCGGGCAATAAACTTGCGGGTTCGTTTTTCATGGAAACATCGGCAACCATCGGAGGATTCAGCACCTTGTCGATGGCCTGCGCCGTCCTCCGCTCCAGGGTCTGGAGCATCTTGCTGGTTGCCAGGCATTCCATGCCCGGAGACCTGCCGTAGGAATCGTTCCCGATGACATGCCATCTCGGCGCGCAAAAGGGCTGCTCGTGATAGCCTTTAAGCTCCAAAACCAGTGCTGGATTCTGACCCCACTCCCAGATGACGGACCGGAACTTCCGGCCTTTCAAGCCCGGTATCTGGGGCGCCCGGTCGTCATTGGGCTCGATTGCCTGACAGACGTTTATCTCACGGTCGTGCAGCCTGCTTTCATAAAGTGACTTAACGGTCGGAGAGCAAGTCTCAAGTCCGAAACGGTCCACTATTTGCGCCACAGTGAGGACGTATTCCCGATACAGGGTGTCGATGATATTGCGCCCGCTGGACCCGACGTAGTATTCGCCGGCCGTAAGAGTTTGGCATCTAATAACGTCGTCATAGTCATCCTCGATGAGCGTGCAGCCCGTCCCAAATACTCCGAGTTCTTCGTAGATCACATGGAGGGCGTTGTACGCATTGGATTGGGACAATACTGTGAGCACCCGCTTGGTGACTTCATCAAGCCAGAGCCGGACTGGTGTATTGTCCTCCACATCCATGTCCCGAATGCTAAGACGAAACCAAGGGCGAGCAGGAGAAGTAAGACCCGCCATAAGTCCCGCAGCCAACGTCCTTGCCGCAAGGGTCGGAGTCTCATTGATAATCCTCGATCCAAGTGGATCACCTCGTGTGGCCTGGTTCGGGGTCTGAAGATAGCGCCCGCGCCTTGGCAGGATGAAATCGGATAACTGCCTCCAGTGCTGCCAGTAGCTCCAACGGTCCTGACGCATGGAAACAAGCCGCCGGTCAATGTACTGGCGAAGCGGAATCAGATCGTTCGGATTCGCTTTGATGCCGGGGAAATAGTGAATAGGCGCGGCCATTAGGCTTCCGCCTCCCAATATCTCTCTTGTTTCTGCGGCATCTGCTGAGCCTGAATTTCTTCCTGTCGGCGCCTCAATTCCTCAAGCATCGCGCTCCGTTCTTCAGCCGAAAGCCTTTTCAGTTGATTGAGATCCCACACATTCCCGCATCCCAGGCAGCGCATAACCGGCTGTCGTCCGATCTCGGTTTTGCCCGTAGGCGATACGATCTCCGATATCTCTACGAACCGCGCGCAGTTGTCCTGAAATGCATTGGCCATGCAATTAGGGCAATGATAAGTTGCCGCTCGCTCTGCATCGGGAATCTGTACGAGCATGGGCTGCTGTTGAACCTGAGCCGCCCGGCCATTACCGTTCGCCTTTGCAAACTGTCCGTGTCCCATCTCAGCCCCCCAATAGCGTCTTTCCGCTGGCCGTTGTACTTGCCTGATTCTGTAATCCCATCGGCCCGGTCAGAATCGTCTGAGACGCACCATATGCCATGGCCGCAAGGTTTCTTTGGTTCTGCCCCGCATTCTGCACGCCCTGGTCAGGCAGACTTGGGGCAGGCGCAGGCGCAGGCGGGACGCTTGGAACTGATGGAGAACCAAAACACATAACTCACTCCGTTCGAGTTTCTGGTTGCTGGTTTTGGGTTTACTAAAAACTAAAAACTCAAAACTGAAAACTATCTAAAATGGATTGTAGTCCGTTTGTATTTGAGCCCTGGAGCTTGCCTGCGCTCCCTCCAGAGGATCGTACTCCGTCACTGCAAACGCCGGCTTGCGGATACGCGAACGCGCAGATACCGGGTACGCAAAGCTTATCGCCAGGCAGTCAGCTCTATTGGGGCTCTTCAGTCCCCGCTTCTTCATGTCGGCCTTCGCCTCAAGCTGAATCTTTCCATCAGCCCTGCCGACTGTCTCTGGGCCGATCAGGTCATTGTAGAGGGTCGTATCCGGCGGGATCGCGCCGCCCTCTTTCAGCCAGTCCCGCATAAGCTTCCACATCTCGGCGCGTTTATTGAGGCATCCCGAATCGGAGGATTCACCTGAAAACCATACGAGCTGCCAACTGCGGCCCAAAGTCCGGCCTGCGCTGACGATCCCGGTCCCATAGCCGGCATCAATGAATACCGCGTCGGCATTTTCGGTGTCCTCTAGGTTGGCAATGATATTGGCGACCTGGATGTCGTTATCATTTTTGGGGATCATTCGAAGAAGCTTGAACGCGAGGCCCTGACGTAATCCGATTACCAGCTCATCATCGCCTTCCCAGGCCGGATCGACGGAAACGATCTTCGGCGCAAAGTTGTACTGTTCTTCTCTTAGGTGCCTGCCAAAAGCTGTGTCCACATCGGCCACGGAAATAAACTGTCTTGCCGACATCGCCGGAAACATCCCCCGCACCCGCACCTTGACGAAATCGGAGTCAATTCCGTAATCCCTGATCCATTCTTCGATCTGTTCCTTATTAGTGAACTTGCTGGTTCGGGAGTCGATCTGCCTAGTGCTCCAGCGGTGAGCGGTTTTGCCCGTGAAGCAATCCTTGAACCTGCCTGTGTTCCTCGTAGGGTTTCCAAAGACGCACCAGATTATCTGCGTTCCCTCGTCGGTCAGGGCCCCCTCGGATACCTCCCATATAACATCGGGAATCGCGCTTGCCTCATCGAATATGAGCAGGATCCTGTTCCCCTTGTTGTGCAACCCCGCGAAGGCCTCGGTGTTCCGTTCATTCCAGGCAACCTGGTCGATCCTCCATGTCTTCTCACGGCCTTGGACCTTGCTGAAAGTCGCCGTTGTGGTCAGTTCGAAAATCTCGTTTGCGAACCGGCAACGTCTGAACCATACCGACAGCTCCGCCCAGGTCTTAGTTTTGAGCTGCGTCTCGGTATTAGCGGTTACAACCCCTCGGGTGTCCGAAAATGTGCTCATAGCCCAAAGGATCAACCACGCTACAAGGGCCGATTTTCCTACCCCGTGTCCGCTTGCCGTCGCTTGGCGGATAACTTTTCCAGGGTCCGCGCCGTCTTGAAGCTTTTCGGCGATTTCGGCAAGCAACTGCGCCTGCCATTCGTCCGGCCCGTCGGATTGGGCCAGTTCGCCACTGCCCCAGTCGAACGCACATTGAACCCAGCCCAAGGGGTCTAAGGCGTATTTGGCAAGATTGGTTCCCAATCCTTTTTCAGGCCTGTCTGCACGATGCACGTTTTCGCGCCTCCTCAAGTTCCGTTACAAACTCGGTCAAGGCCGATGTCTGCTCCTCCCGCCTATCTCCATATCTTTCCGGCATAAGATTCTTTATTGCGAAGATCACGGCTCTTGTATCGGGCGGAATATGTTTATGGACAGTTTTGACCATGACGGGCTTTTCGGTAATAACGGTCCTGCCGGTTCGCGGGTCAAGTTCTATGACTTTGCGCAATTCCTCGGTCTTTTCTTCATAGAAATAGCCTTCAACCCGTTTGAACAGGTTCTTCTCCGCGCACTTGGAACGAAAGTGGATGCGGCCGCGCTCGATTGCCTCTCGAAGTTCGCTGCGCCGTTGAATCCATCTATCCAACGTGTCCCTGTGGACCCCCAAAGCCACGGAGATCTCTTCCATGGTATTGCCTTCCCGCGCCATTTTTGCAACCCGAGCAGGCATGTCCTTTTTGTATCTTGCAGGTCTGGCCATTATTTCCTCGACAGGAAAAGCTATGGCTAAAAAAGATGCGTCCCGGGTGACAGAGACCCTGAGACTCCCTTCGCCTGCGGTGTCATTATTCGTTTAATACGATTGCTGACTGGCACCATGCTCCCCCTTCGCTGATGCGGATCTTGTGAGATCCATTTTCGGGATCCACGTATATTACCGGGTGGTAGTATTCTTCCGGCAGCAGGTTCCGTGACCTGTCCGAGACTGAGTGGAAGAAACATTTCGTGTCGGGATTGTATGCGGAGAGCTTCCGCCCGCATATCCTGCAAATTCCTTGATGTGTGTTTTGATTGACCATCCATTCGCCCTTTCCAGTTCACACATACTATGCTGGGATTTTCTTTGCCAAACGGCAATAGAAGCGGCAATAGAAACGGAAATAGAAGAGGCATTAGAAGCGGCAAAATGCATGCTGCGAAAAATTTTTCCGGGATCTTCGAATGTGCTGATTTGGTCATGTGGGTTGTGAGGGCCTTTTTTCGGTTTTCTTGTGTTTTAACTCTGTGGGAATACGCACAATCGAACAGTCATCACCTCCTTGGAATTTGTTGAAGATGTCCATTTTTCTGGAGGATCATTTCAGCTTTTCGTGCACTGAGATGTTCTTCCAATCGAAAGGGAAATTGTTTTGCCTCGATAATCTGAGATGGCCAGGATGCGAAGGGCCAGGGATGAAATTAGCGTTTGGCCCCCCCCAGGAGCGCACTTCTTTCAATGGCCCGTCTTTGCGGTATGTCTGAATTGAATGCTCCTGCTCGATTTTGACCACGATGTCGTCCGGCAAACCGGCGGTTGCTAAAACCCTCATCTCATAGTCCTTTTACAATAGGGGATATCCCATCGATGCGAATCATTATGACCAAACTTATGAATTCAGATGTAACCGTTGTGCAACCATTCTGTTGTATAAAAATTTGCTCAGCACTTACCGTATGTTCGAGCCCATCGTGATGTTCGTGAAACTGTTATTGACAAACCGCCAGGGACATCAGCCGGTGCGCAGCTTCTGAAAAGGATTGTGCATGACAAGTGAGGTCGGATGGGTTTGGCAGGAAAGGCAAACCAGGGATTGGTTTTGGATGGAAAGAAAAGGCGAGAAATACTTTTCTTCATCCTGTTGGATCACATGCGTTGATGCCGTTCGCATATTTCAGGGAAAGAAGCGAGCACCGGAAACCAGCATTGAGGTGGAAGATATCAACCGTTTTCAGCCTGTCTCGGCAGATATCATTGAAATGCTGACAAAAGCCGTGAGTGAATCAGGAGTTTGGGGCGTTCTGTAATCGAAAATGTTGTCGTAATTCCACAAATTCTTCATACTCTCACCACAATTCATATTTATTCAATAAAATGTGATTATGCATCCGAGGGCATACACTGTTTGGCCACTTGCCCAATTCAAATAGGAATAGGAAAAGGTCCATGGCTGCCGATAGAAAAATTTGCCCGTTTTGCCAGGAACGAGATTTTTCGCGGGTCCATCGTAAAATTTGGATGAGGCTTATTCCCTTTAGCCGATTGTATCAATGTAACATGTGCTTGCAGACCTACTTCGTGATTTCTTTAAAAAACGTTGAAAATAAGGAAAGCCATACTCGAAAATGAAGAGGGTTCCCAAAAGGAATCGGGTTCCCAGAGCTATATGGACGGGGATTTGTTCTTTATGGAGAACCCTTTCGGTCTGAGTTTGAAGATGTCGATACAAGTGCGGCTTGGGACGTCTATTGGAACAGCTCCAGGCAGGCGGACGAAAGGCGCGACTCGTCCTCCTTGGATGAGAAGGGCGTTGAGAGCTGGATCAGGACCCACGTGCCGGCATTTGAATGGATCATGCGATCCAGGAACGAGTGCCCATCACCCGGCTGAAGTATGATGCGGTCCAGTGCCGTCCATCCCTGTAAAAGTGATAGACCAGTCGGCGTTCGACGACTTTGCGGACCACCATGCGCCGCACGTCGCAGGCACGACCGTTCCGGCCACGGAGTGTTTGCGGTGACTCTTCTTCAATTACCCATCCCTGGGTCACATAGCAAATTTGCGGCGGGTGGATGGACCCTCTCCGGCTGGACCATATTGCCTTGATTGTTGTTATTCTGCCCCGGAGAGCTGGAATTTTGCCCGACAGCAACGCTCACCAGGGATAAACTAAGGAGCAGAATAAGACACTCAGTTATCCATAAACCGGTCTTTTTCATTGCGCAACATCCGTTCTCATCTATATCTGTAAGCATGTTAGTTGTAAGTAGAGAATCATTATATGTCAATATGGTTTCTTTCGAAGTATAGTTCATTTCGGAGCTGTGCTTCCCGGGCACTATCGTTTTTCCGGCTGCGCCTCGAACTTTAATGAACAGAAAGCGCCTTGCAAGACGAATCCACTACCGAAGATGCGATCTGTCATCCCTGCGGTGCTGTATTGGCATAGTTTTTCTCGAAACAAAGCCGGATATTGAGCAGCTAACCGTGCGTGTTGAGCTTGAAGAAGGAGACCTTACGCCCCACTTGCATTCGTGAGCAGTCATTTCTACACTATATTAACGAATGACTGCATATTTAGGAGGTCGAAATGGTTGAACCGAAGAAAGATATCGGTTGTATCGAGGAAACCGTTACATATCCGGAAGGCCATGAGTATTGTGTGGATGTATATTGTTTCAAGTGCATCGGTGGAGAATGGGAGATGAATCCCTCGATAGGTTCTTCAATGGATCCGTCGGAGATTTGGTGAGAGATCCGGAACTAAGCGCTCACATTGGTTTCAAATAGCAGGAACGCAGGTTGTCGCGCGGTGTTTAGAGGCATCGCGTCTGACGTGACCCCATGCTTTTTTGAGCGGCATTGTGAGTGCCGGATTGTCTCATGCCGAAAAGACTCCCCTTCCTCTCTTTTAGAGCTTTTGGCATTTAAACTTTTCATCTGTGGTGGGCCTTGGTTTTGGCCGTTTTCCCTTGACATTTGCCGAAAAATGTGGCTAGCTGGTCATGGTAGTTGATTGTAGCCTCAAAAACGGCAGTTATTCCATGATGGCCTTCGTATTGTTCGATTTTGGCGTCCCGAATTGTTTAAAATAGACTCCCGCTCAAATCTCATCCGAAATCCATTTGCCCCGGTTTTTTTCAGTTAATGCGCGTTATCACCCTTCATGTATTGTACAACCCCGATACGGGGGCCAAGGGGTTCTGTGCATATATTGACCGAAGGATTGCGCGAGCCCGATTATTTCGGATCCTGAGATCCCTGGGTACAACCCACGCCTGCAACAACAAACTGAAAGGAGGGCGTCATGAAAGCGGCAATGGTTTTTACGGGGAGTGGCCCTATATTGATTCTCACTTCCTTCGATTCGCTCGAACATCCCGCCCTTTCGGGGAAGCTGGGAGCAAGAGGTATCAGCAGATACATCGCTTATGAAGTGTCAGTGGAAAAAGTCAAAAAACTCTACGGAGCACGTTTTTCGATAATACTTGGAGATCTGTCACAAACGGATGACCTGCGGGTAATGGACATCGATGGCCATCACGTTTTTAACAGCTTTACATTTGAAGAGCTGGAACCGCCCATATATCATCCACCCAGGGCGAAAACCGCGAGGGCCTGAGCGGCTGAAAGCACCGGCAATCCGGTGCCCCCTGAGCCGGCCGGTATTCATGTCGCAAATACTCAAAAGAAGAGCCAGGGGATTTTTCCCTCGGCTTGTTTGCCGGTGGAGAGTTGTGGCCACATTGGGTCAAGTAATCCGAACAGGCTCACAGCTTCCGGGCAAGCCGCAAAATGTATCCCCTTTCCTCCTCACTAAACCATGGTGGGTTGCCCGCGGGCGTATTCTCTCTCATGTGCTGGGTGTTCGATGTCGCTGGAATCACAACGTGGCACCGTTGATCGCTTAAAATCCACTTTAGCAAAGCCTGTGGCCATGTGGCCACACCACACGGCCTGAGAGACATGAGTTCATCATCCGATGGCGAACGGCGCAGAAGAGTGCCGCTCCCGAAAGGCCTCATAACGACAACTCCAAGGTCAAGTTCGGCCGCCAGGGGTAAGATATCTTTTTCGACATCACGCTGCTCAATATTGTAGGGAATCTGAACGGCAGTGATTCTGCCGCTTTCCATCACACGACGAAGCTCGAGAAAAGAATTGGAATTGTAGTGAGTTGCCCCGACGGCGAGAAGGTTACCCTCGTCTTTCAGCCGATCGATCATTCCCAGGTGTTCTTTCCAGTTGAGAAGGTTGTGGACCTGGTAGAGTTCGATGCGGCCATCAAAAAAGGCTAGAGAACGCTTAGCCTGCATCCATCCTTGAGATGCTTTTTCGGCCCAGACCTTTGTTGCGATCTGGACTTTATTGCGGCGCCCCTGCAACACCTGACCCAGCACGCGCTCGGCTTCTCCGTACATGGGCGAGCTGTCGAAAAAAGAAGCTCCGGCTTCAATTGCTTCATCAACAATACTCCGGGCGTTAGCGATAGCGTCACTTCCGCGAACATCAAAGGTCCGCCACGTGCCCATGCCTATAGTCGGAACGAGGAGACCTGATTTGCCAAGTTTTCGTATTTGCACAGTCAAGTTCCGGGTGTTGGATTGTTCACTCCTTCAGCCACTGAAGCGTCCTGCGAAGAAGCCGGTCATAAACTTCCGTTTGCTCTCTTGCGTAAGATTTCGGCACATTAAATGAGTGGTCCCCGCCATCGATGACCTCCAACTGCCATGGGGCCCCAAGCTTTGTGAGCAGCTGTCTCAAAAGCGGCAAGTCGCAAAACGGGTCCCTGGTTCCACTGAAAAAGAGCATGGGCACCCCGATCCGATAGAGATGAATGTCTCGGGGCCGGTCCTTTTTCCCCGGCGGGTGAAGCGGGTAGCCGAGGAAAATGAGGCGCCCGACTTCAAGCATCCCTTCCGACGCCATCTGTGATGCGATCCTTTCCCCAAGTGATTTTCCCGCCGCAATGATACGGTTTGGCCGATAGTGGGCATGCCCGGCCAGGTACAAGATCACCTGATTATCCGGTACCTTCCTGCACATTTCCCAGTAGGGAAAATTCAAGCGCAAAGCGGCATAGCCCTCTTTGATCAGACCCTCTGCCAGAAAAGTCAACAATGGGTGATTCATGTCGTTTCCGGCGCCGTGTGCAAGGATGACCCCCGTGTCCTTCAGATTGGAGTCCGGAATAGAGAAAATTCCGGAAATCTTCGTATCCTGCGCAACGGGAATCAACACCTGCTCGTTTTTCATGGACCTCCTCCCTATATCGAGAATCCAACAGGGTTCCACGGGCCTAATAAGATCAGAGCAGACTCCCCCATCCGCTTCCTGGGGGATATTCAGATAGAAATCCTCGAAATTCGAAAGAATTCCTGCGGCTGAGACTCATCAAAAGGGAACATTTAAGCCTGCTTCAGAGTATGTTCTGCCGCGTTAAACAAACCGGATCGCCAGTCTTTCGCAATAAGGCGCACAGTAGCCGCAAAGTATACAGAGTTCTTTATCTACCCTGGCCTTTTCATTGACCATTGAAAGCGCCCCATTTTCGCAGTGTTCGACGCATGTGCCGCAACCGCTGCAGGCTATTTCAACAATGCTTAGCGATTTGGTCTGGAGCGCCGTTTCCCTGGACAGTTCATCGGAGATGGGCAGACCGGACAGGAAACGAACGTTCCATTCGACTTCGAGCGGCGTGACCATGCCGACCACGGCGGCATCGATCTCTTGCCGGCCGAAAATGAAGCGCAGCGCCTTTTCTCTGTCAGGGACAAAGTTTCCTCCGGCCAGAGACTTCATTGCGTAAATGAACTTGCCAGCCGCGTGTGCCTGCCCTATGGCTTGGAGCATTTCGTCTGCGGTCCCGTCAATGATACCCATGCCCTTCATATTAATAAGAGGGTGAACCACGTCTATCTCCGGATGCCTAACGGCGTCACGGACTCCCTGAATGGAATGGGTGCTGATGCCGACCATCCCGATCGACCCCTTTTCTCGCTCCGAAACAAGCACTTCCAGAGTGGGGGCCCACAAATCCTCCGTAAAGGCGCTCCGTGCGCAGTGGCAGAGCATAATGTCGATTCTGTCGCGGCCGAGTCCTAGCAGCGCCTTCTCGAAATGCTCCCGTGCCATCGACCGGTTCTTCTGTGCATGGGTCTTTGTGGCTATGGTCACTGTGCCGTTCCACCCGCGAAGTCCCTGGGCTATGTGCTCGTATGTGCCGTACATGGTGGCCGTATCAATGAACGTGATCCCGTTTGAGATCGCCGCACGCACGACTTCCGCCCCTTCCTGCGGCGTGAGTTTGCGCTGGAGGGGACCCATTGGCAAAGCTCCAAGTCCGAGCCGGGTAACGCTTCTGCCCAATTTCGAAATCTGACAAGTATCGAGCATCTTGTTCTCCTGCGTTTATCTACTCTGTTTGACCATGGAACTTGTCTTGAGCGGAAAGCCTCTTGATCGCCATGCGGCAAATATCTTGGCTAGCTATTATAACAATCATGCGGAGAAGAATAAAATGGCAAAGCCACATCGGGGATTTCACATGACACAACCCCAAAAATGGCAGGACGTACTGCGGCTGGATATTCATAACAATTTAAACCGAACCGCACTGTAATACTTGAGGGTTCCGGTTCGTCACTTTGCCGGGCAGCCCGCATCTCCAGTTGTTCTTAGTCCAGATAAAGTCGAATCGCAAGCTCGCCCGAAACTGGTAGACCATGCTCAAGCCTCCTCCAGAGGCGATGGATTCAATCAGCTTCGCCGATGGAAATCGAACGAAAGGGAAAAAGCGACGCCCTACAGCCGCTAGGCGAACAGGGAGCATAAGGTCGCTGTGGATAAGATATCCTCCGAATTTTAACACGCGAATCATTTCAGAAAAGGCCGACTCCCAGTCGGGCATATGATGTGTGGCCATGCTGGTCGACACAATGTCGAATTCGGCATCCTCAAAGTGAAGTTTTGCCGCGTCCATTACAATGAATCGCAAATGCGGGTAAGCCTTCCGGGCTGCTTCAATCTGCCAGGGGTCGATATCGATTCCAGTTACGTCCATGCCGCATTTTGCAGCAACTTCACAACCGGTCCCAACCCCACATCCAACATCCAGATATCGCTGCGCTGTCCGAATATTAACCCGGTCCAGCAGTTGCCGCGCACGACGCGCAACTTGGAGCGTATGCTTCTTGCCATTTACAAAATACTTCTCAATCGTGGTCATTTTCATTTCAACGGACTCCGGTCTGCAAATCGAGGTTCTTGCTCCTTTCGAGCGGCCAGCTATAAGGCTCGAAGTCGTTATCATTGCTTGATGTTTGTTTAGTAGCTAAACGTAAACGGCAAAAAAATTACCCGCCGGCACGGTCATGGGATTTCAGCATTTCTTCGGCTGCGTTCATATATTTGTCGAGCCATCGGAACATGTGAACAAGAAAGGCCACATGCTCATCGGGATGGAGTTCAAGTTCCCTGCGGAGAGGGTCAATATTTTCCTCGTTAGTCTTTTTGCGTTCCTCCCAGGCCTTTTCCCCTCTTTCCGTCAATTCCAAAAAGACTTCTTTGTCGTTCGCCGCTTTCTTATATCTTTTGACAAATCCCTTTTTCTCGAGCTTTTTCACGACCTGGGAGATCGCGCCCTTTGTTACTCCGGAAGCCCGTGCAAGCTCACTTATATTCATCTGAGGATTGTCGCCAATCCTGTCGAGCATGTGCCGCTCGGAATGATACAGGTCAACGCCTGGCGAATGCTTTACGGGGACCTTTTCCAGCCCGTTGTACCTATTCACGACCCTTATGAAGATCTCCATTATTTCATTGCTTGCTTTTTCTCTGTTCATGGGGATATTGTTTACTGGCTAAACAATAAAGTCAATCATTATTTTGAACCCGGCCATCCGGGACTCTGGTGCGTGGTTTTCCGATGTTGATTGGTCCTTTAAACGGCTGTACCATATCTTAACATAAGAATGGCGCTTAAAGCTGAACCTTGAATTGATAGCGGATTGACACAAATGCTTTCACTGACTGAATACATAAAAATGTTCACCGCGGTACTGGTCATTGTGAATCCGATTGGAGCGGTGCCTCTGTTCGTGACCGTCTCCAGCGGCCAGTCTCAACAGGAGCGGCGCAAGATCGCAGATCTTGCGGCCCTTTCCGTAGCCATAGTCTTAAGTGCGGCGTGCGTTGCCGGAAAATCGATGCTGAGTCTTTTCGGCGTCAGTATGGCTTCGTTTCGAGTTGGAGGTGGCATCCTGCTTATGTTCACCGCAATAGCGATGTTTCATGCCCGGCTGAGCTGGAGCAAGGCTACCCCGGAGGAGACCAGGGAGGCTGGGCATAAGTCCGGCATAGCCGTCGTGCCGCTTGCCATACCTCTTTTGTCGGGGCCGGGCGCTATCAGTACTGTGATCATTTTTGCCAACCAGTCTTCGAGTTGGTTGGATAGAGGTCTTCTCATTGGAGCCTGCGTATTGGTTGCGCTGATCGTGTGGATCACCCTTCGCATGGCAATCCCTATCGGCGCATGGCTGGGAAAGACGGGTATAAATATCGTAACACGCCTGATGGGCCTGCTCCTGGCGGCAATAGCAGTGGAGATCATCGCCAAAGGCCTGGTTGAACTCCTGCCCGGATTGGCAAGATAATAAGAAGCCGCCCTTATCACGCCATTAGCGGTGCGGTGGTGCAATTGGGTCTATGAACTCGAGCCGAAGGATCGTTCGAAACCGATTCCAGCCACGATGCTCGCCCTCACTGTAAGGGATAGCCGTAAACAATTTGGAAGTTCTGTTGGTATAACCGGGTGTAGGTCTATTCCAAACCACCCTTGGTATAGGAAATTTATATGGAACTTAAACATGAAAAAGGATTTTTCGACTGGCACGCAAATCGGATTTGTGCAACTTGACTTATTAGTGTCCAGGTGCAATTAACAGGGGCTTTGGATCACCCGGAAGCTTTTCATAGTTCTAAACGAATTCTTTCGGGATTGAGAACAAATCATGATATTACGGCCCCGAGTCTGTGCTTTGCTGGGTGCGTGTTTGCAAGCGTGGAACAGCAAAAGCTGAATTTTGGGAGAGGGAATGTTCCATAATATACCCGGTGCGTTTCTGGATCGGATGCAGTATCTGGAGCAAGTTGATGCCAGGGACAGAACAGATGGAACTCCTGATTTGCAGAGACTGCGTCAGATTCCGAGAGAGGTGGGAAAGTTCTTGTCTATCCTGGCGGCGAGTGCTCCTGAGGGCATCTTCCTGGAGATTGGCACAAGCGTGGGGTATTCAACCCTGTGGCTTGCCATAGCATGCCTCGAAACCGCAAGGAAGCTTACAACGTTCGAATTGTCGGCGGAAAAAGCCACAATGGCGCGAGAAACATTCAGGGCGACCGGCTTGGAAAATCTCGTCGATTGCGTTGAAGGTGACGCCCGCGAGCGCTTGAATAATTATGAGCAGATCTCTTTTTGTTTTCTCGATGCCGAAAAAGTGATTTATCTTGAGTGCTACGAAATCATCGTTCCTCGAATGGTGAAGGGAGGGCTTTTGGTAGCTGATAACGTAATCAGCCACAGGGAGTCTCTGTGCCCTTTCATAGAAAGGGCCATATCGGACGAAAGAGTGGACGCATTGATCGTTCCGATTGGATTGGGCGAACTGGTCTGCAGAAAAATATGAATATTTGGTGCCTGGTCTAAACCGGATCGGTTGTATAGGCCCGTATTTAAACGGGCATTGAGGGTAAAAGTTCTTCCTTTTCTCATTTTTGGATCTTGAATATTTATGAAAACTCTTCCCGGTTGCAAGGCAATTTTGTTTGACTTCGGAGGCACGCTTGATTCTGATGGGGAGCATTGGTTGGACAGGTTTTATGGTCTATATGAACAAGCCGGCATGGACTTTCCGCTGACCGAAATCAAACGGGCCTTCTATACCGCGGATCAACTGTGTTACAACGCCCCGGATGTGGTTTCAATGGGTTTGAGATCGCTGATGAAGCACCATGTCCGACTCCAGTTTGCAGCTTTGAATTTGAAAGACCTCGCGAAAGAGGAAGAAATAGCCGAGCGGTTCTGCGTACAAACAGAGTGCACGCTTGAGCGGAATGCGCAACTGCTGAAGCGTTTGAAACCAGTTTACCGGCTTGGCGTGATTTCAAATTTTTATGGTAATGTCGCGACTCTTTGCAGGGAAGCCGCATTGGCGGATTCATTGGATCTGATTATTGATTCAGCCAGGGTCGGTGTTAGCAAACCCGATCCTGAAATCTTCCGCATCGCACTGTCGAAACTGGACCTGGCCCCGGCTCAAGCTATCTTTATCGGTGATTCGTATGAACGGGATATCGCGCCGGCTCGTCAACTTGGTATGAAAACCATATGGCTGAAAGGACCCAATCCGCGCATTCCCGGAAATGCGGAACGGGCCGATTTTGAAATTTTGAGCCTTATGGAACTGGGGTCTATTGTTCTATGAAGATGGGTATCATTGCTGCTGGAACGGGAGATCGTTTTGCCCAGAGGGGAGTTATTACTCCCAAGCCACTCATACCGGTAAATGGAAAGCCGCTGCTAATGAGGGTAATTGAAGCAGGCGCGCAATTGAATATCAAGTCCATAGCCTGCATAGTAAATGATCTAAACCCTTCCGTAGCCGGCTTCCTTCGTTCGGGTCACTGGCCGGTTCCTGTGGAGATAGTCGTTAAGACGACGCCGAGTTCCATGGAGAGTCTATTCTGCCTGGCTCCTTTGCTCTCGGACACCCCTTTTTTTCTTTTCACTGTCGATGTGGTGTGCGTTCAAAAAGATCTAGTGGATTTTGCTCGCAAAGCCCGAGCCCTGAAAGATTCAAAAGGCGCCCTGGCGCTCACTAGCTTTGTTGATGATGAAAAGCCTCTTTGGGCGGCAATGAATGGTTCGAACAGAATAACCGCTTTGGGAGATGCCGCTCGTGGCAGCCGGTTTGTGACCGCAGGCTTTTACTATTTTAGTCCCGATATTTTCGCCGAGATCGATGCGTCGCGCAGAAAGAAGTTTAGCGCATTGAGGCAATTTTTAAATCATCTGGTCGATGAAGGCTACCCGATACACGGCGTTCCGGTGCCTAAGACCATTGATGTGGATCATCCAGAGGATATTGAAAAGGCCGAAGAATATCTCAAGGAGATCAATGAGGGATGAAGCCTTCGGTATTGCTTGGCATATACCGTGAGCAGATCTTTTCCCCTGGGAAAATAGGGGATGATGCGGCTATCATGGATGCGGCAGTCGAGGAGTTGTCTCGCAGAGGATGGGAGGTCAGCACAAGGAATGCGGAGTCGATGAGCGATTCGATGCCGAGGCCTGAGAACGTTTTGAGCATGGCGCAATCGGACCGGGTGCTTAGTATGCTCGAAACTTGGAGCAGTCAGGGTAGCAGGGTCGTCAATACTGTCTCCTCAGTTCTCAACTGCTATCGCAAGCGGCTGATCCATCTGCTCTCCATGGCAGGCATTTGTATTCCTCCCAGCCGTATTGTTGCTGTGAAAGAGGCCGGGGAAAAAATCTCCCCGTCCTCCGACGGACTTTGGTTGAAGCGAGGGGATGTGCATGCGATAGAGCCGGGAGATGTCGCATCCGTGAGATGCAAAAATGAGCTGGACATGGCCCTGGAACATTTTGCCGGCAAAGGGGTGCGGGATATACTGGTGCAGGAACACATAAACGGGCCTGTCGTCAAGTTCTATGGAGTGGGCCAGAACGAGTACTTCAGGGCATATCTGGCAGCCAGCGGTGAAGAGATCACATCGAGGGCCGGGAAGCTTCGGGCCGTTGCAAGGCAGGCTGCCAGGGTGGTCGGGTTGGAAATCTATGGCGGGGATGCCGTTTTGACTCAAACAGACGAACCGGTAGTGGTTGACCTGAACGATTGGCCGAGCTTTTCACGCTGCCGTCAATCCGCCGGCAAGAGTATAGCGGCATATTTCGTAGCCCGGGTTCAGTCTAACACGGGCTTATGAACAGGAAAGAGAGGG